>Ga0307515_10011593_pt1 | contig 16715 bp, 10 predicted proteins | sample 17_EM_MG_FD_194513 | JGI IMG/M metagenome (GOLD analysis project Ga0307515, IMG submission 194513) | Populus trichocarpa ectomycorrhiza microbial communities from riparian zone in the Pacific Northwest, United States - 17_EM | ecosystem: Host-associated > Plants > Roots > Unclassified | place... | reverse complement strand
TTAAACATTAGAACAAAATATTGTTTTCTTCCAATAAAAGCCCCATCATCTATGTTTTCATACATTGAGCACATAAAAAAAAAGGTTTATTAATATTTTGTTTAAGAGGTATTGAGCAGATATATAAATTTAAATAGAGTTTGTTTATTTGGATAGATTAATGAAAGTTGAATGATGAATGCCTTGCTTTGTGGAACTTGCAAATTGTTTTTCTATCTTAACGCTTTGATTACTAGGGACTAGTAATAAGCTGGTTGGGGGGTGTGATTAGTACTTAAAAGTGCATTTTTATCAAGGTTTTATATCATCATTTTGCACTTGAAGTATTAATAACTCCTTAACTAAAGCATGTTTTATAATAACAAGTCTGATACCATAAGATACCTTTAATTTATAGTAAATGTTCATCTTAAATGCAGGTCTATCATATAAATGAAAGGATTGATTGATGAGTTTAAGTACTGAAATTGAAAGGACAAAGAGAGGGTCAAACTTAGAAAAAAGATGTTGGTTGAGTCCAAACTGGAACACTGTTCGGTCATCGGGTCATATATGGAGCTGTAGATCTTGGATTTAGGTCTGCTTTATATGGATTGAAAGATAAGACATAGGCCTAAAACTTTAATGAGGAGTCAAAGATTTAAAAAGGCCGTTTTCAAGTCCAAATTATAGCCACGACGGAGAAGTCCGAATCTGTCCTTCAACCCAGACACTGTTCAATGTTCAGCCCATATCTCGAGTTCTAGAAGTCCAAATGCACTGATTCTTTTCTTTCCTGGAAAGCTGAGACAATGTCCTAGAACTTTCATGATTTAAGTCTGTTCAAATTATGATGTTATCAGTTTTGTTCAGACAAGAAGATAAGGATTGTCACCAAGTCAAGATGTGGCCATCCACTTAACAATTAGTCATCAAATCAATAGTTTCAAATTTTGGCCTATAAAAGGAGGCATTTGCCATGCATTTAGGCATCTTGGTTTTTAGATCAAGATCATGCTCTTGCTCTCTCTCTTTTTATAATGCTTAAGTTTTGTTTATATTAATCTCTTGTTTATGCTTTTCATTTCATTTTCTTTACTTAGTTAACTTATATCTTATTTATGTTCTTATCTTGTTTATTTATGTTTCTCTTCTTCATTATGTTTAGCTAAGTTTATTATGTCAATGTGAAAAGGTTACACTAATGGTGTAAGAATAAGTATAGTGTAAACGCAATAGGGACTTTAATGTTTAATACTAACATGTTTTCTATTTGTTATCTTGTTCACTTTTAATACTTTGCTTGTTAAATAGTTAATCTAAATTTATGTTGTATAACCCTTGGTACAACAAATACTTGGCACTTTCATAGCCCAAACCGTATGGTATAACCGACACCTGTGCTATGAAAGGAACTTGATTTGTTGTTAACATAAGTTATAATCATGAATGCCTGACAACATTTACAAGTATTAGCATTATTCGAATGAAATAACTAATGTAATCATGTTAACAATTTATAATCTAATTGGAACCTTCTTTGTGTGTGGTTTCCAATTGAATAATAAGAGTTTATACTATACTTGTTTGAAATACCATTAGTGGATCCTCTAACCTTAACAATTGTTTTTATCATTGTTTAATATTTATATCAATATCACATCTCAAAGCTCTCTTTATTATTATTATTATTATTATTATTATTATTATCATCATCGTTGTTGTTGTTGTATTATTGTTATTTATAATTTATATAGTTAACCTCCCTATGGTTCGACCCCAGTCTTGCCGGGTTATTTATTACTTCGACACTCCTGCACTTGAGAGAAGACATTAATCTTTTGGTCGTGTCAGCAATAAGACAAATTTTACAAATCAGATTTCTCCTAGTTTATTTGGGACTTCTTAAGGGTGACAAATCTGATTTTTATTATTTTCTGCTTAGACTTTGGGTTGTTATTACTTATTTGGGTCAATTGTAAGTGGCCTTCATATAAATCCACTACCTAAGGGGGGTCCAATAGAGTTTATTTGAGTCTAGAGTCAGTATAAATATGTGCATAACCAAACATGTAAGGGTTACATAATTTTTAGATCTACATAATTTTCAGATCAATAAACTTGTTTTGCGCACTAGTTGTGTGTTGGTGGGATAATCTCCCTTCCTTGGTTCTTTAAAGAACTGAAAACAACTTATCGAAGAACAACTGGCTTCATGGCGTCATCCTTATACTTCTCATTCGCGAATCAATATTCGTTGGGTGGGGGTTTTCATTTGCACTATTGCAGGTGACTAGGTACAAGTTATCTCTGTGTCACTCTCTTATCAACCCAATTTTCAGATTTACTTGGGTTGCGTGACCACATGATCATGAGGTTCGCATCAGAGAGGATACTGTCCGACCGAGGTAGTTTGTTCCTTCCAAAGCCGAACTATCAAAGGCTAAAGTTGATGTCCCTACTGGTGCCAAAGGTAAATGTGAAACTCAACCTAAATGTTGTTATCCAATTTTTGACCCACCTTTTTTATAAAATTTTTGGAAAATCCAAAAATAGCGAAAAACAATGAAAATCCAAAAAAATATGTTTTTAATATATTTTGCATCGTTTTTAGCATTTTCAACGTCGTCTAAAAAAGAATTTAAATTTTCAAAGGTTTTTCGAACACGTTCTACTTTTCACACGTCATTTTTAAAAGCATTGATTTTCCTCATTGAGTCGACGTTGATATTGCTCGTTTTCAAAAAATACAAGAAAAATTAAAATTTACAAAAAAAAGGAAAGTTGAGGGACCAATTTTGAGGCCCAAATAACATTTTACCTATAAATATAGGTCCACAACTCACACAAGGAGAAGGGGGCAATTTTAAAAGAAAAAAAAAACAAAAAAAAACATATTCTCCATGTTTTTTTTATCTGGGTAGGTCACCCATTACAATGAGGTCATTCTTCCACTTGGGTAGGTCACTCATTACAATGAGACCACTCTTTCCTTTTTCCTTGGGTAGGTCACCTATTACAATGAGACCAATACTTTTCTGGGTAGATCACCCATTACAACACGACCAATTCTCCATGTTTTTTTTTATCTGGGTAGGTCACCCATTACAATGAGACCACTCTTTCCTTTTTTCTTGGGTAGGTCACCAATTACAACGCGACCAATTCTCCATGTTTTTTTATCTGGGTAGGTCACCCGTTAGAATGAGTCCATTCTTCCACTTGGGTAGGTTACCCATTACAATGAGACCACGCTTCCTTTTTTCCACTTGGGCAGGTCACCCACAAAATAGACGAAGGTAAGTTTGTGGGCAGGTCGCCCGTGAAAATAGACAAGTGTGAGTGTGTGGGCAGGTCACCCCTGAAAATAGACCAGTGTGAGTTTGTATGGGCAGGTCGCCCGTGAAAATAGACTAGTGTGAGTGTGTGGGCTGATCGCCCCTGAAAATAGACCACTTTTCTTTGAAAAGGGCAAGTTGCCCAAGATAATGAGATCGTTTTCCTTTTCTTTTCCTTACAAAGCTTACTATCCAAAACATTATGGAGTTTTGCTTCGTAAAAATTGTAAATAGGGGGCATCTGTTGTTACCCAATTTTGTACCCACCTTTTTGATAAAATTTTCAGAAAAACTAAAAATAGCAAAAAACAATGAAAATCCAAAAAAATATGTTTTTAATATATTTGCATCGTTTTTAACATTTTCAACGTCGTCTAAAAAAGAATTTAAATTTTTAAAGGTTTTTCGAACGCGTTCGACTTTTCACGCTTCATTTTTAAAAGCATTGATTTTTCTAATTGAGTCGACGTTGATATTGCTCGTTTTCAAAAAATACAAGAAAAATCAAAATTTACAAAAAAAGAAAAGTTGAGGGACCTATTTTGAGGCCCAAACAACATTTTACCTATAAATATAGGTCCACAACTCACACAAGGAGAGGGGGGCAATTTTAAAAGAAAAAACAAAAAAACAAAAAAAAAAAACCTAAACCTAAATCCACTATACCCACTCAACCCTTCTCCTTTCTCTTGGAGCCGCCGCCCCCCCGACCATCTCTCTTCCCTCACACTACCTCACCAGGCTCCCCTTTCCCAGCCAACAAAAGAGGCCGTCGTTCTCCCTCTTAAAAAATTAAAGTTGCAGCCCCCATCTCCAGCCATCTCGCACACAACCTCTCGGCCAACCCTCTCTCTTCGCTAAAGACAAACCAGACCTCCTCCCTTCCCTTGGCAAAACTAAACTGGCCGCCCCCTACCTTCTACAAAAGAAAAAACCAGAAGCCAGCCAGCAGCTCCCCCTCACTTTTCCCTTTCCCCTCACCGGACCTCTCCTCTCTCAGTCGACCCATCAGCCTCCCTCTTTGATCTCCTCCACCCAACAGCCCGACAGCCGGTCCATTCTTCCCCATCTCCAGAAGACACAAGCCGACCCCCCTTTGGCCTTTTATTTTATGCTCCCAAAACCAGAGAGAACCAAAGCCAGCACAGCTGTCCCTATCGTCTTGTCCCTCTCTCAGCCCTCAGTTCTTTCCTCCTGAACCAGCGGCCAGCTCGCCGAACGCCAACATAATCTACCACCAGCAAACCCTTCAGCAACCGGCTCTCCTCCGACTCAAACCCGTGTAGCAGATCTGGACCAAGATCCAGTCGCCATCAGCGCCGATGATGCCCAACAACTAGATGTGCTACAGGGGATGAACTTTCGGGCAACAAACTATGACAGACCCGAAGGAACCAGATCTAAGAAGAAAATATAAAACTAATACAAACTGTTTGTTGTGTTTTTTTTATGTTTTGCTAGTCACCGCCGACAGGGAAGGGAAGAGGAGAAGAAGCTGAGCCAGATCCACCCGGTTTCCTGGATTTTTGCGGCGGCACCTTCCACCCATACGCCGCCTTCCTCAACATTGTTCCTGCAGATTCCAGAAGGCTTTGGATTTTTTGGGGTTTATTTTGTAATTTTGTTGAAATGTGTTTGATTTATTTTGAATTTTTTATAATTTATAGTGTTGATGTAAAAAAAAGAAAAAAAAAAGAAAAATATAGTGAAAGCATAGTTTTGAAACCCAACCCGGTTATTGACCCGGTCTAGTGATCGAGTCATGGGTCAGATGGGTTGACCCGGGTCAACCCAAAAAAAAAACAGCGAGAAGATGGAATAAAAGTAACGGATTTGAAACGCCATCTTCAAATTCAATAAATGGAAGAACAAATGATATCAACATCTATGCCGTTGATTACTTATAATTTTCATGGAAAATCCTCACTTTATGGCCAAGAATCCTTTCAAAGTTTTACATTTTGGTGACCTTTTCACCTTATCTTAAAGAAAAGAGAAACAGAAGAGGATTGGTTTGTGGGTCTAACATGTCCATCGACACCGATTCGCCTCGTTTTTTGCTGATATGTAGGGCTAAACGTGTAGAGGCAGAGCTGTAAATCAAAATTGAAAGAGAGGTAAGTAGCTTTGCATTCCTCAAGCTTCATTTCCGTTGTTTGAATCCACATGCAGAATGTTAGGGAGTTCTGTAAGAGCTTCAACAAATCACAGACAACACTATTTTCTCGAAACCCCTTCTTTATTATCATCTCTTAGACACATCTCATCAAGCAAAAGCAATGGAAATGCAAATCAACACTCATTTACAGTTTCTTACCTCGTTAACAATAGCTCATCTAACCTTATTCTTGGATTTGAAACAGCGATCAAAGATTCAAGAGTCTTCTGCTCTTCTTCGCGACTGAAATGGGTTTGAAGATTTCTTGAATTAGGTTTGAAATCAATTGGGTCTTCTACACTGTGTTCGTTCCTCTGCTCTTCTTATTTTGGAATTTGGCCTTTTAATTGTAAAAGTTAAAGACGACATCGTTCGGTCATGATATATATATAAAAACCCGGGTCTCAGCCGGGTTTGCCCGGGTTGGCCGGGTCCCGGGTCGACCCGCCGGGTCGACCGGGTCTCACCGGGCCAATTCCCAACCTGTTTTTTGCTTAGACCCGGCCCGGCCACAGGCCCGGGTCGGCCGGGTCCCGGGTCGACCCGCCGGGCCGGGCCGGGTTTCAAAACTATGAGTGAAAGTGAATGTGTTGTTTTTTTTTTATGAATGTTTTTTTTGTGATAAAATCGCAAGGAATAAAAAAGAATTTAATATTTTGATTTGTTCACGGTCAAGAATTATGAACTTACATGTAAGTCATATTTCTAATATCCGAGAAAAAATTAAAATTTTAAAACTTCTTTAACACATTAAAGCCACGAAGCAACTTACCTCAGGTAGGGTGCGTTAGAGGTGCTAATACCTTCTCTAAACACAACCAGTCCCTTACCTTTGAATCTCTAACAAGATCAGTACAACCGGGTTTCCTAGTAGCCCTCAATTAAATACAAGGTGGCAACTCCAACGAACCAAACAAAGCAAACCGAATGAAAAATCGCCAAACAGACGCCGCGCGGGTAACGTGCGACACTAAACATACTCGTGATGTTAAATGTTTCAGGTGTCAAGGACATTGACATTATGCTTCAGAGAGTCCAAATAAGAGAATCATGATGATTAGAGATTATGGTGATATTGAATCTGAAAGAGACAGATCTGATAATGAAGGCATGCCATCATTGGAGGATAGTGATGGGGATGAGTTAGCATTATCGGTTGAGGAGTCCTTGGTTATAATTTATAATTTATACAGTAATTTACCTCCCCGACAACTGATATGATCCGGGCAACGAAAAAACAATTAGATTCGGATTCTGACGTAAAATGCGCAACTGTCCAGTTTTACGGCAATAGTCATAATTCTCAATCCGACCCCTGGATCAGGCTGAAACTTTATGTAGAGTCTCCTGACATGTTTTCCTACCATGGGTTAAACTTTCAAGTCAATCAGAGTTTGGAAAGGCATCATAATACGGGTCCACAAAGGCTGTATGAATTTTGTTATTTGCTTCCTTTTGACTTGTGGACTTCCTATTTGGCTATGATTCTTTTCCTACAAGGATGTGGGAGCTTGTTTTGGGAATTTCCTAGTTCCACAAGGATCTTTAATGAACTGCAATATAATCTCCAAGTGTGGCAAGCATTCATTAATGTTTCAGAATCCTTTTCTTATAAGGATTCCATATTCATCCTAGTTACACAAGAAAAGGAGGGCTGGTGCTATTGATGATAGATTAGTTGTTTTTATTATTTTCTTTCATGTTTAGGCTTAATTAAAACTTTGTTTTGAGCTAGGATCCAAGGGTTGTTTGGATCAGGTTATGGGCTTTTTAGTTTAGGATTTTTGGGTCAGTTTTGTATATGGGTCAGTTCAGCCCACAAGGTTAGATCCATTAGGGTTACTTTTAAGAACTATTTAAACACATGTAACCGAAATTTCAGTAGCTTTGATGATTATTACTTATGAATTTTTCAGTTTTAACGTGTGAGAGTGATTCTTGCATTCTTCAGTTCTTGAACGAACTGAATCTGACTTATCGAAGATTAACTGGCTTTGTGGCGTCATTCTACTCATTCCACTAGTGTTGGTGCCTTGGGGCAGGTTTCCATTGTGTCACACTCCTATTAGATCTATTTCGGGTTTCTGGGATCAGATCTCAATCTTGATTGTGGGTTACGTGACTACGTGATCACGAGGTTCGCATCAGCAACGGCGTCAAAAACTTGACACGATCAAAAGATTGATGTCTTATTCCAAGTGCAGGAGTGTTAAAGTAATAAATAACCCGGCAAGACCGAGGTCGATCCACAGGGAGGTCAACTATATAAATCACAAATAAAAGAAAAGATTTGAAGAGAATTATAACAGAAAAGGAGTTGAAGAGAGCTTTAAAGTGTGATATTGATGTAAGGATTAATTAATGATACAATAGTTGTCAAGGTTAGAGGATCCACTAATGGTATTTCAAATAAGTATAATATAAACTCTTTTTATTTCTTAACTGGAAACCACACACAAAGAAGGTTCCAATCGGATTATAAATTATTAACATGATCATAGTAATTATCTTATTTGAGTAATGCCAATACTTGTAAATATTGTCAAGCATTCATGATGATAACTTATGTCAACAACAAATCAAGTTCTTTTCATAACACAGGTGTCGGTTATACCATACAGTTGGCTATGAAAGGATCAAGTATTTGTTGTACCAAGGGTTGTTCTACACAAATCTAGATTAACCATTTAGCAAGCAAGGTATTAAGAGTGAGTAAGATAACAATTATAAACATGTTCATATCAAACATTAAAGTCCATGTTGAGTTTATACTATACTTATTCTAACACCATTAGTGAAACCTTTTCACCTTGACATGATAAACTTAGCTAAACATTATGAAGAAGATAAACATAAATAAACTAGATAAGAACATAGTTATGATGAAAAGCATAAATAAGAGATTAATGAAAGCAAAACTTAAACATTACAAAAATACAAAGAAAAAGAATAAGGGCAAGATCTTGATCTGAAAACCAAGATGTCCAAATGCATGGCAGATGCCTCCTTTTATAGGCTAAAATTCAGAACTATTGATTTGATAACTAACAAAAGAGTTGGTGGCTAACCCTTGACTTGGTGGCTAACTCTTAACTTTGTTGGCAAGACAAAACATCATTGTTAACATCAGAATTTGAACTGATCTTCTTCATGACAGTTCTGGGAATGTGTCTTAGCTTTCCAACAAAACAAGAATGAGCTCATTTAGACTTTTAGGACTCGAGATATGGCTCAAACACCAAACAGTGTCTAGGCTATAGACAGATTCAGACTTCTCGTTTGCTTCTAAGATTTGAACTCCAAAACGGCAGTCTTGAGTCTTGGACTCTTCATAAATGTTTTAGGCCTATTTCTTATTTTTCCATCAAAATAAACCAAACCTAAATCAAGGTCTACAACTCCAGTTATGATCCAATAACCAAATGGTGTTCTAGTTTGAATTGAACCAACATCTTTTTTCTAAGCTCAACCCTCTCTTTGTCTTCTCAATTTCAATAGTTAAACTCATCAATCAATCCTTTGATTTGTGTGATAGGCCTACATTTAAGATAAACATTTATCATAAATTAAAGGTATCTTATATTATCAGACTTGTTATTATAAAACATGCTTTAGTTAAGGAGTTATTGATACTTCAAGTGCAATATGATGTTGTATAACCATAATGAGTATGTACTTTTAAGTACTAATCAAAGGCGAACACTTCAGGTTCAGGTCAAGTAAGATGAAACTAATCAACAAAAGGAGAACATCTTTTATACACGTTGCTTGTACAAAGCAAGGTATGTAGTTTAATTATAGATAGTGGAAGTTGTGTTAATGTTAGTAAACTGAACTTGTGTTTTGTTAAGCATGCTAAACCATATAGATTGCAATGGCTGAATGATGGTGGTGAAGTGAAAGTGACTAAACAGGTTGTGGTTCCAATTTCGATTAGGAAGTATGTTGATGAAGTTCTGTGCAATATGGTTCCAATGCAAGCAAGTCACATCTTGTTGGGGAGACCATGGCAATATGATTGAAAGGCAATTCATGATAGGGTTAAAACTAGGTATAACATTGTAAAATATGGTAAAACCATTACTATTGTACCTTTTCCACCTAAATAGGTGTATGATCATCAAATAAAGCTAAAAAGTGAGCATGAGGTTATGGGGAGAGAAAATCAAGGTGAGGAACAAGGGGAGAGAAGACCATCAAATTCAGCCACAACCCAAAACACCACTGCAACCCATTCGACCACCCATCCAAACACAAACAAATATTCAGCCAACACTCCAAACAAATCAGACCATTCAACCACTACTCAAAAACACCCAAACCTAGCCGAGGGTGGAGGTAAGACAAGATGAGTAGAAAGTCAGGAAGGATGATGAGACTTTTGTGGAAAAACTAAAGAAACAACCCAATTTTTATGTCAGATCTGCATTTTTCACTAACAAGCCAATGATTTTAGTTGTGTGCAAAGAGGCTTACTTTTGATGTGAACCTCGTTATCACATGGTCACGCAACCCACACACAAAGACACCAATTCCCAGAAAGCCAATTTAATAAGGTTTGATAGGAGTGTGACACAAAGATAACTTGAACCTAGACACCAACACTATTAGAAATGGAAACCCCCACCCAACGAATATTGATTTGCGAATGAGAAGTATAAGGATGATGCCACGAAGCCCGTTATTCTTTGATAAGTCATTTTCAATTCTTTAGAGAACCAAGGAAGGGAGATTATCCCACAACAAGTGCGGCAAACAATATGTTTTATTAATCTGAATATTGCATAACCTTACATGTGGGGTTATACCTTCATTTATACTGACTTTGGACTGAAAGAAACCCTAATGAACCCTTATATGGACTTATATGAGGCCCACTTACAATTAAACCCAAATAATGTAAATAAAACCTTAAACTAAAAAGAAAATAATAATAACAATAATAAATCCGAATTTAATATCCTAAATATGATATGATCAGATTTGCCACCCTTAAGAAGTCCCAAATAAAGTAAGAAATCTGATCTGAAGTTAGAATTAATGATGAGGTCTTCTTTTGTAACAAAAGGATTTCAAAACATTTATGAATCCTTGCTACACTGGAAAACTATCTTGCAACCCATTAAAGATCCTTGTAGAACTAGGAAATTCCCAAAACCAGCTGCCACATTTATCAATCATTTTAGGAAAAAAATCATAGCCAAATAGGAAGTCCACAAGTAAAAAGGAAGTAAATAACAAAATTCGTACATCCTATATTGACCACTATTGCGATGCCTTCCTGAACTTCGATTTACTTGAAATATTAACCCAAGGTAGGAAAACATGTCAGGACATCCAACGCGAACTTTCAGCCTGATCCAACGGTCAGATTAAGAATTATGATTGTTGCCGTAAAACTGGACAGTTGCACATTGTATGTCAAAATCCGAATCTGATTGTTTTTTTGTTGCCCGAATTGTATCAACTTTAATACTAATGATCTTGATCATATTGTGCCTAGTGTTGCTATTTCTGTGTTGTAGGAGTTTGACGATGTGTTCCTCGACGATACTCCTAGCGGATTACCACCTTTGAGGGGGATAGAGCATTAGATTGATTTCGTACCTGGAGCTTTAATTCTTAACCGACCAGCCTATAGAAGCAATCCAGAGGAGATGAAGGAGCTTTAAAGGCAAGTTGATGAGCATTCATGAGAGTATGAGCCCGTGTGCTATGCCTGTGCTATTTGTATATGAAATTGCAGGGTTTGAATCAGGGTTCTAGGTCTGTGGATGAGTATTTCAAGGAGATGGAGATCGCAATGATGCGGGCCAATGTGATTGAGGATAGGGAGGCTACTATGGCTAGATTTCTAAATGGGTTGAATAGGGACATTGCGAATGTTGAATTACAACATTGTGTGGAATTGGAGGACATGGTCCATATGGCAACGAAGGTGAAGAGGCAAATAAAGAGAAGGGGCATTACATGTTTTCAGACCAATTTGGCTTCATCTTCCTCAACATGGAGGCCGAATCTAAAAAGAGAGGGGGTTGTCCAACCAAAGCCTTATACGAAGGCCGAACCACCTAAGGGAAAAAAGGATGATCATACGGATTGGAAAGGTAATCTAAATCTCAATGTACTTGTGAGAGAGATATTAAATGTTTTAAGTGTTTAGGGAAGGGGCACATTGCATCTCAGTGTCCAAACCGAAGAGTTATGATTACAAAAGACAATGGAGAGGTTGAATCTGAAAGCGACAAATCTGAAAGTGAAGAGATGCCACATTTGGTGAATTATAGTGATGAGGAGATTGCATATCCTGTTGAGGGGGAGGCCTTGGTTATAAGGCGTGCCCTGAACATGCAAATCAAAAAAGATGATGCAGATCAGCAACGGGAAAACATATTTCACACTCGATGTCACATCCAAAACAAGGTATGTAGCATGATAATCAATTGAGGTAGTTGTGTTAATGTAGCTAGCAATACTCTTGTGAAGAAATTGAATATGAGTTGTATTAAGCATCCTAGGCTTTATAGATTGCAATGGTTAAATGAGTGGTGAGGTGGAGGTTACTAAGCAAGTATTGATTGTGTTTGCTATTGGGAAGTATTTGATGAGGTTATGTGTGATGTAGTCACTTACTTTTGGGGCGTCCATGGCAGTTTGATCAGAAGGCGATTCATGATGGGTTTAGAAATAGGTTCACTATTGTAAAGGATAGTAAAACCATCACTCTTGTACCTCTTTCTCCAAAACAAGGTATCGAGATGGACGAGGAGAAAGTTAAGGCCATCTGGGATTGGCCTCCACCAAAACTGTAAGTGAGGTAAGGAGTTTTCATGGACTAGCTAGTTTTTATATAATGTTTGTGAAGGATTTTAGTACTAGTGTTGCACCTTTAACTGAAATTGTGAAAAAGTCTATTGGATTTAAATGGAATGATGAACAGGATAGGGCTTTTAATTTGTTGAAAGACAAACTTTGTTCGACGCCTGTTTTAGCTTTGCCAGACTTTACGAGAGCTTTTGAAGTTGAATGTGATGCGTCAGGTATTGATATAGGAGCTATGTTAATGCATGATAGGAGGCTCATTGCCTGTTTCAGCGAAAAACTTACTGGAGCAGCCTTGAATTATCTTGCATATGCAAGGACCTCTATGCCTTGGTAAGAACTTTAGAGACGTGACCTGTGGCCAAAGGAGTTTGTGATACATTTTGATCATGAATCATTGAAGCACTTGAAAGAGTTGTTTTTTCCTAATGCTACAAGGATAAAAAGTCAGCAATTTATTCTCCTAATTATGTAAGGAAGTTGACCAGATCTTGTTCCTAAATAGGGTAGGAGTATTTAATGTTTTTCCTAACCTAGTAAGGAAAGTAATTAAATTAGCAACATAGGAGGGAATTTGTTTTCTTATTTGTCCAAGGAAATCAAAGCTAATCAAGGACATCAAAGGGGGCAGTAGCACAAATTTTCCAAATCAGATTTCTCCTAATTTATTTGGGACTTCTTAAAGGTGAAAAATTTGATTCTAGCATATTTAAGATGGTAATTTTCATTATTTTTATTATTTTCTTCTTAAACTTTGGGTTATTATTACTTATTTGGGTCAATTATAAGTGACCCTCATATAAGTCCACCTAAGGGGGATCCATTAGGGTTTCTTTAAGTCTAGAGTCAATATAAATAAAGGCATAACCAAACATGTAAGGGTTACACAATTTTCAAATCAATAAATGATGCGAACCTTGTGATCACGTGTTCACGCAACACATACACAAAGACACCAATTCCTGAAACACCAAGTTAATCAGGTTTGATGGGAGTGTGACACAAAGATAACTTGTACCTAGGCACCAACACTATTGAAAATAAAAACCCCCAACCCAACAAATAGTGATTCATGAACAAGAAGTATAAGGATGACACTACAAAGCCAGTTATTCTTCAATAAGTCGTTTTCAGTGCTTTAGAGAACCAAAGAAGGGAGATTATCCCACCAACACACCACAAGTGCGGCAAAAGAATTTTATTGATATGAAAATTGTGTAACCCTTACATGTATGGTTATGTCCTTATTTATACTGATTCTAGACTCAGATAAACCCTAATGGACCCCCTTAGATGGACTTATATGAAACTCACTTACAATTGACCCCAATAAGTAATAAAACCTTAAATTATAAAGAAAATAATAATAACAATAATAAATCCAAATTTAATATCCTAAATATGATAGGATCAGATTTTTCACCCTTAAGAAGGCCCAAATAGACTATGAAATTTGATCTGAAGGTAGAATTAATTTTGTGGTCTTCTTTCCTTATTGTTGCTAGGATAAATAAGGAATCCTTATAAGAAAAGGATTCTGAAACATTTATGAATCCTTGTCACATATGAAAACTATGGAAACATTTATTAACAAAGATCTTTATAGACTAGTAAATTCTCAAAACCAACTGCTAAATCCTTTTAGGAAAAGAAGCCAAATATGAAGTCCATTAGTCAAAAGGAAGTAAAAACCAAAAGGAAGTATTGACCAGTATTGTGATGCCGTCCCGAAATCTCATTGACCTGAAATTATGACTGTTGTTCTAAAACTAGATAGTTGCATATTTTACGTCAAAATCCGAATTTGACCTTATCTGGATCGTATCAATAAACTTCTTTGCTACACTTGTTGTGTGTTGGTGGGATAATCTCCCTCCTGGTTCTCTAAAGAACTGAAAACAACTTATCAAAAAACAACTAGCTTCGTGGCGTCATCCTTATACTTCTCGTTCACCAATCAATATTTATTAGGTGGGGTTTCCATTTTCAATAGTGTTGGTGCTTAGATACAAGTTATCTTTGTGTCACACTCCTATCAAACCTGATTTACTTGGCTTTCCGGGAATTAGTGTCTTTACGTGACCACGTAATCACGAGGTTCGCATCAGGCTATAGCTAACAAAATAAAATGAAGCCCCTAATATCAAATCCATGTTTTTCCATGAGAAGAAGAGAAGGAATAAAATATTATAGAATTGATTTAATGCTTATTTATAACCTTCCATACAACCTGTTAATCATAGAAACAAAAGGAAAAGGTAGCCACTATGTTGTTTCCAAGTTGTAGTAGGATTATTTTGTTTCCTTTGTTGTTCTCACCTCATGGCCCAAATAAGGTTGTATTGGGCCCCTCTTGCACGTGGATAAGTTGTATCAGGGCCTCCTCTTGATACTCTAATGGACTTTTCAATTCTGACTTGGTCGAAAACTTGAAAACCAATGCATTCAATACCTTTTTAAATACCTTTGTCTTGGACCGAGTCATGGGACCATTTGGAACATGTAATGGGTCCTTACTGATGTTTCTGGGTTGGTCCATATTATCCCCTCTCTCCAAGGATTTGACCTCGAATCAAAACCTGTGTTAAATAACATAAGATCAACAACATTAAAGGTAGCGCTAACACCATACTTACCTGGAAGATCAATTTTATATGCGTTTTCATTGATTCTCTCTAAAACCTAAAATGGACCGTCACCACGAGGGTGTAATTTTGATTTCTTTTGGTTAAGAAATCGTTCCTTACACGTGTGCACCCAAACCGAATCACCGGGTTGGAAAATAACCTGTTTAAGTCCCTTATTTGCTTTAGAAGCGTATAGTCTATTCTTTTTTCTCTATTTATAGTTGAACTCCCTCATAGAGTTATCTCACCATCTTTGTCTTCTTTTCACCATATAAACTTACCCTTTCTTCAAAAGGTAAATGAATTAAGTCCATAGGAGTTAGTGGATTAAACGCATAAACAATTTCAAAAGGAGAAAAGTTAATAGTCGAATGCACAGTTCTATTATAAGCAAATTCAACAAAAGGAAACATTCTTCCCCCCTTTTCAAATTCTTTTGAATAACAACACGCAAAAGTTGGGATAATGTTTTATTCTCTACCTTAGTTTGTCCATTTGTTTGAGGATGACAAGTTGTCGAAAATAAGAGTTTAGTTCCCAACTTTACCGATAAAGTCTTCCAAAAGTAGTTAAGGAACTTAACATCACGATCTAAAACCATACTCTTAGGAATGTGATACAAACATACAATCTCCCTAAAGAGCAAGTCTGTTATATGAGATGCATCATCTGTTTTATGGCATGCAATGAAATGTGCCATTTTAGAAAACCTATCAACCACAACAAAAATAGAGCCTCTACCTTTCTTTGACCTATGTAAACCTAAAACAAAGTTCATAAAAATATCTACCCAAGGTTCAATAGGCACATGCAATAGTGTATACAGTCCATACAGTTGTGCTAAAAGATTTTGCCTTTCTACAAGCAATGCATTGTTCACAAATTCATTGCACATCCATTTTCATCTTTGGCCAATAGAAATGCTCATGCAATACATCTAAGGTTTTCGCCACTCCAAAATGACCAATTAAACCACCCCCACATGCTTCACGCAAAGAACTAGCAGGAACACATATTCAAGTACTTACCGAAAGCCGAATGTCAACATGCATTAAAAATCTTGGCAAAGTCAAAATCATTAACATACAATTCCTTCACATATTCAAAGCCTAGCAATCTAGTATTGATGGTGTGTAAAAGAACATACCTGCGTGAAAAGTGTATCAGCTACGATGTTCTCTTTGCCTTGCTTATACTTGATTACGTAAGGAAAGGTTTCAATGAATTCAACTCATTTTGCATGTCTCCTATTTAACTTACCTTGTCCTTTCAGATGCTTCAAGTAGTTATGATTCAAATGGATTACGAACTCTTTTGGCCACAAGTAATGTTGTTATGTCTCAAGTTGATGCGTGAAGCTCGTGATCACGTGGTCATGCAACCAGCACGCAAAGACACCAATTCCCGGAAAGCCAAGTAAATCAGGTTTGATAGGAGTGTGACACAAAGATAACTTGTACTTAGACACCAGCACTATTGGAAACGGAAAACCCCCACCCAATGAATATTGATTCGCGAACGAGAAGTATAAGGATGACGCCACGAAGACAGTTGTTCTTCGATAAGTTGTTTTTCAGTGCTTTAGAGAACCATGGAAGGGAGATTATCCCGCCAACACACAATAAGTGCAGCAAAGAAGTTTATTGATCTAAAAATGATACGATCCAGGAAAGGTCAAATTCAAATTTTGACGTAAAATGTGCAACTATCCAGTTTTACGGCAACAATCATAATTCTCAATCCGACCGTTGGATCGAGCTGAACGTTTACCTGGAGTCTCCTGACATGTTG
>Ga0307515_10011592_pt1 | contig 16716 bp, 18 predicted proteins | sample 17_EM_MG_FD_194513 | JGI IMG/M metagenome (GOLD analysis project Ga0307515, IMG submission 194513) | Populus trichocarpa ectomycorrhiza microbial communities from riparian zone in the Pacific Northwest, United States - 17_EM | ecosystem: Host-associated > Plants > Roots > Unclassified | place... | reverse complement strand
TACCTCGAGCAATGTTCCATACATTCTTCCATTGTGCTCACTTTGAACTGCGATGGAATGTCGCTCTGTGGATCGTTCTGATTGCAATACATGGTGAAATTCATGCCATTTCGGCTCTGATAGCCGCTGGGACATTGGGACGAAGCGCGGATTTCTAGATCGCGGGTTTCAAGCTCAGGAACTTCGATGCCGCCAATTTCGAGACTTTCTAAGACAGATGGTCAGACAAGCTCGAGGAAGAGTTAATATCGCATCGGGGTCCTACCTATTGCTGCGCCTGTGGAGAGAGCGGCGATGGATATCAGAGTCCAACCGCACAAACTCCATGACCACGAGCTATCGTTCCTCATTTTGGCTGAGAATCCTCAGAGATGTTCGAAGGAGGGAAGCAGTGTGACAGCGGGAACAAGCAGAATTTTAGGCATGAATTTTAGGCATGAATTTTAGGTGGATGAGTTTCAAGATGGGCAGGGCCATGGCTCCATGTATTTCCCGGCGGAGGCGACCAGGGCTCGCCGGAGGTGTCAGACAACACTGCCTTGAAGTGGGAAGGATCTGAGTCCTCCATGGTTGCGTAGGAGGGTATTGGCCGTAGATGCCTGCGGTGTTTTTATTTTAGTCAGAACTATGGGGGCCAGCCTTGCCAACTTCCTCACTCAGGGATCAGCGCTCAGACCCTCACCCACTCGTGCCACTCAAAATAGGGAACCGCGCCACCATCTCTTGGGAGCTCAGCCCTGCGACCGGTGTGGCAAGAGGGATCTTCTGGTCAAGGCCCCGCTTCAGGGAAATATCTACTTAAGCTTGCAGAAATCATGAGGGCTTGCCAAGTTATTATCCCTGTAATCGAGCGCCAACGGCCTGCAATATGTGACTCAGACAACTTTCGAAGGGTTCAACGCCGGCTGTCCTACTGGCAATCTGTTCTAAAGTTCCGATTATGACGGCATCCAAGAAATGCCTGCAGATTTGCAACCCGAACCTTATCAACACGGTGCGAGGCGCCATCCGTCTAATTGGTGTCACAGGCTACCCGGTTTAAATGAACCCTTAAAGGATCTCAAAGGAATGCCCATATCACATCATCTTCAGATGCAATGTACTCGGTCGAAGGCTTCAGCTATCCAACCAGTGCTTTTTCTCACTCGTCAGGAGAAGACGCGGAGGTCTGAATCTACTATTTTCCGCTGGGGAAACTTCGCTTTCACTTTTTCTTTGCGGATTTACTTATTCGCAAGATGTTGTATCGATCTCAGATGTCCACTCTGTAGTATTCCGGTACGTTATGCCTTTTGGAACAGTTAAGAGACTAAAAAATTGCAGACTCCTGAGCGATTTGCCAAAAGAGATTTTGCTAATATTAAATGCGGTAAGGCATTTCTAACGGTGGTTATTTATATTACCATCCTCCATTTAGTTGAGAGCCTTATTATTATGTAGTACTCGTAATTAAACCAACCGCGCCGTAAGTTTATCCAGAATCCGATCTCCCTTCTCCACCTCTGCGGCCTTTGCCGCCCTCTCCGATGCCTCCTCAAGCCTCGCCCCCAAATTCTCGTCGACTTTTGCAAACATCTTATACGTTCTTTCTCTCACCTCCTTCTTCGCCGCAAACAAATGCGAAGAAACATTATAGACGAAATTTTCCTGCTGTCCCTCTGTCCTGCCTAGAACTCCCCATAGTCCCGTCGCTTGCACAAAGTCATCATCCACCACAGGCTGCAGCGCGTTTACCGCAGACCCAACCCAACGCTCGTGTGCGGGGTGCTTGTCAACGGGCTTGTACGTCAAAGGCCGGAGCGGAGAAGGGTAATTGGGGTCGGAGCCATAGTTGCTATGGACGGTGAAAGGCCCGTCGCGCTGGAAGGGGCTGTAGACGTGAAGAGGTGTATTGACGGGTATTTGTTGGTAGTTGACGCCCAGGCGGTGCCGTTGGGAGTCAGAGTAAGAGAAGAGACGGGCTTGGAGCATGGGATCCGCGGAGGGTTCGATGCCTGGGACGAGATGTGCAGGTGATACCGCCATCTGTTCGATCTCGGCAAAGTAGTTTGATGGCTGTGTACGTTGAGATCAGTGGACTGCGAATTGTGATAGGAGCAAGGGACATGAACTCACATTTCGGTTCAAAGTCAGTTTTCCAACCGGGCGGAGAGGTACGTCGGCGTGCGGCCAGATTTTAGTTACGTCGAAAATGTTCCAGCGGAACTTCTCAGCATCAGCCGGATCAAGAACCTGGACGTATAATGTCCAGGATGGATATTCGCCACGCTCGATGGCGGAGAATAAATCTTGGGTGTGCCAGTCCGGGTTGGCGGAAGCGAGATGAGCTGCTTCATCTTGGGTAAGGGTTTTGTTGCCTTGGTTCTATCCACTATAAGTAAGAATCATCCAGACTTTGGTTGCAGCAAATGCTAACTTACAGTCTTGAAATGAAACTTGACATATTTGAAAGTTCCATCCTGTTTAGTAAACTTGAATGTGTGTCCCGAATACGTGTCCATGTGTCTGTACGATAATGGAGTTCCTCGATCACTAAAAAGATGCATCACCTCATGGATTGACTCCTGATTGCTCGATAGGAAATCCCAGAATGCCGTGGCATCCTTAAGGTTGGTCTGAGGATTCCGCTTCTGCGTGTGGATAAAAGTAGGGAACTTGACTCCATCACGGATGAAAAAGACTGGTGTATTATTCCCAACCATATCCCAGTTTCCCTCCTCGGTATAAAATTTGATAGAGAAGCCTCGTGGGTCTCTTGCGGAGTCTGCTGACCCCTTTTCGCCTCCAACAGTAGAGAAGCGGGTAGCTACTTTAGTTTTCTTGCCGATTTCGCTGAATATGTCGGCCGAGGTTTGTTTTTTGTTAGTCTACTAGTGTCTATGAAAGCACGTGCTACGATTGGGACATACTATATCGGTAATGTCATGTGTCACTTCAAATTCTCCATACGCTCCAGCGCCTTTCGCATGCACGACGCGCTCCGGAATACGTTCGCGGTCGAAGTGGGCAATAAGGTCGATTAGGTGGAAGTCCTGGAGGAGGATAGGACCATTTTGGCCGACCCTCTGGGATGCTGTTGCGTATGTGATTGGTCTGCCGTTGGAGGTTGTGTAGACCTGGCCAGTAGTAGAGGCGGTGATTTCTGTGGCCATAATGGTGAAGGTGGTATAGAGATGAGTATCGGAAAGTTAAAATTGAATTTAAATGTTAAACGGATGATTTCTAAGCCTGGAGCTTTAATTGTGTTATGTTCTCCTTAAGATGATGATGATCGCTGATTGACTTTCGGCCCACTTTTATACACTAAGGCTTTCCTTCTTTGTAAGTGATTACATAGAAAGAAAAAAATAAGTCTCATAAGCAAGAAATCTAGACAGGCCCTCATTACCGCCAGGCTGATATGACGGATATTCTCATCATTCCAGGTGATCCGGAATGGATTCCGACCTGAAAATCTCGTAAGTCACGTCTCCTAAACGCCGGTGATGCTTTTTAAGAGGCTCTGAGCTGATTTCTGGTTGCAATCTAATCGCTTGGTAAGTTGAATGTCCAAGTATGCCTCTAGACCCCCTGATTTACAATCCTTGGTGGCGTTACCTATCCGACACTATCCCTTAGCACGGTGGCGTCCTACGAGCAAGTGGTCCGTGCACAAAGGCTTCGAACTCCTGAGCACAGGCACTAAATTCAGCTCCACTAATTGGCTAGTTCTTATCGATACCGGTAGGACGCAAATTACCGTGCTAAGGGACGCTGAAGTTTGCCGCGGAGATGGTTATGGAAGATAATCATCAACAGAGTAACCAGGTTGAGTTTATTCCTTGGCACGGTTTAATTTCGTGGAATTCACAACACCATCTAACGTCACTACAAGACGATGATCTTCATCAGCATAGTACTTGTCAGCTCGCACGAGGTGGAGGCTTGAAGAATGCTTCTTGCAAATCCATAAACTCATAGAATGCCTTGGTTAAGCTGTGGTCTGGAGTATCTCAGAAAATACTACCTCTCGCAGGATTATCCCTTAACCCGTTGATTTGGGCCCTACAGTTATCGATAAGGAACTAGCCAATCAGAGAACCCGGTTCAATGCAAGTGCCCAATCAAATCCAGTAGCAAATTCTCTAAGGACCCCAAAGGTTCTTAGACATGATTATGCAAGAAGGAAGATGGCGTAGCCGTTATTCCGAGGCTAGCCAAAAAAAAAAATCACGTCTGAGCTCGCCGAGGTAAAATTGATTCTACGGTCGACCTGAGGTAAGGTCTTAGTTCTCAAGCCGTAACCCTCGCCCATCTTCGGTGTTATGGCCTCTGAGCACGCTTTCCTGGTCTACAAGTTCAAATACCGGCCTAACCCTGCCACTACCGAACTTCGACGTTCGGTTTATTTCAAAGGAATGGTCGTCGCAGTTGCGGTTGCTTTTACGACAATTCTAGTGCCATGTATCTACCGTGTGGCCAAGATGGCGGGTGGGTGGAGGAACTCTTTAATGCAAGGTCGGGCTCTCTTCATTGTACTGGACAGTGTGTAAGTTCTTTTTTAGGGTTGAATGTACTGTGTTGGGGAAAAGGGGTTGTGGTTCAATTCTAACTTGATTCATTCATCACTAATTGTCTATCCACGTAGGATGTGCTTTATCGCTGTCATTTCCCTCAATATCCTTCACCCGGGCTTCTTGTTCTAAGAGTCTAAAGCTGTAGACAAAGGGAGACGGGTCTCCGATGTGCAGGTTTCCATGACCTAGCCCATTGCCTTTGCAAGTTTCCTAGCGATACAAGCGGTGACGTGGCTTGGTGATATTCAGCTAGCCGAGTAGACCGGCCAATTATTGTAGTCATTTGACAGCTGAGAGCGATAGGGTTCGGTTTCCTGCCACAACGCTTAGAGTTTTAATTTTAGGATTTAGATTAAATCATGATCCCACCAGTGTCAGGGGACATTTAAGCTTTCCTTCATTTTCGATATTTCTGTAGAACTCCGTTGTTCGGTTTTCGAGACCTATGCATTAGCATAGCTCCAGAATAGTATATTGTCTAATCTCTCATCGACTCGCATTGCAACTCTTCGTCAACCTGCTAGGTTGAGTTTCTTCAAGGCTCTTCGGAGAATCTCGACCGCAGCGGCAAAACCTCCTTACTCCCCAGCCCGATATGAATGTGTACGCCTGGGGTTTTACAAAGATTCAAATTCCCCCAAATTAGTGCCTTCGCCTGCTCAAGCATCGGCAACCACGCGGGCGGCAGCGCAGACTGGATTTCCGCTATCTCGTGATCTGATGCCCCCTCAAGCCACCAGAGCTGATTCTCGATGGGTTTCATCATAGCGAAAAATGCTCCTACCATGACTAAGGTGCGTGGATCCTGCAACTTCAGTAGCTCGATCAACCGTGTGGGCGCCTCGCCGAGAAAGCGAAAGAAGAATCGCGGTTGTCGACAGTTAAAGACACTACACATATTCGAGGCTGCAAAGGCATAAATAGGATAATCTACTTCATCTCCATCTAGGCCCTGAAGTAAGAAATTGAAAGTACAGTCGGCCCGATGGTGACCACAGGCTCTAAGCGGTATCCGCCATCCGGGCAAGATCTGCGCCATTCTGCTCCCGTTTGCCGCGTCTGGCCGGGTTGTCGTGAGCGCTTGGACACCTTGGAAGGGTTGGAACCACTGAAGGGGAATTGTGTCGGCTTTGGCGGATTCTGGGGAGAAGCGCCGGCTGATGAAGGTGTGGAAGGCGATGAGGAGTGCAGTCAGATATAGAGCATCAAAATTTTGAGAGTGAATGTCGTCGTGGAGTGTTTCGAGATACAGGCGTATGGCACGGGCCATATATTTATGAGAAGCCTGAACAAGTGCGCTGTCTTGCGGGCACTTTAGTCTGAGATGAAGTGCTGTGCAGGCAAGCAGGCTATCCATGAGGCAAGGGTTTTGAAATGCAAGGGATGGAATCATAACGGTCCATAATTCCTGAGCAACCGGCATTTTGTATTCAGGGCGGGAATTCCAGAGAGTATAGTGGTGGAAGAGGCGCAGCTCGAGCAGACGCTCACTTCCTGACCAGTCAGGGATTTGGGATCTTGTTGGTGATATTTTCGGGTCCAAAGAGAGCGGGGATGGGGATGTTGATGATGTTGATGAAGGAGATGATTGTGTGGATCTGCTAGATACTTTGGATGTGGACAAACGAGAAATAGCGCGTTTAGATGGCTGTTCAGCCACGTGCACCGTTTGTGAGACATTGAAATCGCAAGGGACGTTGTGCTTAATGCAGTTGCCACACTCTGGGTGTACTTCATCGCACTAAGACGATATTCAGTTCTGTACCGGGTTACATGCAAAGACAAGCCTTATCCTACCTTTATCTTCCGAAGCTTGCATCGACGGCAACCCTTTCTAAAATCAGCGCGATTTTCGAGAACGTTAGAATGAACTCTAAGTTAATTCAACAACTCACACGCCGAGACTTGGTATGCGATCTTCTTGGATAATCGTTACGATTACGCGGTGTTGGCGCTCGAGCCAACCCCAGCGGAGATGATGAAGTTTCGGAGCTCGGTGATGATGCTGGTGAAGCTGCTGAATTCATGGCTAGTGGGACCTGTAGAGGCCTTTTATGTAGGATATGCTATGAAATTGTCATGACTAAGAAAGATGAGAAGGAAGTTAGGCTTAACAATGGGTAAGGCGTGGCCGAAGTTGACGAACCGTTTCGGTAAAACCCTTGCTAGGCCCCACGTCTTGCAGAGGGATCTCTGTCTGCTTCCAAGTATTATCGATTAGGAAGAAGCCATGGCTAGTAACGTGTCAACGGTAGTCCGCAGGCTTGTTCTTGATATAGCCTCCAGGTTATGGTAAAGACTGGAGTTCTGTTGAAGACCCAGCTCCAAGTTTAGCTGCAGGGAACCAGTTTCCCACAGCCCTCTCCAGTCCACAAGGCTGAGGACAGTGTCGTAATATTACAGCCATGGCCGGCCGGCTTGTCTCTAATTAAGAGGACCTGCATGTCAAGGTGTAAGGCCTATTAGTAAAATTAATGGCCATCTGTTGAGAGACCTCAGTGATGATGCATTCAGCAAGTGTGTACACCCAGAGACAGACCCTGGATACTAAGGAGCTCACAATAAAATCAATCGACCCTTTAAATTTAGAACTATCAAGCTTAACTACTTGACACCGTGAGAGAGTATTTTTTGTTAAAAAATACTTTTACGTTGTGCGTAGTAGCTATTTTCAGCACCTTTGTCAACCATGCGTCCACATACACAGTAAATCCAGAGTAAGGCGTGACAACAGAGATAGAACACTCGCATCCGCCTACAAGAATGTTGGTTCTAAATACTGGTTTCTGCCGGTTAGCATGACTAGTAGCCTGTCATGTATTTTGAAGTTGCCAGGCCTATAGATCTTGCTATCGAGCATAACAATCGAGCGGAGTATGATCAGCGGCACCATGAATATCGATGCAAAGGCGTCCAAGGCCAACAACGTTACTTGGCTATGAGACAAGTACAAACTTGCATACCCCGTCACTAAGAATGAAATCCGCACAACGAACCAGGGGCTATCGAAGTTCCCATAAGCAAGATTCTAAATCGTAACGCCTCTTCAACTGAGTAAACATTCTTCGTATCCAAAGAGTTCTATGTATAGCAACACAACAACCATGTTTATATATAACAGCATCGAAGAGGTGGGATCTAAATCAGTAGACCGAGATATTGACGACATCGACATTTTGCTAGGCCTGTCTTTGAACTCTACTCAGCCTTTTCTATTGTTAGTCAAGTATCCCAGGTTTCTTGTCCCTGCTAGAGCCAACCATTTCATGATTTGGTACTTACCATATACCTCCGCCCCACGAACGACTCAGCCCGTAAGCTCTCTAGGTATATGCACACCCAACCTCTCTACAAGGTTTAAGAGAAAAAGAAAAAAACCCCCCATCCTCTCCTACCTAAGTAAGTGATCTTCATTAGCCCATCCCATCCGTTATAAAACCCCGCTGAGGCCAATTTCAGCAGTCATACCGTAATATCGACTACCGAAATGTACGAATCGGACAAGAAATAGATTGGTACTATTGAGAGTTAAATTTGAAGACGAGGCTAATTGTTTTGCGGCGTAAGCCATATTGATCTCAGTAGAAGAGACGGTTCAAGACTAGATTTGGCATATAATACAGTACTGTATACTTGCATACAATAGGCATGTAGAGGTATTTGGCATGAAATATCAGATTGAAAAGTGAGAGCAAGAGCTTTGCCCACAACACAAGAAGGGTAGCTACAAAGATCTTGGAGATGGGCTTAATCTAGCTACCTTCAAACACAAACAGTGGAAAGCGGGGTATTGGAGATATTTTAGCTCTTAATATCTGGTGTAGCATATGCGAAAGGTCTGTTATCGGTATTCAATTAATAGCAAAGGAGTTTCAGGACCAATCAAAGATGGGAGAATCAACTTTATTTTGCAGTCATCTTCAATCAAGAATGTTCTTGTACAATATGCGGGACTCATTCCCAGTATCGAAGACCTTGATCAGCTACAATCTCAACATGCCTGAAGAAATGATAATATACCGACGAAGTTTTCCAGGTTAAATTTGCCTTATTCAAGACTAGATTAATAGCAAATAATTTAGTCCTTATTTTACAGCCATATTTGCCATGTGGCTAGCCCTCGAATTTCTCGCTGGCTGGCTAAAGGCCCGGACGTTGCTTTGCTGATGGAAAACTCCTCTACCAGGTGGTAGGGCCTAGGTATAGAGCAAGGCATGAATGCGGGCCTAATAGCAGGCTAGTTTGTAGATCGTACATTCTCTAAGATGCAATGCCACGTTTTTCGCTCTCAGAGAAGAAAATGAGCATACGCCATAGTTTCTTGACCAGAACCTCGGCTTCCTCATCGAGAGCCTATCCAAAGCAGTCAGTACTCTTTTCAAACAAGGCGAGAACATAAACGGATAAGGTGAAGGGTCGTGGCTTACCCCCTCCAACTCCGCAACCAACTCCTCTGGTTTCCCTCGTTTCCGGATATGTTCGTCAACAACATCAACAAGCATCTGCTCTTGGACGCCCAAATACTCGACAATCTTCTTCTCCACGAATGGTTTGAGCTGCTCCGACACCACTGTGTCATCCACAAACTCCCACCGGACGTCCCACTTCCATAAGCCTTCCTTGTCCGTCGGAATGTCGCTAGCTAATTGTCTAGCCGCCTGTGCACGTTCCTCATCTGTTAGGCTTGCCGCTTCTGCTGCAGTGTCGAACTTGATAGGAATGAGAGTGCGTTTAGTAGACGCTTCGTTCTCCTCTTCGTCTTCCAGCAGGCCTTCAACCTCTGCAGCAGTACGACGAGGGGCCGCTGCGGCCTGGACTTTCTGTGCCGCCGCTCCAAGCGACATCTTGAATTTCTGAGGTTCTCGAGGTGTCTGGACGCGGGAACCAAGTTCTTCGGCTTGACGGGCAAGGAAGGAGTCCGCCATACCACGGGCATCTTCACGCTTCTGAAAATCTCGTGCCTTTTCGCGCTCCTCGTTTTCTCGATCTAGATTATCTGCTGCCGCTTCGCGTGAGCGGAAGGCGGACCGATTTCGGAGCCAGAGACTACGATCTTGATAGTATTCCTCGATTTTGCGGGTGGTTTCGATATCGTCATTCCATTCTTTGAGTCTTTTGGCTACTGCCTCTTTCTCCTTTTCCACAACAGCTTCCTCTTCTTTGTCGCGGTTTTTCTCGCGCTCTAATGCTGCAGCACGACTTCGTTCGCGATTGAGCCACCGACGCTCATAGTCAAGGTAAAGTTTCTCTTGCTCCGTTTCTTTCTTTTCACGGTGGCGGTTTTCAATTTCGGAATCACCAGCTGAGTCGTCCTCGTCCTCACGTCTAACCCAGCCCGCTTCAGCAGCTCCATTAATGCCACTACCGTTTACAAACGACACTCCGCCTTGGTAGTCCCTGGGCATCTGTGCGCCTTGGAATCCTTTCGGTCCGCTAGGGGCACCTTGTACACCTCTATCCCTTGGTCCCAATGGAATTCCATTAGCACCTCCACCAGGACCACTCGGCGCTGTCGGTGGTGGTGGTGAACCAAGTCGGTTAATTTTAGGGCCGCCCAAATTTCGCTGACGTTCCGCCGCCTCCATCTCCTCCTCTCGCCTCAGTCGTTCTAGGTCTCTGCGATTACTCCGATCTCTGAAAGCTGCAATCTCTGCAGCAACGGTCTCGCGCATTTCGGCGGGAATATCGGAAAGTTCGTCTTCGATGGTAAGTGGTATGGTGACAACTTCGGCGTTTGTTCCGTCAAGTCTAGTATCTCCATCTTGCATGGCCGTATCCCCGTCGGTGTCAGCCCGAGTCGAAGCCTGGGGGTAGAAGAGACCTGCAAGAACACTCGATAGAGTCTCCTTTGCAGTATCAATACGGAACTGAGCAGTGGTTTCGTCTTCGTCGCGACGTGACTTCCATTCCTCTGCGTACTTCATGGATGCTTCGTCGACCACCACCTAGACATTAGTTAGCCTTAAGGTTAATTCCGTTACAGCCTGGGGCATACAAGTAGCGTGGTTTTCCCTATTTTCTCTTCCTCTTCGTCCTTGATTTTGTTTGGGTCCTGCTTTTTAACAGGCACCTGGACATCCTTAAATATCTCGGCAGCCGTCTCCAAACTCTCCGCATCTTCGTACTCGGCAAAACCAAACTTGCACGGCTTGTTATCTGCATCTGTAGCTCGAGTCCACCTGCGTAGGTTGCCAGCTGTCCGCAGTATCCTTTCCAAGCCCTCATCCCCTCCTACCCCTTCTGTAATGTTCCCAATGAAAATCGTGCGCGCAATCTCCTCCCTTGTTGGTGGCTGTAAAGCTAACAATGTCTCCCTTATCTGCTGCCTCTGTTGCTCCGTCCCTCGGTAGTCATGTCCTAGCCCTAATCCACGTCTGCTTCCCGCCGACATTGGATCTGCAGCGCTCTCTCTGCGAGAACCTTGCCCCTCTGGTGCAGCGGGTCTTGCTGGCCCTGTGGTACCTAAGCGGATAACTGGGGCGCTGAAGTTGATGTTAGGCATGCCCGCCGGAGGTTGAAAATTCGGCGGAAGTCCACCAGGTCGCCCTGGGAGAGGATTTTGAGCTTGCTGGATGCCAGGAGGTGGCGTAACACCTGGTGCAGGAATAGATGGTGGAGGGGCACCTGTGATAAACTCTTAGTGAATGCCATCTAACCTTGGGGGTCAGAATAGTCGTACCCATCCCTGGAGGCGGCGCCATACCTGGGGCAGAACTTGATTGCCCAGGGAAACCTCCATATCCTGGTGGCCGAGAATACTGTCCAGGCGCTTCTATTTGTTAGGTACCTTATATAGATGGCATACTAGGTATACGACACACCTTGATAGTTGTACATTGTGCAATGCAGAGATAGACGGAGGAGCTGAAGTGCAGTATTTTGGCGCAAAAGCACCAGCGATAAAGAAAGAGGTGTGGTTGGAGAAAATCGAGGAAGGAAATTAGGAGCGTGGCTGCTGTGGAGGTTCAGACGTTCAAGGTTTGAGATCTCAAATGTCGCGTTCGCGAAAAATTCGGACCACATTCAATCGCCTAAGTTTCTTCAACACCATGACTTAATCACCGCCATTAGTCCTACACGCCGGATGGAATCTCAATAGCACAATTAGAAGTATTTACAGCTTCTGCAAGCCCATTATGGAGTTCCGCCGGGCAGGAGAAACCCTTTTGCGCTCTCCACAGATCTTCCTCAACCCCCTCATCCCGTCGGCCTCAATTCAATCATGCCGATGTCCTATCGGCTCTTTCTCGAATTTTCAGACATATAAAACCCCACAATTGCTGTCATATTCCCATCGTTACCTCACCACTACAACCCGCGTCTCCCAACAAGCCTCCGCGCCCCTCGAACCACCCTCTTCTGACAACCCTCAACATAAATCTGAGCTAGATGACCTCTCTCGCCAGATTGACTCCCTTCTCGACTTTACTCCATACAATCGCTCAAACACTGGAAATATTTCAGGCTCAACACGGCGTAATTCTTCTGCGGATGAGGCATCTAATGCGTTCCGCAACCATAGCCGCAACCGCGACTTTGGTGCCAATTTCTCCCCTCTCCCTAGGCGTAACAAACCCGGCCTCGACATTGACCGAATGGAAATGCCCGCATCTTCATCTGATGTGACCACCAAACTACCTCCAGCGCTCTCCATTGCTCAAAAGTCGAAGCATCCACGTCTGGACGCTTCAACGGGCCGTAGCATCGATCTAGATCCGTCCAAAGGTCGAGATCTGGTACGTGGATTAGGCCAACTTAATTCGCTCCTTGCGCGAAATAAAGTCAGGGCTGACTTTAACAAGCAACGATTCCATGAAAGGCCAGGGTTGAAGAGGAAGAGACTAAAGAGCCAAAGGTGGCGGAAAAGATTTAAGGAAGGGTTTAGAGAGGTTGTGGGGAGAGTTTCTGCGTTAACAAGGAAAGGATGGTAGGCTGAATCTGAGGGCAGTGAAAGTGTATGATAGGGGTTGGTAGAGATAACGAAGCAAAGGGGCGCCAGAACATAGGATCTTCGCCGATGGATGGGTACATTAAGGCTGAGGTGCATGCCTCACATTTGGTGCGTAATCCTGGACAATGCTTTCATTGGGCGGATATTTGACCGGTTTTCTATTTCCCATGTCTTCATGTGTCTTGCCTGTAAAGTATCATCGTCCTGCTTATACCGCTTGCGTCTAGAATTGATAGGCTTCAGGTTTTTGCAATGAATGCTTAGGATATAATATTTGAGTGGTATTAAATTTGTTTCTACACGGAGAGAATATCCTGATTATATACGCGGTGTTCCCATCGTATAGAATAATATGATAACGTGCAATAGGAGGAAGTGAAGGTAAAGTAACGCTAGGATCAGCATGGGATGAACACGAAAACCCGTCCTATTATCAGTATGTTGTGTTATAGAGAGTTATTGAATAGTTAAATACAAGATAGCACGGAGGGTAAATCTTAAAGCCCGAAAACTCATTGCACCCATAACTGGTCTACAGATACCAGTGACTATGAAGTTGGAATTATCATAGTGAGCTTTATATAACTCTTACACTAGCTCTTTCTTCAAGCTCAAAATGTGATATCAATTCCGTGCAAATGTCCCCATTTCGACTCGTATAATACATCCTTTTACTGGACTAGCAACAACTATATACATCCCTTCTCCCCAGCCAAACAAAAATATACAAGAAAGTCTTCCACACAAACTCTAATCTTTCTTACCAATTCCATATCCGTATCCTCCATATCCATTGCTTTGAGGTAACCCATACCCATACCCCCCGAACCTTGCCTCCCCGCCACCACCTCCAAATGTCTTATCTCGCGCATACCTCCTCAACCGCCTCGGTAATTCCACTCCACGGAAGTATGCAACGCACACAGCCGTCGCGGCGCCTGCGCTCAGCGCACAATATACCAACGTGCTAGTGTACACGTGCCCGCCTACCCCACTCCAGCCTGAGGGTAAAGAGGTTGATGGGTACCAGCGAACGCTGAAATGGAGGGAAAGTGAGTCACCAATAGAGATCCGAGTTTGTTTAGTATGCGCCGAGATAGAGTAGGCAGCCGCTGCGTCAATAGTACCTGGAGTGACGGATTTCGGAGCAGCATGCAATAACAGGTTTAAATGATTAGAAATATGGAGGTGCGACAGTTGAAGTGTGCCAGCCAGGGCAATAATAAGAGGAGTATAAAGCGTGCTTTCCGTGCCCATGGCGCCGGTTTGGGCTGTAGGGTCTGACACTGTGTACTCAGCATCTTTTAGAGGGGAAGAGCTACCGCTAGCGGAGGACGGAGATGAAAGAGGGCGAGAAGGTACACGGCAGGTTAGGGGCGCGTCGTTGTGGACATAAAATTCGAGAAGGTGGAAGAAAGGGTCGGATATGAAGTCGATTGTGCAATTGATCTCTGGAGCAGTGGGTTAGGCATCATAGTATTGGGGAAGACTCATTAGAGGGAAGCAGTGCATATGTACCTTTTTCGACGCCAAAGAAGAGCTCGAGTGGCCGTCCAGTCTCATTGCAGGTTGGGAAAGGAATGTACTGTAGCTGCCCTTGGGCATCCGTAATCTATAGTTCCAATCAGCCCCGGGCTGCTTCTTCGCAACGCATATCGTCCCCATCGGAATATGAGGATATCTCAGGGCAGTATATAATTCAAATGCTCGCGTTGAATTATTCGGGATTTCGTACATGTTCTCCAGTATCTCTGCGCACACGACATTAGCACTTCCCCGATGTAAGGGTCAATTTTTTAGCTAGAGAAGACCCACATTGTCCTATTCAAGCAACTGACAGGAATGGCTTGCCCCGCAGTATAAGCCGTCTTCTCCAGCGACTTTAATGGTTCCTGGCCAGATACCGCCGCTACGAGACCAACGTACAACGTGCAGAGAACTGTTAGAGCTAGCCATGGCGACAAAATCCACCAAGGCATGTTGACGAGGGGAGAGGATTGTTAAATAATAACGCGTATGCGTAAGTGGCACTTTATCCCACAAAATACATGGTGGCGGCGGTAATGGCTGCGGCCTGTTGACAGACGATCAAGCCACGGTTGCTTCTTCAAGTCCGCTTTGCGTTCACACTCATCATCACTTTATTCTTTTTCCACCTTTTCCCTAAAGTTTACTGGCCACCTACTGTTCTCATTAAAAGTAGGGTAGAATAATTTGTTGTCTCTATATAAACCAGATTCAATCTTGGCACTATATACTACCACCATTCTACTTTTCGTTCCATAGCGATCGCATCAGTCATAAATCATAAGCTTTCAAGTCTACAACAACCTTTCATACTTCATGATTGACCATTCGGCCCACTCACAGAGCAGACTTCTTCTTGAAAGCATTAATAAGCCCGCCTGTGCTAGCATCGTGACTTGTAGACTCGCCGGACTCGTTGAGCTCACTCAAGATTTTCTCTACAATTCCCGGCACGTCAGCTGCTCGATCTCATAAGACAATTACATTTAGGTTTTACTTACTAGCCAAAACCTTGCCCAACTCTACACCCCATTGATCAAAGCTGTTAATGTTCCAGATGGCGCCTTCTGTAAGGGTCATGTGCTCATAATAAGCAATCAGAGCTCCCAAAGTACCTGGAGTAATCTTTTGTGCTAAGATTGAAGTTGTGGGTCGATTGCCCAAAAATGTCTTATGGGGAATGAGCTCATCTGGGGCACCCTCCGCCTTAACCTCGTCTGGCGTCTTGCCCACCATGAGAGCTTCAGCTTGGGCGAAGAAGTTGGAAGCAAGCATCCTAATATTGAGTTAATAGGGATGAATAATAAGCCTGGGGATTATAGCTGACTTTTGATGCTTATTGTTCTCGACTGGGTTGTGGCTTTGGGCAGCCAAAATGAAATCCGTTGGGATAAGTTTTGTGCCCTGGTGGAGCAGTTGGTAGAAAGAGTGCTGAGCATTTGTTGCTGGCTCACCGAATAGGATAGCACCCGTAGTGTACTTGACATAGTCACCACTCCGGGTAATAGCTTTGCCGTTTGACTCCATTGAAAGTTGCTGGAGGTAAGCCGGGAATCTGTGAAGGTACTGGTCGAAGCTGAATTGATTATTAAGTTTACGTATTCTGCCACACGAAGCTAAGGGGTCACTCACGGAGACACGAGATGCGTTTGGGCACCAAAGAAGTCTGAATACCAGACGCTCAATAGACCTCCAATGACAGGAATGTTTTTTTCCAGCGGAGTTTCCTTAAAATGCTTGTCCATAGAATGTGCGCCAGCAAGGAACTCGTGGAAATTATCATATCCGATGTAGAGACAGACACTCAGGCCAATAGCACTCCAAACACTGTATCGTCCACCCACCCAGTCGGAAAAACCAAACATGTTTTTCTTGTCAATGCCAAACTTGGTGACCTCCGCTTCATTGGTTGACAGAGCCACGAAATGCTTAGCAATGGCAGATTCGTCTTTAGCATGTTTCAGGAACCACTGCTTGGCGGTGTTGGCATTGGTAGTTGTTTCTGCGGTGGTAAAAGTTTTAGATGCCACAAGGAAGAGAGTTGTTTCTGGGTCTGAGTCTCGGAGCGCTTCCGCGATATGTGTACCATCGATATTAGACACGAAATGTAACTTGAGGTTTCGGTCGCCGTATGGTTTGAGAGCTTCAGAGACCATAACAGGCCCACTGCAAAATATCAGTAATGAAGATAAAACCACCTCAGCTTTAGTTTTAGTTACGCACAGGTCAGAACCACCAATACCGATGTTAATAATGGTGTTAACCTTCTTGCCGGTATAGCCCTTCCACTGTCCGCTTCGGACTTGTTCCGAGAACTCCTTCATGTGCTCCAAGACGCTGTTAACACCTTCAACAACGCTTTTCCCGTCAACCTGCATAGGTTGGTTGGTGACATTCCGGAGGGCGACATGGTACACAGCACGGTGCTCCGTGAAGTTGATCTTCTCTCCTGCAAACATATCATCACGGAGCTTCTCCAAGTTCGCTTCCTTAGCCAGTTTTACCAAAAGACCTATTGTCTCTTCGGTAATGAAGTTCTTAGAGAAGTCGAAGAGTATTTCCGACTTGTCGGCATCGTTAAAGAAGGTGTAAGAGAACTTTTCAAAGCGTTTCGGATCTTGAGCAAAGTATTCCTTAAGGACAATGTCCTTGCCCAGCTTCTGATGATGCTCCTGCAAAGAG
>Ga0307515_10011591_pt1 | contig 16717 bp, 16 predicted proteins | sample 17_EM_MG_FD_194513 | JGI IMG/M metagenome (GOLD analysis project Ga0307515, IMG submission 194513) | Populus trichocarpa ectomycorrhiza microbial communities from riparian zone in the Pacific Northwest, United States - 17_EM | ecosystem: Host-associated > Plants > Roots > Unclassified | place... | reverse complement strand
ACTTTTTGTCATGCATGAACAGGCTAGACTGGCCCAAACTCACCATGTTTTGCATAATTTGTGGCCCCTGACAAATGGATCAAGTTTTCTAATGTAACTGTGCATCTTTTTGTTCCTGTTGCTTGATAATTAACAGGTTTCCACTCGTTTTTTGTCAGCCAGTCCTCCTCTCTACTGGTTTGCATCACATTTAATGATATCTCCTGGTATGAGTAAGACATGGCCGGGATACATGATCTGGGCGTATTCAACAGCGTACGTCCTTCTTGGCAGTTTGCTCTTTTCAAACCTCTACCCTTTCACTTAAAGCTTGAATGGAGTGTTCCTGTTTAGCAAGATGAAAGCTTCTCTGACTCGAGAATTTTTTCCATTCTACTTGCCCATTAATTGATTCTCTGGGTGCAAAACCACAGTGGAATGGAAGTGCCCATAAACCATCGATCAGGTTCTCGAAAATGGCAGTTGCAAAACTCCCCATGGTTCTTTTTCTGCTTTTCTTGTAAAACCATGCTGTGAGATGCATGAATCACGGGCAGTTTTGAATAGAGCTCTGGCATGGGATTTTTTACATTTTTTGTGGGTGAGAGCAACTTTTGCCAGTGCTAGTGTGATTCGAAGAGAGTTGCTGATAGAACAGTATTGATCAGAAGTTTCATGGGTTCAGATTTAGTTGATGAACTGAGAATTTGTAAATCAGTGTTCATTTTCTCCCCTTAAAAATTTGCTAAAAATTGCCAGTGTCCATGAAAATCGAGTTCATGTGGTAAAATATTTTCCTTTTGGTTCACAGCAGCAATGTGATTTAACTTGCAAGTGTCCTTGATGAGATCAGTTTATTAGGTCTTGAACCATATAATGGAGGAGATAGCATAGCATGTAAGTGCTTTGACCAGTTAAACTAACAGTGATTTGTCCTGGATTCATACATTTTACAGGAAACCATAATTATTAAATCCGAACTGAGTTAACTCGGAAAATTTGTTACCTGAAGTAAGTTTTACTCAGGTCGGGTTATGATTTAATCAAAAAAAATATTGATTTGGTTAGATTCAATTCACCTGTCGAGTTGATACTTGATATCTAGTTAAATCCAGAAAAAAAAACTTAATTAGGTCAATTTCTAATTTTTTTTTCTAAAAAAAAGAACGAAACAAAATCGTTCTGATAAAGAAATAATTAATAGTGGCTGAGATGGTGATCCAATAACTATTTTTGGACCAGAACCTGGGCCGGGCCGGAAATGCATGAAACATTGTTGCACCTCTCATCTAACAGGGCCAAAAGTTTTTAAGGAAAGAAGATTATTGTAGGCCCATAGTTTGTCCCAATCAAGAATGATTCACATAGTCCAAGCCCAAAGTCTCCAACGAAATGAAGATGTAGCTTGAGTTTGCACCTATAAAAACCTTCTGCGTCTGTTTAGCTCTGCATCGAGCTTTATCAGTGGGGCTCAGACTGTATAGTTTCTCTCAAGTAATCCGCCTTTTTGGAATCATCTCTTCCATTTGAAGGTACCCTTTGACTCTGTGTAGATATTTTCTCAGGGCTATGGAAAACAAGTTTTTTTTTCTTCCTTGAGAAAATCAAATAGTAATTAAGCAGTGAAGTAAGAAGGTTTTTGGCTCTAAATTTTGCAAAGAAACGGTGTAATATTGTTGTTAGCTAAATAGTTTAACAAAATTTCTGCTTTTTTCTTTTCTATTAAGAAAAAAGAAATTTAATTAAATATATATTATGAGATGCTTATTTATTTTTGGTATTTTCCTACTTGCTCTTTTAAATCTCTCCTTTTACATCAAGAAAGAAAACCCAGATTGTGAAAATTTTGAATTTTTTTGGAAACCTGGATATTTTCTTGATGCTGTATTGTAGAATCATGAAGGATTTTTTTTCTTTCAAGATAATCTTTTTATTTTTTATTTTTTTGTAGTTCCATTGATTGAAACAAGTGTAACTTACACATATCTAAGAATTTTGAGTTGAGAGTATAGTCTGTATAGCTATTAACTTTGTGGATATAGGGTAAGGATTTAGTTTAGAATCTTTAAGTGGTTATAGTGTCTTAAGAAATGAATTGACTTGCTTGTGAATTTGATGTTTTATCCTTTTTAGTGTTTTAATTTAGAATTGATAGACAATGTCTTGCTTATGTCCCGGAGTATATTGTCGTTTGATTATAATCAGTTTGTATATTTGTGGCAGCCATGTCTAGTTCGCAGTGCAAAGGTATCCAGAGAATGGAATGAGTGTGAAGAAGGTAGACCAGACATCTGCAGTTGAGCTTCAAAGTATTAAGATGACTGCAACAAGTTCTTCATCCGGTGCATCGACAACTAGTGGTCCAAAGGTGTCTTTATTTGCAGCTAAGTCAGGGTTTGTTATCCCTAAAAATAAACTTTTGGGTTCATTAGTTTCCATCGTCAAAGGAGGTAAAAAGCCGGGTAGTAAAAATGCAGTGAATGGAGAAAGTACCAATCAGGAACAGGTTCAGAGGAAAACCAAATGGGGTCCTGATTTAACACAAGATGCTTCTGTTAAAAGGGGAAGAGCCTTGGCATACCAGGTAAAATTTGGAATTCATCGCATGTAATATGTTCATTTTTATCCTATTCTTTTGAAGATTATAACCCCCTCATTTGAGCTTTTAATTTCCAATTTTTTGTTGCCTGGATTTTCATTTTTTGAAATATTTAATCTCTTAAATTTAAAATGGCTTCGAAGCATTTATCGCCTCAGTTTGTGGGAGAATATATTGCTCAGTTGGAGGCAATTGAAGATTTCCCTTTTTCCCATTGGGTGCTAAAATGTCAGTCTTCCCTGTGTGAATGGCTGACATGGAAGCTTCCCATTCCAGGTGCCACTAAGTGATATAAAAATTTTGGGCAGATTAGAGTGGATCAAATTGTGCAACAACTGGAATTGGGAATTCCAGAACCTGGGAGGGATGGAGACTCACATGACTCCAATGAGCTTGAAGATCCCAAATCTTCGATTCCACAAATCCATACTAAGGTAAAGTTGCTATTGATTTTGCATTGATGCTCATCTTCTATTGACTTTATTAGTACTTTAATTACTCTTTGTTTGACATCAAGAACTTATTGTTGGACTTATTGTGTGTAGAACTCTGAGATCTTGGAACTTGAAAAACAGGAAGCTATAGGCATGTTTGATGTTTCTCATCAAATCATGTTACTTTTTCCATTTTGTTATGTCTGGCTTGATTCTATCTTTCTTGATTTTCCAGGTGAGATACTTATATTGAATCCAAGCTACAAGGCTCCACCCAATTATAAGCCTTTGCTAAAAGAGACCACAGTTCCCATCCCTGTAAGTCATGTTTAGATGGTTTGGTTTCCTGTCTCTCCTTTTCCATACTCCACATGAAAAGATGCCTTTTGCTTTCGTAAGAGTAGTTTTATGACAAATTTGTAAACTTTCCTGAGAATAACCATGAACATTTGCTTTATCCTATATATTTTATCATAGAATGAAGATAAGGTAAGGAGTTTGGATTAGCAGGAATTTATTGGCAATGGTTTAGCAGTAGGTATTTTTTTTGTTATTTTTGTTTATTATTACCTGTCATGTTTGCTTGCTTTCCTATTTATAGCTAGTTACTTGTTGCTACCTATTTTTTGGACATAATGTAGGTGCTCGCTAGGGTGTAAGACTTTAAGTTATAAACCTACGGATATTAAGAGTAAATTACTTCAAATTTTGAATGGGTACTTCTGAAGCCAGATTGGGATTTAATTCGAGGTCTGCAAAATTCCCTATACAGTCATTAGAAATTAAGCATGCACTAGATATGCTGGACGCCAGTAGCTGGATTGAGCCACCATTATGTTTGTTCTTTATTTTGGTCAATCTGTGTGCTGTTATTGTTTAAAGCCAGCCGCCCATCTGCTATAAGTTCTTTTATTTCATAACCAAGCTGTTGCCACAGTCACTTATTTTGAGAGTAATATTGCTACATCATGACAAGTGTAAGGTTATAGTATATTGCCTCTGCAGGTCAAGGAGTATCCTGGATATAATTTTATTGGTCTAATATTTGGGCTTGGAAGCGAGACTCAGAAGCGATTAGAAAAGGTATATCCTTTGGTTGATGCCCCTGTCTGCTTCTGAGAAAACATGGGATTGTGTTTTTTTCCTATTCTTTTGAGGGTGGGGTGGCTTCTTTGATATTAGTTGTGCGTTTCAGTTATCCATGTTCAATTGCTGATTTTGTGAATAGGAAACTGGAGCCAAAATACAAGTACATGGTTCCAACGTGCATACAGGAGAGAAGGTAACACATCCTCTTAGTATGAAGTTATCGTCCTAGGATGATTGGTCATAAACTTGCTCTTCTTGCTCCCCCTCTAATTGTTCTGTTCATTTTAGTCTCCTTTTTGTGAATAAGATTTTTACTCTTGTCTAACTGCTGAAACATCTGTATCTAAATATCTTCCTTAAAGTGTAATGTGTTCGGCATTTGTATCCATAATTCTTAACTTTTTTTCCAGGTTGAGATTTCTCCATCTGATGGCAATGAGACTAAGGTTGCTTATGAGGAGTTGAGTGTTCATGTAACAGCCGACACATTTGAGAAAGTTGACGCAGCTGTTGTCCTGATTGAATTGCTAATCACCTCAGTATCAGTGAGTTTCACTGAACTGAAGATCACGGAAAACTACTTGTTTGTTTGTTTATTGTTGTCCATTTGCATCTTACAGCTGGATTGTATATGCGATTTTTCTTTTAACTTCTGCAGGCGATTTGGTCTTATACTAACTATCATCACCATTTGTGTAGGGAAATTTAGCGGCTGGGGATAATGCAAATGTTAGTCAGAATCAGGCGGCCTCTACTGCTTTTATGGTCTCTACTGCTGTAAACCAAGGAGTGGTGCTATCTTTTACTCCTCAACAAGGCCAGTTCCAATATCAAAATTCATGGCTCCCTGCTGCCACACCTCTACATCCACCTCCGGGCTTAATTTCCCCTCAGACTTCTTCAGCACCAGTTTTAAACAATCCTATACCTTTACAGTCAGCATCTTTCAATTCTTCAACCATGCCTTCATTATTCGGGCCTAGACTGGCACAGGCCTTTTCAAATCCATATCAGCCTAGAAATTTTCCCATGCCTACTCCACAGCCTCAATCTTTTACTGGTAGCCAGCCCCACCCAACAGGGCTGTACTCTGTTGCAAGGCCACCATTACTTCAACCCTCGTCAAGTGGTTCACATGATGGGCTTTTAGTCCCTTCTGGGTGGTCTGGATCTCCTGCAAGTGTTCCGGCATCATTAGGTTTTGTCAACATGGGACAAACAACAACTCCTATAGTTCCCTCACCTGGTCCATGGCCTACTGTTCCACAGCTAGGTTTTCCATCCAATGCACCACCTCCAAATGCAGCTAATATGGTTTCTCCTGTAACCTTCCCACCGGGACCATCCTCTCTGCAATCACACAGTGTTTCTATGAATCATCCTACCCTAATCCAATCTTCACTGGTTGCTCCTTTGCCAATTTCATCCATAAACCCGGTACTTGGTTCCACGCCAATTTCAGGAGTTGTAGGAGCTTTTTCTGGAACTACCTCAAATTTTGCTTCCATGAGATCACCCACAATAACAGATGCAAAAATACAGCACTCTGGTCCTGGTGATTTTACTTTTCAACCACATCATCTGCAGAATCCAGCTCCCCAAATAGCTCCCAGGCTTAGCAGTCATCATGCTACTCAAAACGGTCCACTTCCTAGACCCATGATGCAATCGCCAGCACCTCAAGGACCACCTTTCCACTTCGAGGTCCCTAATTCAACTCCTCTACCTGGCAGGCAGATGTTTCCTAGACCACAGGTCAGCAACCAAATGGGTCAAGTCCCCTTTGTTGGAAATCCTACTGGTCCCTCGCTTCCCCCCAGCCTTCCAGCATTTTCAAATGCAAATTCATTTGGACAACCAGTCATGCAGATGGTGTCGAGGAACTTAAGTTCAACTCCCCACATACCCTATTTAACAGGTCCTTTACCTCCCAGACCGGGAAACCCCTTGCAACTTCAGCAGAATTATCCAGTTCCAATAGCTCCTCGAGGACAATCATTTGCTCCGAATCAGCAGCCTTTCATCTCCTTGGCATCTGCTAGACCAGCTTCATTCCACGGAGGTCAGCATGTTTATGATCCATTTTCACCTACTTCTGTGTCAACTGCGTCTCAACGGCAAGGAGCTAATCTAGGAGAGGGAAGAAAGCCAGAGAATGATCCACTGTAATTTTGCGTACCTTACAGGATGTCCTAGGAGAACACGTGAGGAAATCATGTCACGTCAGCTTAAAGAAGATCGTGTGACCGCCAATCTTGGTTTCTTCTTCATTGAAATAGATAAATTGGGCATTCCCCCTCCCTCCGGACTTCGACAAATTTATAAATGCATTTCTTTTCATCTAATGTTCGAAAGGGTAATAGATTGAACAATTTCATGCATAACTCCCTGATGACTAGACAGTGGGAGATAAAAGAGCTGATCTCATGGTTAGACCATCTATGGCTCCAATTCTACATTTCCCAAAATGTCTACCGTTGCCTATTGAGTCAAATCCACTTGTCGTATACAAGGAATACCTCTACAAAGCCATGAGAACAAAACAAACCGAGACGGTGAGGCCCGGCATCTAGCATTTACAAATCAACTATTGAAGAATAGCACCTGGGGCTTTTCTTTTTCGTGTTATATATTTACAGACACACGATCGGTCAAATAATTACATCGGAACATAAATTCATCTTCAATCTTGTTACATGAGACCATTAGTTCTCACATCAGATAATTAACTCTTGACATCAAGCTTCTATGACAAGCAATAAATGCTAAACCTAACTTCAACAACAAAATAAGAGGCTTGTTCATATCTTAACAAACCGAACATCATTCTGACCGAATGCAGTTCCACATCCAGGGCATTTCCGATGGCGAATCTCTAAATTCCTTTGGATACATGGATTGCAGAACAGATGATAGCATTTCACAATCACAACCTGCCGCATATAAAGCGAGTCCAAAATAGTCAGCCTTTCAAATCATCTATAAGAACAATGACAAGGTCATCAGGTGATAAAAAACAGCCAGAAAGTTCACTCACCTCCTTAGGCCGGTCGGAACAGACACTACACTTGAGAATACTTTTACAATCTTTTATCTCATCTTGAAGTCTCTGTATTGCAGCCGCACCAGTTTCAGAAGTCAACTCAGCAACTTTATTGTTCACCTCCATGAGCTCTTCCTCAAGCCTTCTCCTTTCACTCCTGGCATAGCAAAATTCCCTTGTCAGGTAGATATTAGGTTTGCAGAAAGTTCTTTTTCTAAAAAATATAAAGGGAAGAGAAGACAAAGAAAAGCAAGAAGGCACAGAAAAGCCAAGTAAAAATACAAATACAGTTAATATGTTACAGTACCAAATGCTTAATGTGCATTTTTTCTCCTCACACAATTAACAGAACCTACCACACCTTCACCGACCATTAAACTTCAATCATAAACTATAACACACTCTTGTGAAGTGTAAGAAGTGCACAACAATTACTTAAAAAGCCCAATACAGCATCAACTAGACCACAAAATTCAGCTTAACCAAAACTATAATCCATATGCAATGCAAATTATAATTACCTACATGAGCACAAGGCAAAGTTGTTCCAAAACAAAAAGTCGCATTCTAGAGCAAAAACTATACAGCCCTTGTCTTCTATCCAACGTATAAAACACCATGCTACTCTGCAATGCACAGAAGTTTCATATCTAACTGTCAAAAAGAAAGACACCTCACCTTTCACTGTCTAGTTCCGTTTGGATTTCATTTATCTTCTTCTGGACCTGCTCATACTCCTTTTCAGAAGAAGAAACAGCATACTTAAGCCACTTCAACTCCTTCTCGGCATCCATCAATTCCCACCGTGCACTTTCAAGATTGATTGCAAGATGTCTGTCTTCTTCAGTGGACCTAACTGCCTCTATCAAACAATGCTTCATCTGCAAGATTCAACATCTAATTGATAAGAGAAATTAACAAAAAGACAAATCCTGCAGGATGTTTTCAAACAAAAATTACCTGCTCTTCACTTTGAGCAATCCTCAATTTTAATGATTCCACTGACACATTAACTTGTTGAAGGTGCTTTGCCAGTGCCTGCTTCTCGGAGAGTAGAAAGTTTTGAGTTTGCTTTGTCTTCACACTCTCAGATACCAGCTGCATTTTTAAACCTCAGTCTAATTAGAGATCAGAAGTCAATATTTCAACTAAACTACTTTGTTTTTTCACCAAAGCTAGCAGTTAGCATTAGCGGTTCAAAGTAGTTGGCAGGGCATGCATAGGGGTGTGACAGGCTTATATTGCCACGGAAGGGACCAAACCGACCACTACAGCAAACTGAAGGGCTAGCTTGGCCACCTCTGGCACGTGACAAAGAAAGGCTGAACATGACATACTGCAAATTTCACTACCACTTAGCCTAGAAGGTCGTCTATTTTTTCCCCAACCAATTAACAAAGTAATAAGCAATGTTTTGATAATCAACAATAAAGACAGATAACTATAAGACAAACCTTGATATTGTAGTCGTCCCTCTCACCGACTTGCTGCAATAAGTGTTGGTTTTGTGTCTGCATATCTTCATAAGCTTGGCCAATGTTCTGGATGAGTAAAGAATTAAGAATCAGGGTGGTGAGATAGGTGAGTATGGAGATTAGAAGGGGAAATGATAGTGGCAAGTACTAAGGAACCAAAATTGCTGGAAGTAACAAGAACTTATGGCTTCATGGGAAACAAACAAGACATTAGCAACATACCTCGATTTCAGAAATGTATGCCTCAGCCTCCTTGTCTTTACTTTTGATGGCTTCTTTAAGCTCTGAAACATCTCTGCATGTAATAGTTTGCAGAACATTGTCAGGTACAGGCAAGGCAATTCCTAGTGGATCTCTATAAAAAGAAGTGGGTGAAATTTTATTTTAAAAAAGAAATGTAGATGTATGAGAAAATACTCCAGGAACAAAAAATGAGGGGCTGATAATTTATTTGTAAACTTAATGCGAAATTTGACCATAACTAAATGAAAAAATAGATCTTCCTGCCAATCAAAAGATTTATGATGCAATAGCAACCAACCGCTCAGAAGCATCCAATTTGGCTCTTAATTCAGCTATTTCAGCTTCAGTAGCAGAAAGCCTTTGTTGGCAAGCAGCCTCAGCTTCATTAGCAGCTTTGACTCTCAACTCTAGACTGTGTTCATCCAATGCGCTTTTCAGAACTTCAGCTTGGGTACGAGCTCTACGTTCTGATTCTTTTATTTCATTAAGATTTCTACAAACAACAAAATTCAAAAATTAAAATCATGAGATTTAAAGGACTCAGTGAAGCACAAACAAGATCAGGCATGTGTCAAAAGAAACAGAAAAAAAAAATCCTAAACTAACCAAATTAATATTTGAGCTACCATCATATTTCTGAACTTCTTATTTATGCAGTTAATCAATTGGTTTTATCCATTAAATTTTGCAAAAATTAAAAATCCAAACAAGCAAACACGTAAAGAGGTACTCTTTTAATTCACCAATTCAGATGAATTGCCAGGTAAACATAATTGTGAAAAAATAGAAAGTTATGCTCTGTTTCTTTAATGGACTATACTGCAAATTAATAATGTCACTAAGGTAAATTGGGAAGGGAGCAAACTGTTTAGCAACAATTATCCGTTGTTTCAAAGGGTTTTAATATCCTTTTTAAATGATGACACTAAAAAAATGTAGCATACATGTCTGTCAAATTTAACTGTTTTAGCCTTCATTGGCTAGAACCGAAAATAATGTCTTGCTAATTTTCAGCTTAAACTATACAGAACCCAAAGGCCATTAGCTTGTTGAATAGGTTGCATGATATCACACTCTCAAAAGAATGTACCTGTTGTCATAGCCCTCCTGTCCATACATGTCCAAGACTATTTGCAGTTCCTGTTTCTCCTTCTGCAACTTCTCAATCTGCAACATTAATACCCTTCAGTAACTGTTGTCAATTCAGTCATGAGTATCATAACACATGAATGTTTTTAACATTATTGCCCTAAGCTTTGAATATTGCATTCATCTTAACTATATCTTAATGATCTAGAAGTACACAAATTCCTTGCATGCGCACTCAATTATATGATTCCCCAAATTGGTTGATTCATACAAAGGATATGAAAAGAAAAGGTATTTGTTCAGGTTCATGAGAGAAACATAAACCTTTGTAAACTAGAAATGAAGAGGAATCATGTTCAAAATAATGTACTTACCAAAGTCTTAAGAGATTTTATGTCTGCCACCTGTTCAGCACATTTGCCTGCTAAGCATTTTTGTTCATTTGTCTGCATCAACAAAGAAATGAAAATCATAAATTTCAAAGACGCCCATTAAATCGAGACTGATAGTAGAAGGTAACAGACAAGCAATAGTTTTAGCTAAAAACAGTGAAGGAGAACAAGACAGGCTTTATTTTATAAATATTTAGTAGACTGTGGATTAAGTATTGACTCATCCATGGGAAAACAGCTCACTTTTAATAGATTATTTTCCACTAAAAATATGCAGGCAGTTCCTTCTTTTTCTATAATCATTTACAACACACTTATATAGAAACTCCTTGTGACTTGGCAGTCTCCTCATCAAGCTCATCAGATCAACTAACAAGGAAATTGCCTGGAAACACAAAAACCCATTCACATCTTCTCTTAAAGAAAGCTCACATGTAGAATGCTCAACCACTGAACTGAACAAATAAATGAAGATAGATTCACTAAGTAATCAAAAAACAATTGAAGGAAATGGCTGACCAAGCAAATGGCATTCATCATGAGACATTTTCAAGAGCTCATGTGAATGTTCCACCATCTTCAAACTAAGAGCCCTATATTTAAAACTATAAAGCCACCTTTAGAATGAAGTACAGAAAACGAAGGGCAAATAGAAGAAATTTAAATCAAGTCATTTCTCTCAATTTTTGTTTTGTAATAATTGAAAAGGATATGGCCAATACAAAAAATAGCAGGGAACCTTTTCATTTAACAATGCTTTTAGTGATTTAGATTCTTCACGCAAGGAAACTGCTTCGTGTGCAGTCTGTTTCCATCGGTTCAACTGTGCTTCCATCATGCCCATTTCCTTAGACAAAGCTGAGGCCATAACACGAAACTCTTCTTTAATATCCTTTCTCCCTGCAGCAGGTAACATCTTAATAAACCAGATGTCCCATAAATTACATCTTCCATGGGAACAAATGTAGATATTAAAATCACCTGAATCCTGAACAGCTTCTTCCATTTTAATTTCAAGATCATTTTTTTCAATAATACACTTGCGCAGCTTAAGCTCGAGCTCTTCAATCCTAGGCACTGCAGTATCCATGGTATTTCTTGCAGCATCTGCTGACTCTACTTTTGCTTTCACTTCTTTCTCCCTTCTCACAACAAAAGACCTGTCGGCCTGAAATCATACTTTTAAAAGAGAAGTACATGTGACGAAATCATATGGAAGACAAAGGAAAAACAAGGTAAATAACCTGCAAAGAATCTGTCAGTGTTTTGTATCGTTCCACTTCATCATTCCAATGCTGGAGCTGATCATCTACTAAACTGTAGAGACGAGATGAATATATATGTTTGTCATCCTTGAGTTCATTCTGTGCAAAAATAATATCATGAGTTAGGTCCACCAAAACAACAGCTACTTTGCAAAACAAGTACATCATTTATCCTATCAAATCATATTTACAGACTTCAAGATCTTCCAATTCTTTTGATAAGGTCTGATTTTCATCTCGTGCATCTTCAAGCTCGGAAAGACGGTCAGCTGCCAGAATCTGCAGCATTTCCTCAAAAGCATATCCGATCAGTTAGTTAGTTAGTGTTGGTGTGTTGTGTGTGTGTGTGTGTGTGTGTGTGAGAGAGAGAGAGAGAGAGAGAGAGATGAATGGACAGATGGTTCAACTAGTAACTTCGTCTCGACAAGGGAATCCCTCAATTCCCTTAAACGCTTCGACCTATCTGCAGTCTTTTCAGGTGACAAGTTTCCATTTACTGCACTTGGGGCCGGCATATGAATCCCAACCGCTGCATCCTTTTGCATTTTCAAATTGACTAGTTTTCTTCTACTTTCTTCAAGTTCAGCCATGATCTCTTCCAAATCACCTTTAAGCATAAGAAAAACATATGCACATTCAACAGATACTCATCATGTGCCATAATATAGAAGATGGAGAAATGGGTTACTGACCAACAATAAGTTAGTTTACATCCTAGAGTTGTATTTGTGTTTAACTGCATGCATTTGATAAAATTCTTAAAATATATACAAATTGATTTGAAAACCTATCTCAGAGACCTGCAACTCGTTTAATCTCAGATTGATCTGTAGAATGGTTGCTTATACAAGTCTGAATCTCATCAGAATATTCCTTATGCTTTGAGTGGAGAACATCAATCACCTCACGCAGATTCTTAGCCTCATCTTTCATCATATCATCAATCTTGGACAACTGGATGATGGCATCTGAAAATCGCAAAGATGCAACAAAGTAAAAATTAAAAACTCCTGAAGAAAGAACTAAAAAATCAATGAAGAAAAAGACTAACCTAATAAATGAAATAAATATGAAGAATGATCAAGTAACAATTGGACTCCACATCAAGATTTCTTCTGACCTTCTGTATATAGCTTTCCATTCAAATTCTCTACTATGCTCTCAGTTTTTGCCCTCTGAGCATCAATAGTATCTTCAAGAAATTTCATCAGCTCCATAGTAGAAGAGTGTCGTGAGGCAAGGGCTTCTTCTACAGATCTAACAATTCCGTCATTTCCATTGCTTTGAATAGAATCAGTCTTTAGCAGTCTGCAGAGAAATATCTGCTCAGCAGGGCATGGTGGAATTGAACCTAGAGATTGTCTCGAGTTAATATAACATATGATAACATGCAAAATAAATAACTAAAAACCCATATTCAAGTCTAGTAATTGTATAGATGTGACAAAGACCATAAATAGTCTCATAAAGAGAACCAAAAATGCTGATTAGTACCTCCTGAATGATCTGCATGATCCAAGATTTGCAAAAAATCTTGGCCTCCTCCAGCTCGTATGCCAAGTAGTACTAAATCATCAACCAACTATACAACAGAACCAGGCAAATTAAATACAACAGTAACAAAATGGAGTGAACCATTAGCAAATGTACAGGTGTAAAATTGCTCTTCGAACCTGATTCCATAGTTTGTTCACTGTGATCAACATGCCATCATATGAAGCTTGTTTGTCTTTTAGTTCTTTAATTTTGGCTTCAAGACCATGGAATTCATGTTTCTGAACATCTAATTGCTGAACAAGCTTTTGATTCTGGCATTGAAGAACTGTAACATCAACCTGGATGGAAGCAAAAAAAAAAAACCAAAGCTTTTAAATTAAATTTTCTGACAGCCTTTGACATATCATAAAAATGAGAGAGCACAAACAACGGTGCCAACTGACAAAAAAGACTTCCATTTCAAAACCCATAATCCAAAATCCTTTCCAATTACTAACACATGTAATGTCCTTCCATTTTCTATCTTTCCATACAAACCACTTCAAGACTCCTTTTTCCACCATAAGTGCTTGACAAGCTAAAGGGATTTCATCAATAGTTTCATAAAATCTGCCCTAAAAAAACCAATCCCGATATTACTTCAACAGCTCAGCTTAGAGTAAGCTCCGAATTTCCTCAATAATCTATCACGTGATGATCAATCACCATCACAACAACAACAACAAAGCTCAACCCCAGTAGGGTTCAGCTATAAGCATCCTTTTGCACCATTCACAGCGATTATTTCAAATAATGGGTTTCATTCATAAGCTCTAAATCATCTAAAAATCATGGGTTTCATTCATAATCATGCCCTGACATGACCAATCCCAATTACTTCAAAAATTCTAAACACACAAGCAGCAAAACTTATCACAATTACAAGAAATTTATTGAACAAACTGAAATTAGCAAGCAATCATGAATAGAAACAGAAATGTAGAAAGGGAGAGAGATTTTTACAGATTTGTTATCGGGAGGAGAAGTAGAAGAGTTACGAGCCATAGTAGGCGAAAGCGGGGAATTCAAGTGAGTTCTCTTCTTCTCTGGCTCTTCTGATTCTGAGCTTTCCATTTAAGGGTTTCTTCGTTTACTAAATTACTATATGAATATTTAAGCAGCCTGAGAATTACTGTATGATTCCATTTTTTTCTTTTGTGAAGAAACAAACTGCAAGAACACAAACCCTAGAGGAACAGCGAAATTCTAAGAGATAAAGCTAAGGTGGAGACTGGAGACTATTGGGACCAACCCGGCAGTAACTTGGCATGTCCGGTTTGGAAGAAACTTAATATATTTTTTTAAAAAAATTAATATTTTTAAATTATTTTAATATACGAATACTAAAAATAACTTTTAAAAAATAATAACAAATTATTTTAATATATTTTTGAATAAAAAACACTTTAAAAAATAACCATTACCACACTTTTAAACACTCTTAAAATTAAATATAGTTTGACATATTAATTTGGTGATGCTACCAACAAGCATAATTTAAAAGATCAATATGATATTTAAGAATATAATAAAAGTTTTTCTTAAAAAAAATAATTTTTATATAAAAAAATATTAAAATAATATTTTTTTAATTTTTTAATTTTATTTTTCATATCAGCACATTAAAACAATTTTAAAACACTAAAAAATTAATTTGAAATAAAAAAAATAAAAAAATAAAAAACAAGTTCAACTTCAATATAAAATATATTTTTCTGAGGCATAGACCAAAAGTCTAGCTAGGGTTTATTTTGACATTGAGTAATATTTTTTTTACCAAAACAAAGTTGTTTTTATGTTTTTTTAAATATAAAATAAACGTGAATGTTTCATGAATTTAAAAAATATAAATTTGAGTTGAACTACTAACTTTACAGTATACTCGTTTAATCCACAAATTTAATCTTGGATGTAATGAATCCTCAAATCAAGTCTTACAACGAATTATAAGAACAAATGCACACTTACTAATTTTCATGAATTATAAACTTTCACAATGCACACTTATTAAACTTGGACTCCATCCTCTCGCAGGTACATGTATTTAAGTTTTTTTTATTATTATTATTTTAGGATGTAACGAGGTTTAGCATAGAACAAATGAATGTATGATGGAGATTTGGTAGTCTATGATGAGCTCAAGAACAATTTTCAGATCAAGCTCACGCTTGCAGTGAGCTTTCGAGCTGAACAACAGAGCTCAAACAAGAAGCATTTGTTTATTCGCTCGCTAGAAGACATTAATGAATACTGAAAGAGAGGCCATTTTAGGAGGCAATAGGGTTGTCTTGTTCACACGCCAGAGGCAGCCCAAAATTGAAACTTTAAGGCCTCCCCTCCCTCATTTAAGAGATTAGATAGTGTTCCTCAGGCCCATTTTAAGAAAAATATAAGCATTTAGAATTATTATTTTTTGAAAAGTAAATTCCTGAAAAATAAATTATTTTCTGATGTCTGGTAGTGTCATGAAAAATAAGTTGGAAAATACTAAGAGAAAAGCAAAAAAATAAGGATCAAATTTGATAGATAAAAATTTTCAATTAAAAAAATAACAAGAGAAAAGTAAATAACAATCACAAAAATAAGGACCAAGGTTAATATAAAAATTAAATTAAATCAAATTCTAAGAGGTGAAATTGAAAAAAAAAAATATAGCAATCAAAAGTTTGAGGACCAAATTTGTTATAATTAGCAAATAATATGATATTTCTAAATTTTTCATAATTTTTAGAAAGTGTTTTCCATTGACCAATTTTTCTAATGGCAAAAAAACACGAAAAAGTTTGGAAAATAGTTTCCAGGAAACCACTTTTCGCCAGACAAACTAGGCCTTAGATGCATTTGTGTTTAATTAAAGACTTAAAATAGAAAAAAACAGAGATTATAGAGATATAGAAAACATATTTTTTGTATTTTTTATTTTGAAAAAAACATAAATTTACTATTATAAAATAATATAAATCATATATTATAACCTCACCTAACAGCTTAAATTTTTAGGTTGAAGTGGTTCTTTAACATAATATCAGAATCTTAAAGAGTTCGAATCTCACCCTCTATTCTCTTTATATAAGTTTCAAGTTCAAAAAACTTTTACCTGAGGGGTGTGTGTTAGAGAATAATATAAATTATATCTTGAAATCTCACATAACAACTTAAGTTTTTAATTTGAGATGGTCATTTGATATAGTATCAAAGTTTTACTAACTAAATGGTCACGAGCATAGTTTTAAAATCCAGTCTAATCCGGGGTCGGAATCGGGCCAGATTTAAAAGAAAATAAAGAAAGGTAAAAACTCGGGTTAACCAGACAAAACTATTTTTTATCCCTTATGCATTTCTTAATTATGTCATAAATCATTAATCAAATGCAACCAGATATTCTCTTAACATAACAATAAGGCCCTGAACCGATAGTTGTTTTTCAATTCACATTGATGTTGATTTAGGGAAAGATCATTTATAATGGAAGAAGCTTCCTTGATATTTATCTCAATGGAGAAGAAAGAATTAATGTAAATCTTGGTCATTTCTCCGCACCATCTTCTACACTATTATTGAATTTTTGACCAT
>Ga0307515_10011590_pt1 | contig 16718 bp, 12 predicted proteins | sample 17_EM_MG_FD_194513 | JGI IMG/M metagenome (GOLD analysis project Ga0307515, IMG submission 194513) | Populus trichocarpa ectomycorrhiza microbial communities from riparian zone in the Pacific Northwest, United States - 17_EM | ecosystem: Host-associated > Plants > Roots > Unclassified | place... | reverse complement strand
GGTCGGGCGTGCTTGAATATGCGCCGGTCGGTGCGCTGATCGGCCTCGTGCTGGCTGCCGAACTGATCATCGTGGTCGGTGGCAGCTCGTTCTCGCCGGAAATCGCCAAGACGATCTCGATGCCGATCCCGGCAATTGCCGATCGGACCAACACGGCGGCACTCGGCGACGTACTCTACACGCATTATGTCTACTTCTTCCAGATTGCCGGCCTGGTTCTGCTGGTCGCAATGATCGGCGCCATCGTGCTGACGCTGCGCCACCGCGACAACATCAAGCGCCAGGATATTCCCACACAGGTTGCCCGCACGCCGAAGACCGCTGTCGAAGTGGTCAAGGTGAAGTCGGGGCAGGGTCTTTAAGACGGACGCGAGGTCAAGGAACAAACATCATGGAAATCGGTATTTCCCACTATCTGACCGTCAGCGCCATTCTGTTCACGCTGGGCGTCTTCGGCATCTTCCTCAACCGGAAGAACGTCATCATCATCCTGATGTCGGTGGAACTCATCCTGCTTGCGGTGAACATCAACATGGTCGCCTTCTCGTCGTTCCTCAACGACATCACCGGCCAGGTGTTCGCCCTGTTCATTCTGACCGTCGCGGCCGCGGAAGCCGCCATCGGTCTTGCAATTCTCGTCGTCTTCTACCGCAACCGCGGCTCCATCGCCGTGGAAGACGTCAACATGATGAAGGGCTGAGCGGCCAATGAATACGATTATTCAAGCCATCGTCTTCCTGCCGCTGGTCGGCTTCCTGATCGCGGGCCTGTTCGGCACCTCGATCGGCGCCAAGGCATCGGAATATGTCACCAGCGGTTTCATGATCATCGTCGCGGTGCTCTCCTGGATCGTCTTCTTCGACGTCGCGCTCGGCGAGACGGAGATGATCAAGGTCACGGTGATGCGCTGGGTCCAGTCCGGCAGCTTTGACGCGGAATGGGCCTTCCGCGTCGATACGCTGACGGCCGTCATGTTCGTCGTCGTCAACACGGTCTCCTGCCTGGTTCATATCTACTCGATCGGCTACATGCACCACGATGCGAACCGGCCGCGTTTCTTTGCCTACCTGTCGCTGTTCACCTTCGCCATGCTGATGCTGGTGACATCCGACAACCTGCTGCAGATGTTCTTCGGCTGGGAAGGCGTGGGCCTTGCGTCCTATCTGCTGATCGGCTTCTGGTACAAGAAGCCGTCGGCCACGGCTGCGGCGATGAAGGCCTTCATCGTCAACCGCGTCGGCGACTTCGGCTTCGCGCTCGGCATCTTCGGCGTCTTCGTGCTGTTCGGTTCGATCAGCTTCGAAACGATCTTCGCGACAGCTGCCACCTACCTGCCGGCCGAGGGTGCCGCTGAAGGCGGCGAAGCCGTCATCACCCTGTTCGGCATGCATCTCGACAAGGCGCACGCCGTTACCGCCATCTGCCTGCTGCTGTTCATGGGTGCCATGGGCAAGTCGGCGCAGTTCCTGCTGCACACCTGGCTGCCGGACGCGATGGAAGGCCCGACGCCTGTGTCGGCGCTCATCCATGCCGCGACCATGGTCACCGCCGGCGTCTTCCTCGTCGCCCGCATGTCGCCGCTGTTCGAACTGTCCCATACGGCTTTGATGGTCGTCACCGTGGTCGGCGCGATCACCGCCTTCTTCGCGGCCACCGTCGGCCTCGTGCAGAACGACATCAAGCGCGTCATCGCCTATTCGACCTGTTCGCAGCTCGGCTACATGTTCGTGGCACTCGGCACCGGCGCCTACGGCGCGGCCATTTTCCACCTGTTCACGCACGCCTTCTTCAAGGCGCTGTTGTTTCTCTGCGCCGGCTCGGTCATCCATGCCGTCGATGGCGAGCAGGATATGCGCCACATGGGTGGTCTGCGGCCGCATATCAAATGGACGTTCGCAATGATGCTGCTTGGCACGCTGGCGATCACCGGTGTCGGCATTCCCTTCTCAGGAATTGGCTTTGCGGGTTTCATCTCCAAGGACATCATCATCGAAGCAGCTTACGCCTCGCATTCACCAGTCTCGGGTTTAGCCTTCGCGCTGCTCGTCATTGCCGCCTGCTTCACCAGCTTTTATTCTTGGCGTCTGATTTTCATGACTTTCTACGGCAAGCCGCGCGCAAGCCACGAGGTCATGCACCATGTCCACGAATCACCTATGGTCATGCTGGTGCCGCTGTTCATCCTCGGCATCGGCGCGGTTTTCGCGGGCATGGCGTTCGAAGGACGCTTCTATGGCCACGAGTATGCCGAGTTCTGGCAGGGCGCACTGTTCACCGGACCGGAGAACGAACTGCTCGAGCATTTCCACCACGTTCCGGCACTGGTCGCTCTAAGCCCGTTCATCGCCATGATCCTCGGTTTCGTCACCGCCTGGTATATGTACATCCGCTCACCTGAGACGCCGAAATACCTGGCCAATCAGCATCGCGGCCTCTACCAGTTCCTGCTGAACAAGTGGTATTTCGACGAACTCTACGACTTCCTGTTCGTGCGGCCCGCCAAGCGCCTCGGCACCTTCCTGTGGAAGGAAGGTGATGGCAGGGTCATCGATGGCTACGGCCCGAACGGCATTGCCGCCCGCGTCATGGATGTTACCGACCGCGTCGTTCGCCTGCAGACCGGTTACCTCTATCACTATGCCTTCGTGATGCTCATCGGCATCGCGGCGCTCGTTACCTGGATGATGCTTGGGAGTTCCTTCTGATGACCGATTGGTACATTCTTTCCGCGGTCACCTTCCTGCCTCTCGTTGGCGTCTTATTGTTGCTGCTGACCAATGAGAACAGCGCTTCCGGCCGCCGCAATATCCTGAACATCTCGCTGTTTACGACGCTGGCGGTGTTCGTGCTGTCGTTGATCATCTGGTGGAATTTCGACAAGTCGAACCCCGGCTTCCAGATGGTCGAGAAGCATGCCTGGCTCGGGACCGGTATCTCGTACCATCTCGGCATCGACGGCATTTCGGTGCTCTTCGTTGTGCTGTCGGCCTTCCTCATGCCCTTCTGCGTGCTGGCAAGCTGGATCTCGGTCGAAAAGCGCCTGAAGCAGTACATGATCGCTTTCCTTCTCTTGGAAGTGTTCATGATCGGCGTCTTCGTGTCGCTCGATATCGTGCTGTTCTACGTGTTCTTCGAGGCCGGCCTGATCCCGATGTTCATCATCATCGGCGTCTGGGGCGGCAAGGACCGCGTCTACGCGTCCTACAAGTTCTTCCTTTATACGCTGCTCGGCTCGGTTCTGATGCTGCTCGCCATCATGGCGATGTACTGGCAGGCCGGCACCACGGATATCGCCGAACTGCTCGCCTATCAGTTCCCGCGCCAGATGCAGACATGGCTATGGCTCGCCTTCTTCGCGTCCTTCGCGGTGAAGATGCCGATGTGGCCGGTCCACACCTGGCTTCCCGATGCGCACGTTCAGGCGCCGACGGCGGGTTCGGTCATCCTTGCCGGCGTTCTCCTGAAGCTCGGCGGTTACGGCTTCCTGCGCTTCTCGCTGCCGATGTTCCCGCTCGCGTCCGAATATTTCGCGCCGTTCGTCTTCACGCTGTCGGTGGTGGCGATCATCTACACCTCGCTGGTGGCGATGATGCAGTCCGACATCAAGAAGCTGATCGCCTATTCGTCGGTCGCCCACATGGGCTATGTGACGATGGGGATTTTCGCGGCCAATACGCAAGGCGTGCAGGGCGCGATCTTCCAGATGCTGTCGCACGGCATCGTGTCCGGCGCGCTCTTCCTCTGCGTCGGCGTCGTCTATGACCGCACCCACACCCGCGAGATCAGCGCCTATGGCGGCCTCGTCAACAACATGCCGAAATACGCGGTTGCCTTCATGGTCTTCACCATGGCCAATGTCGGTCTTCCCGGCACCTCGGGCTTCGTTGGCGAAATCACCGTGCTGGTCGGCGCTTTCCGGGCAAACACCTGGGTCGCCTTCTTCGCGACGACGGGCGTCATTCTGTCCGCGTGCTACGCGCTCTGGCTCTATCGCCGGGTGATTTTCGGCGCGCTGGACAAGGATAGCCTGAAGTCGCTGCTGGATCTGTCCGGCCGTGAAAAGGCTCTGCTCTATCCACTGATCGTGCTGACCATCTTCTTCGGCGTCTATCCGGCTCCGGTATTCGATGCGACGGCTGCCTCGGTGGACGTGCTGGTAAACAACTACACTGCGGCCGTGCAGGCAGCGCATGACGTTGCGCTTTCGGCGAAATGACGACAGGACGGGATTGAAATGACTGCTGAAACATTCCTCGCTAACCTGCACCTGTCGACGCCGGAGATGATCCTTGCGGTCGGCGCCATGGTCCTGTTGATGATCGGTGTCTTCTCGGGCGAGAAGTCGTCCGGTCTGGTCACCGGCCTTGCCGTCGGGCTGCTCGCCGTTTCCGGCGCGTGGCTGATCTGGCAGACCGGCGACGGTCAGGCCTATAATGGCGCCTTCCTGTCCGATCCGTTCGCCAAGTTCATGAAGGTGCTGACGCTGGCGGGTTCCATTGTGGCGCTGATCATGTCGGCGGGCGAGGCGCGATCGACCGGCATCGACCGGTTCGAGTTCCCCGTCCTGATCGTGCTGGCGACGCTCGGCATGCTGCTGATGATTTCGGCCAACGACCTGATCTCGGTCTATCTGGCGCTCGAACTACAGTCGCTGGCGCTCTACGTCGTTGCCGCGATGAACCGCGACAACCTGCGCTCCACCGAAGCCGGCCTGAAATATTTCGTCCTCGGCGCCCTGTCGTCGGGCATGCTGCTCTACGGCATGTCGCTGGTCTACGGCTTTACCGGCCATACCGGTTTCGACGGCATTGCCGCGGCATTGTCGGCCGAAGGCCGATCGCTGGGCCTGATCTTCGGGCTGGTCTTCATTCTTGCCGGCGTCGCCTTCAAGATTTCCGCCGTTCCCTTCCACATGTGGACGCCGGACGTTTATGAGGGCGCACCGACACCGGTGACCGCCTTCTTCGCAGCCGCCCCGAAGGTGGCAGCGATGGCGATGCTGATCCGTCTGGTGATTATGCCCTTCCAGTCGATTGTTGCCGACTGGCAGCAGATCGTCGTCTTCATCTCCATCGCCTCGATGCTGCTCGGCGCTTTCGCGGCCATCGGCCAGAAGAACATCAAGCGCCTGATGGCCTACTCCTCTATCGGTCACATGGGCTACGCGCTCGTCGGCCTTTCCAGCGGTTCTATGGCAGGCGTGCGTGGCGTGCTGATCTATATGCTGGTCTATATGGTCATGACGCTCGGCACTTTTGCGTGCATCATGGCGATGAAGCGCAAGGACGGAAATCACGTCGAAGAGGTCGATGATCTTGCCGGCCTGTCGCAGACCAATCCCTTCATGGCGACGGTTCTGACGGTGATGATGTTCTCGCTGGCCGGTATTCCGCCGCTGGCAGGCTTCTTCGCCAAGTATTTCGTGTTCATGGCGGCGATCGAGGCGCATCTCTATGCGCTTGCGATCATCGGCGTTCTCGCCTCCGTCGTCGGTGCCTACTATTATCTGCGCGTCATCAAGCTGATGTGGTTCGATGATGCCAAGGGCGAGTTTGCCCGTCCTTCGGGCGTGTTGCGCCTCGTTTACGGGCTCTCCGGTCTGTTCGTTCTCGCCTATGTGCTGATCGGTGGACCGATCGGCACGGCGGCCGAAGTCGCAGCGCGGACCTTCTTTTGACAGGACCGGACCGGATCGGCAGGATCGCGCTCGACGATTTCCGGCACACGGCCCTGGGCGATGTCGGATCGACGAACACGGAATGCCTGATCCGGGCCCGCGCCGGTGATCCGGGACTGCACTGGATCACCGCGGCGCGACAGATGTCCGGCCGGGGGCGGCGCGGCCGCGCCTGGGCGTCGGAGCCGGGCAATCTCTACGCTTCGCTGCTTCTGATCGATCCGGCGCCGATGGATAAACTGCATTCTCTGCCGCTTGCGGTTGCCGTCGCGGTGCACCGGGCGATCCAGGCGGTGATGCCGCCGGGCTCCAATCCGGTCTCGATCAAGTGGCCGAACGATATTCTGATTGCGGGCAAGAAGTGCTGCGGTATCCTGCTGGAAGGCGAAGGGTTGCCAGACGGGCATCATGCGCTGGTCATCGGCTGCGGTATCAATGTCGCGCTGGCGCCGGACCATGGGCTCTATCCCGTGACCAGCCTTCAGGCCGAAGGCGCCGCCGTTTCGCCGGACGAACTGTTTGCCCATCTGTTTCGCAGTATGGGCGAGGCATTGAGCGTCTGGAATTGCGGCGATGGCATAGCCGAGATTATTGCACAATGGCGGTCGGCTGCTGGCGGAATAGGCCAGAAGATCACCGTCAACCTGCCGGATCGCTCGCTTTCCGGGCGGTTCGAAGGCATAGATGAAGACGGCCGGCTGATGCTCGATCTCGGGGCAGGCATGGTTCAACGCATCGCCGCGGGCGATGTATTTTTTGGATGAAACTTCTTTGGAAGAAACAAGGCGCAATCAATAAATGAGCAAACAAGACGAACTCGTCTTCCTGCCGTTGGGCGGAGTTGGGGAAATCGGCATGAACCTGGCCCTTTACGGCTATGGTGCGCCCGCCCACCGCCAGTGGATCATGGTCGATTGCGGCGTGACTTTCCCGGGCCTCGACCTGCCGGGCGTCGATCTGGTGCTGCCCGATATCCGGTTTCTTGCCGAAGAGCGCAAGAACCTCAAGGGCATCATCATTACCCATGCTCATGAAGACCACTATGGCGCGCTTGCCGATCTCTGGCCGGGCCTCAACGTCCCGGTCTATGCCTCGCCGTTTACCGCCGGCATGCTGGAAGCCAAGCGCTCTTACGAGCGCAGCCGCGCCGAAGTGCCGATCACCATCTTCAAGGAAGGCGACCGCATCAATGTCGGTCCGTTCGAAATCGAGGCGGTTGGGGTCAACCATTCGATCCCCGAGCCGATGTCGCTGGTGATCCGCACGCCGCTCGGCAATATCGTCCACACCGGCGACTGGAAGATCGACCATGCGCCGTCGCTCGGGCCGTTTACCGACGAGGCGCGTTTCCGCGCCGTCGGCGACGAGGGCGTGCTGGCGCTGATGTGCGACAGCACCAATGCGATGCGCGATGGCGTGTCGCCCTCGGAAGAAGAGGTTTCCACCAGCCTCACCAAGATCATCGAGGACGCCAAGGGCCGCGTGGCGATCACCACGTTCTCGTCGAATGTCGGCCGCATCCGCTCGATCGCTAAGGCATCGGCCGCCGCCGGCCGTGAAGTCCTGCTTCTCGGCAGCTCGATGAAACGCGTCTGCGACGTCGCCCGCGACGTTGGGCTGATGGAAGGGCTGAACCCGTTCATCGCCGAAGACGAATTCGGCTATATCCCGCGCGACAAGGTTGTGATCATCCTGACTGGCAGCCAGGGCGAATCCCGTGCGGCACTGGCAAAGATTTCGCGCGACGAAATGCGCAATGTCGCGCTGACGGCCGGCGACACGGTCGTGTTTTCTTCGCGCGCCATTCCCGGCAATGAGAAGGCGATCAACGACATCAAGAACGGCCTCGTCGAGCAGGGCATCCATATCGTCACCGACACCGAAGCGCTGGTTCACGTTTCCGGCCATCCCCGTCGCAACGAGTTGCAGCAGATGTATGCATGGACGCGTCCGCAGATGCTGGTACCCGTTCATGGCGAGGCGGCGCATCTGACAGCGCAGGCCGAACTCGGCCTTCAATCCGGTATCAAGACGGTTCCGCGTGTTCGCAACGGTGACATTCTGCGTATCGCTCCCGGGCCTGCAACGGTGATCGGCACGGCGCCGCATGGCCGCATCTACAAGGATGGCAGCCTGATCGGCGATTTCGAGGAGATGGGGATCGGCGAGCGTCGCAAGCTCTCCTTTGCCGGACATGTCTCGGTCAATGTGGTTCTCGACGCGCGCTACGATTTCGCTGCCGACCCGATCGTCGTTCCGATCGGCTTGCCGGAATTCGACGATGAAGGCGAAGACATGAACGATACGCTCTATGACGCGGTCCTTGGCGCCGTCGAAAGCATTCCGCGCGGCAAGCGCAAGGATATGGCATTGGTAACGGAAGCCGTGCGCCGGGCGATCCGCGGCACCGCCAACGAAGTCTGGGGCAAGAAGCCGGTCGTCACGGTGTTCATCAACAAGCTCTGACAGCTTAAAGGCCATTCATGCTTGGACGTGTCAATCATATCGCTCTGGCCGTGCCGAATCTTGCCGAGGCGGCGGAGCGATACCGGTCGATGCTCGGCGCCTCGGTAACCGAGCCCGAAGCCCTGCCGGAGCATGGTGTCAGCGTCGTCTTCGTCATATTGTCCAATACCAAGGTGGAGCTTCTGGAACCGCTCGGCGCAGACTCGCCGATCGCGGCCTTCCTTGCCAAGAACCCCGCCGGCGGCATGCATCATATCTGCTACGAGGTCGATGATATCTTAGGTGCGCGCGACAGCCTCGTGGCCGCCGGGGGCAGGGTTCTCGGCGACGGCAGCCCGAAGATCGGCGCGCATGGAAAGCCGGTGCTGTTTCTCCACCCGAAGGATTTCTTCGGTACGCTGATCGAGCTCGAACAGGTGTGACAGAAGGGCGCGAGCCAGATGTTTGTCGAGTTGGCGTGAAAGCGCTATAACGTCGCTCCAAAGCACAATGCCAAAGGGAGCTTTTCATCTCCCTCCGCAGTGAGAGACTACCATGCCCATCTTCTCCGTCTTCGCGATCTATTTCATCATTTGGTGGTTGACGCTGTTCATCGTCCTGCCGATCGGCTTGCGGACTCAGGCGGAGGAAAACGAGGTCGTGCCGGGAAGTGTTGAAAGTGCGCCGGCGCGCTTCCGCGCATTTCGGGTCTTTATGATGACGTCCGTGCTTGCGGCCGTGATTCACTTCGCCTGGTACATTCTCTCCGTCCGCCTCGGCTACGGCCTCGACGCGATCCCGCAGTTCGCACCAAAGTTCTATTGAGATCGCAGAAGCGCGTGTTGTTCCTGCGACATTCGCCGGTGCGATAGCGACAGCTTACCGAGAGTCAGGCTTAACAAGATGAGGTACGTGCCACATAATCGACACGAATCATGATGTGCCCGCTTTTCCCTGAATTACGGACTGTAAAAAAATCAAAAAAAAACAAGGCTAAAAGCCTTGTTCTTTAAAGTATCGCGTGATCCTTATCCGTTACCGGTGGCTGCGTGTAAACGCGCCTAAGATCTTATCCTCCCAAGACTTGACCGCGAAATCGACAAGAATTTAATCTCCCTGCCTCTTTTCTGAGCCGAAACTAGCTCAAACATTATGCGTTGTCATCTGATTTTTTTGTATTTTTGCTACACTTAGGTAAAATTTTTCCGTTGACAACTTCTGTCAGAATCCTGTTACTACCGTGCCTTTTTAAAGCCCGAATTTCAGCTTGCCCGGTCTTCGAATTCTGACGCCCGTCAGGTGTGGCACCCGCGAAGATGACGGGTTTTCTTCCTGTCGCGAAGCGTCTATGAACGCGTGAGCGCGGTGCATCCTTTTTGCGGAATCAGCTGGCCGGATCGCCGCGGCAAACAGTCAAACGGCAGTACCCGGCTTGCGCGCCTGACGCGTGTGTGCGGCCTGCAAGCTCAACGTTATTTCGCCCGATTCCAACGATAGTGCGAAGTGCTTTTAAGTTCTGGAACCCGTTCATGCGCCTGTCCCGCTTTTTCATGCCCATTCTGAAGGAAAATCCCAAGGAAGCGGAGATCGTCTCGCACCGGCTGATGCTGCGTGCTGGTATGGTTCGCCAGCAGTCGGCCGGCATCTATACTTGGCTGCCGCTCGGCAAGCGGGTTCTGGACAAGGTCAATAAGATCATTCGGGAAGAGCAGAACCGCGCCGGCGCCGTCGAGCTTTTGATGCCGACGCTGCAATCGGCAGAACTCTGGCAGGAAAGCGGGCGCTATGACGCCTACGGCAAGGAAATGCTGCGCATCAAGGACCGGCAGGACCGGCCGATGCTCTATGGTCCGACCAACGAGGAGATGATCACGGATGTGTTCCGCTCCTATGTGAAGTCCTACAAAGACCTGCCGCTTAATCTCTATCATATCCAGCTGAAGTTCCGCGACGAGATCCGCCCGCGCTTCGGCACCATGCGCTCGCGCGAATTCCTGATGAAGGATGCCTATTCCTTCGATCTCAACCGCGAAGGCGCGGTGGACAGCTATAACCGCATGTTTGCCGCCTATCTGCGCACCTTCACGCGTCTGGGCCTGCGCGCCATTCCGATGCGTGCCGACACCGGCCCCATTGGCGGTGATCTCAGCCATGAGTTCATCATTCTTGCCGACACCGGTGAATCGGAAGTCTTCTGCCACAAGGATTTCCTCGACTTCGACATTCCCGGCGAAGACACGAATTTCTGGGACGCGGCCGCCATGAAGGCCGTCTTCGACAAGTGGACCTCGCTCTATGCCGCCACGTCGGAGATGCATGACGCGGCCGCTTTCGACGCGATCGACGATGCCTCGAAGGTTTCGGCGCGCGGCATCGAGGTCGGTCATATCTTCTATTTCGGCACGAAGTATTCCGAAGCCATGGGCGCCAAGGTACAGGGACCGGACGGCAAGGAGCATACGGTGCACATGGGTTCCTACGGTATCGGTCCGACCCGGCTGGTGCCCGCCATCATCGAAGCCTCGCATGACGAGAGCGGCATCATCTGGCCGGCATCCATCGCGCCGTTCGATGCGGTTGTGATCAACATGAAATCCGGCGACGAAGCCTGCGACGCAGCGTGCGAAACCATCTATGCTGCGCTCAACAACGCAGGATTCGATACGCTGTACGACGACAAGGACGACCGTGCCGGAACCAAGTTTGCCACCGCCGACCTGATCGGTGTGCCGGTGCAGATCATTGCCGGCCCGCGCTCGGTCGCAAGCGGCGAGGTCGAACTCAAGGACCGCAAGACCGGCGCTCGCGAAACATTGACCATCGAGGCCGCCATCAACAAGCTGACCGCCTCGAAATAAGGGACCAGGGAATGAGCGCCGCGACGCTAGAGCAGGATAAGGCAGCGGCCGCCCAGCCGCCGTCGAGCCGTCCGTTTTCCACATTCGAGCGCATGGTGGCCTGGCGCTATCTGCGCTCGCGCCGCAAGGAAGCGTTCATTTCGGTGATCGCCGGCTTTTCCTTCATCGGCATCATGCTCGGCGTCGCGACGCTGATCATCGTCATGGCTGTCATGAACGGCTTTCGAACCGAGCTTATTTCGCGCATCCTGGGCATTAACGGCCACATGATCGTCCAGCCGCTCGACGGGCCGCTGGACAATTATGCCGATCTGGCGACGAAGTTTTCCGGCGTCAAGGGCGTCACCATGGCGATCCCGATGATCGAGGGCCAGACGCTGGCTTCCGGTCCCGGCGGCGCCGGTACCGGCGCGCTGGTGCGCGGCGTGCGCGCCGACGATCTGACCAAGATGAAGGCGATTTCGGACCACATCACCTCCGGCGATCTTGTCGGTTATGCGGCGGGGACGGGCGTGGCTATCGGCTCGCGCATGGCCGAGCAGCTGGGCATCACCGCCGGCGGTACGATCACGCTGGTGGCGCCCGAAGGCGACATCACGCCGATGGGCGTCAATCCGCGCGTCAAATCCTACACTGTGTCGGCGATCTTCGAACTCGGCATGTCGGAATATGATGCCTCGATCATCTTCATGCCGCTGGAGGAAGCGCAGCTCTATTTCAACGCCGAGGGCATCGCCCAGTCGATCGAGCTGTTCGTCACCAATCCCGATCTGGTCGACGACCTGCGCCAGCCGGTGGAGGATGCCGCCGGCCGCCAGGTGCTGATCAGCGATTGGCGAGACCGCAACAAGACGTTCTTCTCCGCTCTTGCCGTCGAGCGCAACGTGATGTTCATGATCCTGACACTGATCGTCCTGGTGGCGGCGCTCAACATCGTCTCCGGCCTGATCATGCTGGTGAAGGACAAGGGCAGCGACATTGCCATCCTGCGCACCATGGGCGCGACATCGGGTGCGATCATGCGGATATTCTTCATGACGGGTGCGGCGATCGGTATCGTCGGCACGTTCGCAGGCGTGCTTCTGGGCGTCGTCGTCTGCCTCAACATCGAATCCATCCGGCAGTTCTTCTCCTGGATCTCGGGTCAGACGCTGTTCAATCCCGAACTCTATTTCCTCAGCCAGCTTCCGGCCGACATGAACCCGGGCGAGACCATTTCCGTGGTCGCCATGGCCATTGGCCTGTCTTTCCTCGCCACGATCTTTCCGGCCTGGCGCGCCTCGCGCCTGGACCCGGTTCAGGCCCTGCGCTACGAATAATTAAGGATGACTGACACGATGAATGCGCGCGTGGCACTGCAGCTTTCCGGCGTCGAACGTCACTACAGCCAGGGCGAAGAAACCCTGTCGATCCTCAAGGGCGCCGATTTTTCGCTGCATGGCGGCCAGACCGTGGCGCTTGTGGCGCCGTCAGGCACCGGCAAGTCGACGCTGCTGCATCTGGCAGGGCTGCTTGAGCGGCCGGACGCCGGCGAAGTGCTGATCAATGGTCAATCCTGCGGAACATTGGGTGACCAGGAGCGCACGGCGATCCGCCGCAATGAGATCGGCTTCGTCTACCAGGCCCATCATCTGCTGCCGGAGTTCACGGCGATCGAAAACATCATGATGCCGCAGCTGATTGCCGGCCTCAACAAGGCCGAAGCACGCGAACGCGCAGCCGCATTGCTGGACTACATGCGCATCGGCCACCGCGCCGAGCATCGCCCCTCGGAGTTGTCAGGCGGCGAGCAGCAGCGTGTCGCCATCGCCAGGGCGGTTGCCAACGCGCCGCTGGTGCTGCTTGCCGACGAGCCGACGGGCAATCTCGATCCGGAAACCGCCGGCTATGTGTTCGAGGCGCTGGAGGCCCTGGTGCGCCAGTCCGGCCTTGCTGCGATGATCGCCACGCACAATTACGAGCTGGCCTCGCGCATGGACCGCCGCGTCACCATCGAGGGCGGCAAGGTCGTCGAGCTTTAAAACACTGAAAGCTTGACGCGGCAGGCCCGTCTACTGGTTGCCGCAAGCTGTCTGACCGCGATCATCCGACCAATCCTTCAAGAGCACGATTTCGCCCTTGGTGGCGACGGGCCTGCCGTTGCTCTTTCCCTTGCCGGTCAGCACGTTGAAATCGCATTCCGAGGTATTGTCGGGGTCAAGTGTGTCGTAGGACGTGTAGGTATATCCGGCCACCACGAAGTCGAAGTTGCGATAGGCGACCGTCAGCTTCTGTTCCCAGCGATCGCGGCCAACAGCGTCGTTGTGGGAGGTGATCAGGATCGAGCCGTTCGGTAGCGCCGTGATCGATGGAGCCCGTCCGGCCATGGTCAGGTCTCCCCATATCTTGTTGGTCGCCACGGTCTTCAGTTCCAGCCGATCGGTGTCGCCGTCATTGAGGTAGATATAGACCGCATGATCCTCGTCGCTGCCCTCGGCGGCGGCCACCAGCATGGCGAGATCCATGCTGCCGTCCTTGTCCCAATCGCCCGTGGCCGCGAACACGATGCGGTCCGGATCGATGGCTTCGGCGGCCTGCGTCGCGCTCGCGCAAAAGCCAATGAACGCCGTCATGACGGCCAGCGATATCTTCATGTTTCATCCCCCGATTGCCATTGGCATCAGACTAGTCGGCCGGCCGGCAGGCGTCCAGATGGCGTCGCTATGGAGAAAGGCGTGGATTGAAAGTGTTTACCATCTCCGCAACACCCGATCGCAAGATTTGCAGTTGCTCCTTGACGCATGAACATAAATGGAACATTATGAGAACATAACGGAAAAGGAGCCTGCCAATGACCGACTTTATTCGTGATCTCGCTGCTTTCACCTCCATTGCCATGTTCGTCGCCAGCCTTTCGATTATCGTCATCGGAATGTGAAGAGGGTTCAAGCCTTCGCGCATAGCGGCCGAATTCGTCCTGACACGGAAGCCGAACCGGTTCGGGCTGTGGACAATCCCGGACCCGCGTGAAAATGCCGCCGTGTGGCGGATGAAATCTGGACATCTGCGGACGGAAACAGGATATCCTCGGGCCTTCACGGGAATCGGGGTGTGCCATGGCGGATGCAGTCAACGACAAGCGGCAGGATACCAGCGCCCCGGGCGTATCGTCTCCTCAGTTTGTTCATCTTCGCGTTCATTCGGCCTTCTCGCTGCTTGAGGGCGCTCTGCCGATCAAGAAGATCATCGGCAAGGCCGTGGCGGACGGACAGCCGGCGATCGGCATCGCCGATACCAACAATCTCTTCGCCGCGCTCGAATTCTCGCAGAAATGCATGGACGATGGCTTGCAGCCCTTGATCGGTTGCCAGCTGTCGATCGACATGGAGGATGAAGGCGAGGGCGAAAAGCGCGGCCATGCCCAGCATCTTGCCAAGCTTCCGGCGATCGTGCTGATTGCCGCGACGGACGAAGGCTATGTCCGCCTCGTCGATATCGTCAGCCGGGCCTATCTGGACGGCGAGGGCAACCAGTCGGTCCGCATCGCTCTCTCCTGGCTGCGCGACGGCGGAACGAACGGCTTGATTGCGCTGACCGGTGCTTCGGGCGGACCAGTCGACATGCCGTTGAAATCCGGACATCCGGGGCTCGCTGAAACGCGCCTGAAAACTCTGGCTGCGCTGTTTGGTGACCGGCTCTATGTGGAGCTCCAGCGCCACGGAAAATACGATCGCCGCCACGAAAACCGGATCGTCGATCTCGCCTACAAGCTCGACCTGCCGATCGTCGCGACCAACGAGCCGTTCTTCCCGTCGCCGGCCGAATTCGAGGCGCATGACGCGCTGATGGCGGTCGCCCACAATGCGATGGTGTCGGACGACAGCCGCTTCCGCCTGACGCCGGACCATTACCTGAAAAGCCGCAAGGATATGGCGGCGCTGTTTGCTGACCTGCCGGAGGCGCTCGACAATACGCTCGAGATCGCCAGGCGCTGCTCCTTCGTCCTGAAGACGCGCGCGCCGATTCTGCCGCGCTTTACCGGCGCTTCGGACGATCCGAAGGAAGCCGAGCGCGCCGAGGAGATCGAACTGCGCCGTCAGGCCGTCGACGGTCTCGACGACCGGCTGCGCACGCTCGGAATGTCGCCCGGGTACACGGAGACCGATTATCGCGAACGGCTCGATTTCGAGCTCAGCGTCATCGAGAAGATGAAGTTTCCGGGCTACTTCCTGATCGTTGCCGACTTCATCAAATGGGCAAAGCAGCAGGATATCCCGGTCGGGCCGGGCCGTGGATCGGGTGCCGGCTCGCTGGTCGCCTATGCGCTGACCATCACCGACGTCGATCCCTTGCGGTTCTCGCTGCTGTTCGAGCGCTTCCTCAACCCGGACCGCGTCTCGATGCCCGACTTCGACATCGACTTCTGCCAGGACCGGCGCGAAGAGGTGATCCGCTACGTCCAGCGCAAATATGGCCGAGAGCAGGTGGCGCAGATCATCACCTTCGGATCGCTGCAGGCGCGCGCAGCTCTGCGCGACGTCGGCCGCGTTCTCGAAATGCCCTATGGCCAGGTCGACAAGATCTGCAAGATGGTGCCGAACAATCCCGCCAACCCGACCACGCTCGCCAAGGCGATCGAGGAGGAGCCGCGCTTTCAGGAAGAGGTCGACAAGGAGCCGGTGATCGGCCGGCTGCTCGATATCGCCCAGAAGATCGAAGGTCTCTATCGCCATGCCTCGACCCATGCCGCCGGTATCGTCATCGGTGACCGGCCGCTGTCGCAGCTGGTGCCGATGTACCGCGATCCGCGTTCGGATATGCCCGTCACCCAGTTCAACATGAAATGGGTCGAGCAGGCCGGTCTCGTCAAGTTCGACTTCCTCGGCCTGAAAACGCTCACCGTGCTCAAGGTTGCCGTCGATTTCATCAAGAAACGCAATATCGAGGTCAAGCTCGAAGCCCTGCCGCTCGATGATCAGAAAACCTACGAGATGCTGTCCAAGGGCGACACGGTTGGCGTGTTCCAGGTGGAAAGTGCCGGCATGCGCAAGGCACTGATCGGCATGCGGCCGGACTGCATCGAGGACATCATTGCGCTGGTGGCGCTCTATCGTCCGGGCCCGATGGAAAACATCCCGGTCTATAACGCCCGCAAGCATGGCGAGGAAGAGGTCGAATCGATCCATCCGAAGATCGATTATCTCCTGAAGGAAACACAAGGCGTTATCGTCTACCAGGAACAAGTGATGCAGATCGCCCAGGTGCTGTCGGGCTATTCGCTCGGCGAAGCCGACCTTCTGCGCCGCGCCATGGGCAAGAAGATCAAGGAGGAAATGGACAAGCAGCGCGCCCGTTTCGTCACCGGCGCCGTCGACAACGGCGTGTCGAAGCCGCAATCCGACATGATCTTCGATCTGCTTGCCAAGTTCGCCAACTACGGCTTCAACAAGTCGCATGCCGCCGCCTACGCCATCGTCTCCTACCAGACCGCCTATCTGAAGGCGCATTTCCCGGTCGAGTTCCTGGCCGCGTCGATGACGCTCGACATGTCCAACACCGACAAGATCAACGATTTTCGCCAGGACGCGATGCGGCTCGGCATCGAGGTCATCCCGCCATCGGTCCAGACCTCGTTCCGGCGTTTCGAGACCGGTGACAACCGCATCTACTATTCGCTCTCGGCCATCAAGGGCGTCGGCGAGGCGGCGGTCGATCACATCGTCGAGATGCGCGGAGAAGAGCCGTTCGCCAATCTCGAG
>Ga0307515_10011589_pt1 | contig 16719 bp, 15 predicted proteins | sample 17_EM_MG_FD_194513 | JGI IMG/M metagenome (GOLD analysis project Ga0307515, IMG submission 194513) | Populus trichocarpa ectomycorrhiza microbial communities from riparian zone in the Pacific Northwest, United States - 17_EM | ecosystem: Host-associated > Plants > Roots > Unclassified | place... | reverse complement strand
CCGACGATGTCGGCCACGCTGCGGCGCGGGTTCAGCGAGGAATACGGGTCCTGAAAGATCGGCTGCACCGCGCGCGCCAGCGCCTTGCGTTGGCTGGGGTCGATCTCCTGGCCGTTGACCAGCACATTGCCCGAGGTCGGCGCGAGCAAGCCCAGCAGCATTTTGGCCAGCGTGCTCTTGCCGCAGCCCGATTCACCGACCAGGCCCAGGGTCTCGCCCTTGCGGATGCGCAGCGAGACGTTGTTCACCGCCTTGATCTCGCCCGGCGCGCGGAACAGGCCGCGCTTGAGCTTGTAGACGCGGTTCAGCGCGCAGAGTTCGAGGGCGATGTCGTCGCCCGGCAAGGCGCCGTTGGAAGTGACGGTGGTGTTCATTGGGTAACCTTCGCTCTTCTCTTTTCGCACTGCGGTGCGAGCTTGCTTGGAGCGGTCCGGCGCGACGCTCATGCCGCCTCCGCCATTTCGGCCGGCGCGGCCACGCAGCGCACGGCATGCCGGTCGTTCAGCGCCACATAGGGCGGGGTTTGCGCGCAGGCCGGCTGCACCTGGGCGCAGCGGTTGGCGAAGGCACAACCCTGCACCGTGCCGACGAGGCTAGGCACCACGCCGGGAATCGCCTGCAGGTGGCTGCCGGGCAGGGTCTTGCCGCGCACCGGAATGCAGTTGAGCAGGCCACGCGTATAGGGGTGGGTGGGCCGGGCGAACAGCTCGCCGACGGGCGCGGTCTCGATCACCTCGCCGGCATACATCACGGCCACGCGGTCGGCGATGCGGGCCACCACGCCGAGGTCGTGGGTGATGAAGACCACGGCGGTGCCGAATTCCTTTTGCAGTTCACGGATCAGCCGCAGGATCTGCGCCTGGATGGTCACGTCGAGCGCAGTGGTGGGCTCGTCGGCAATGATCAGGTCGGGGCCACACATCAGTGCCATGGCGATCATCACGCGCTGGCGCAACCCACCCGAGAGCTGGTGCGGGTACTGGCGCATGCGTTCCGCGGCCTGCGGCACGCCGGCGCGTTCCAGCAGGTGCACGGCGCGGTCGCGGGCTTCGGCGGCGCTGACTTTGCGGTGCGCGCGCAACGCCTCGCAGAGCTGGTCGCCCAGCGTGTACGAGGGGTTGAGCGAGGTCATCGGCTCCTGGAAGATCATGGCCATGCGCGCGCCGCGCAGCGCGGTCATGTCGCGCGCGGGCAGCGTCTGCAGATCAACGCCGTCGAAGCGGATATGGTCGGCCGTGCGCACCGCCTTGCGCGGCAGCAGGCCCATCAGCGCCAGCGAGGTCATCGACTTGCCGCAGCCCGATTCGCCCACCAGGCACAACATCTCGCCGCGGTTCACATGGAAGTCGATGCCGCGCACGGCATGCAGCATGCCGCGTTCGGTGGGCAGGTCGACGCGCAGGTTCTTCACGTCCAGCAAAGGGGTTGTCATCATCAAGTCCTTCAGTTATTCACGGCCTTGCTCGCCGCCGGCAGCCATGCACCGGCCAAGACACCGGTGGCCGCGGAGCAGGCCATGCGGGAACATCCGCGGAACCGGCTCTGCCGGGCCGCTGGATGTGCCCCCTGCAAGGGGGTTGGCGCAGCGACACACAGTGCGCGAAGACTGGGGATGTTCATCAATTCCTGCCGTCGGGCGCAGTGAGGTCGCGGATGCCGTCGCCGACGAGGTTGATGGCCAGCACCAGCAGCGCCAGCACCACGCCCGGCACCAGGATCACCCAGGGCTGAAAGAACATGTAGGCCTTGCCTTCGGCCACCATCAGCCCCCACGAAGGCGTGGGCGGCTGCACGCCCAGGCCCAGGAAGGACAGCGTGGATTCGAGCAGGATGGCGTGGGCCATCTCCAGCGTGGCCACCACGGTGAGCGCACTCATCAGGTTGGGCAGCAACTCGCGCAGCAGGATGTAGGGCGTGGACGCGCCCAGCGCCTTGGCGGCGGCGATGAATTCGGCGTCGCGCAGCTGCTGCGTGGCCGAACGCGTGACGATGGCGAAGCGGTCCCACAGCAACAGGCCGAGCAGGACGATCACCACCTTCAGCGAGCCGCCCACCAGGGAGCTCATGGCCAGCGCCACCAGCACCACCGGCATGGCCAGGCGGGTGGTGATGATGTAACTGATGACCGCATCCACCCGGCCGCCGTAGTAGCCGGCCAGCACGCCCAGCGTGGTGCCGATGGTGCCGGCGATCACCGCGGTGACCAGGCCGATGATCAGCGACACCCGCGCGCCGAACAGCAGCCGGCTCAGGTAGTCGCGGCCGAGCTTGTCGGTGCCGAGGATGTGCTCCCAGCTGCCCTTGTCGTGCCAGATCGGCGGGATCAGCCGCTGGGTCACGTCCTGCGCATACGGGTCGTGCGGCGCCAGCCAGGGTGCGAACAGCGCGGCCAGCACGATGACGGCCAGCATCACCGCGCCGATGGTGAGGCCGTGCTGGCCGAGCACACGGCGCAGCAGGCGGCGCCAGGCGGGTGTGGGCGGCAGGGCCAACATCGGGCTCGCGGCCATGGCCTGGGAAACAGGCAAAGCAGAAGTGTTCATGGCGCGTCCATTCAGCGTGTGCGCATGCGCGGGTCGAGTGCGGCATTCAAAACGTCGGCCACAAAGGTCAGGCCGATGTAGAACACGGCGATGATCAGCACCACCGCCTGCACCACCGGATAGTCGTTGCGCGAGATCGAGTCCCAGGCCAGCTGGCCCAGGCCCTGCATCGAATACACCGATTCGATGACCACCGAGCCGCCGAGCATGAAGCCGAGTTCCACCGCGGCCAGCGCCACCACCGGGATGATGGCGTTGCGCAGCGCATGTTTGAAGACCACGCGCGCCGGGCTCAGGCCCTTGGCGCGGGCGGTGCGGATGTAGTCGGAGCCGAGCACGTCGAGCATGCCGGCGCGGGTGAGCCGCATCATTGCCGGCATGGCGTAGTAGCCCAGCGCCACCGCTGGCAGCACGAAGTGTTGCCAGGTGGTGTTGCCCGCCACCGGCAGCCATTTGAGGCCGACCGAGAACACGATGATCAGCGTCAGCGCGAACCAGAAGGTCGGCATGGCCTGACCCACCACCGCAACCATCAGCGACAGCCGGTCGATCCAGGTGTCGCGGTAGATGGCGGCCAGCACGCCCAGCGGGATCGCCACCAGCACCGCCAGCAGCAACGCCACGCCGCCGAGCTTCAGGGTGATCGGCAGGCGTTCGCCGATGAGTTCGACCACCGTGTTCTGGAAGTAGAACGAACGCCCGAAGTCGAGCCGCGCGGCCGCACCGAGCCAGTCGAAGAACTGCGCGGTGATCGGCCGGTCGAGCCCATATAACACGCGGATCTTCTCCACGTCGGCGGCACTCGACTCCGGCCCGGCGATGGCCGTGGCCAGGTCGCCCGACAGGTGCAGCAGCATGAAGCTGATGACGGCCACGGTCAGCATGACCGAGAGAGCCACCAGCAGCCGGCGGAAGATGTAGATCAACATGGTGATGCCCCTCGCTCGACGTCCGGCTTGCTCTTACTTCCAGCTGGCCGCGAAGAAGCGCGGCAGCTCATCCGGCTGCGCCTCGAACTTCAGGTCGGCTGTGTAGGCGTAGTTGGTCGAATACGAGAACAGCGGCGCCCACATGGCCTGCTCGGAGATCCGCTGCAGTGCCTGCGCGTACTTGGCCTTGCGCTCGGTCTTGTCGACGGTGGCGTCGGCGGTCTGCAGCAGGGCGATGGTCTGCGGGTCCTTGGCGGTATCGTCCGGGCCACCCTTGAAGAAATTGCCGGCAAAGGCCGAGGCGTCGTTCACGGAGAACGAGCCCCAGGCCTGGAACGACAACGGTGCGCGGCCGGAGCGGATCTCGTTGCGCAGCGCCGGGTATTGCACGAAATGCAGGCGCGCACGGATGCCGATCTTGCGCAGGTCGCCGATCATGGCTTCGGCGTATTCGCGCTCGCGGTAGGCCCAGAGGTCGGTGTCGAAGCCGTTCGGGAAACCGGCCTCGGCCAGCAGGGCCTTGGCCTTGGCCGGGTTGTATTCGTACTTCACCACCTTGGCGGTTTCACAGCCGAACTGCGTGCGGAAGCACGGTGCGTACACCGGCTGGCTACCGCCGCGCACCAGACTGTCGGCCAGGCCCTTGCGGTTGATCGCGTAGTTCAAGGCCTGGCGCACACGCGGATCCTTGAACGGCGCGGACTCGGGCGTGTTGCCGTTGTTGTTGATCGACATGAAGCCGACACGCATGGTCTCGCCGCTGAGCACGGCCAGATTGGGCGCGGCCTTGAGCGACTCGGCCTGGTCGGCGGGCACGCGCCAGATCCAGTCCACCGCGCCGGTCATCAGCTGGGCCACGCGGGCCTCGGGGTCGCGGACGACGACGAACTTCACGTTGCCGATCTTCGGCTGGCCGACCGGGCTGTCCTTGAAGTAGGCGGGGTTCTTCACCATGGTCACGCCCTGGCCGGGAATGACGGCGGTGATCTTGTAGGGGCCGGTGCCGACCGGCGCCTTGCTGTAGCCTTCGAGCCCGACCTTCTTGAAATAGGCCGCAGGGTAGATCGGCGTGGGGCCGGCCAGGTATTCGAGCGTGGCGGGGAACGGCGTCTTCAGGTTGATGCGCACCTGGTAGTCGCCGAGTTTTTCGACGTTCTTGATCCAGTCGGTGTTCTGCCGCGTGGCGATCTTGGCATCGGGCCCGGTGACCTCGTTGAAGGTGTAGACCACGTCGTCGGCGGTGAACTTGTCGCCGTTGTGGAACAACACGCCCTGGCGCAGGGTGACGTTCAAGGCGGTAGGCGATTCCCACTTCCAGGCGGTGGCGAGCTGCGGCTTGAATTCACCGGTCTTGGTGTCGCGAAAGACCAGCGTGTCCCAGGCCATGGCCGCCAGGATCACGCCTTCGCGCATGTTGTTGTGGTAGGGGCTCACGTTTTCGACCTCGCTGTCGGACGCGTAGGTGAGTGTGTCGTTGGCCTTGCCGGCATGCGCGGTCGCGGCGGCCGCGGCCAAGGCCAGCGCCAAAATGCTGCGCTGCACCAGAGTGGTGGATAGATGCCCCATTACAAGCTCCTCGGTCAGTATTGGTCGGGTTGAAACACGTGAACGCGTTATCAAATGCAAGAATGAGGCCTCGGCAGCGTTTCCGCCATTACAGAATTTCGACCTCTGCGATGCCAAAAAGGCAAGGCTTGCGCCGCAAGCCTGGTTACCATGCGGCGTCGCGCCACCGCCGGAAGCCCCCCATGCCCACCTCGCACCACATCGCCCGCCAGCTGCAGGACACCGCCTTGCGCTACTTCCTGGAGGTGGTGCGCTGCGGCTCGATCAGCGAGGCCTCGACCCGGCTCAACGTGGCCAGCTCGGCCATCAGCCGGCACATCGCCCACCTGGAAGAGTTGCTCGGTGCGAGCCTGTTCGACCGGCATGCGCGCGGCATGGTGCCGAGTACCGCGGGTGAGCTGCTGGCCGTGCACGCCACCAAGTCGGCGCACGACGCCGAACGGGTGGTGCACGACGTGCTGGCCCTGCAGGGCATGGAACGCGGCCGGGTGCGCATCGCCGCCACCGAAGGTTTCTCGATGGAGTTTTTGCCGCGTGTCATCAGCGACTTCACCCAGCAGCACCCCGGCATCCAGTTCCACCTCGGCGTCTACCCGCCGGCGGAGAGCACGCGGCGCATCCTGCTCGGCGATGCCGACATCGGCGTCGTGATGAGCCGCGGTGCCGAAAAGGACATCCGCATCGAACACCTGCAGCCGTCGCCGGTGATGGCGGTGATGCGCCAGACACATCCGCTGGCGCGGTTCAAGCAGCTGAGCCTGATACAGCTGCAGCCCTACCCGCTGGCCCTGCCCGAACCCGACGCCACGGTACGCCAGCTGTTCGACCTCGCCTGCAACCGGCAAAGGCTGAACCTGGAGCCCTTGCTGACCAGCAGCTACACCACCGCCCTGCTGGGCTTTCTGCGGCACGAGCCGCGGGGCGTCACCATCTCGGGCGAAATCTCGGTGCGTTACCAGGTGGCGCGCGGCGAGCTGGTGGCGGTGCGGCTGAGAGACCGCGGCCTGGACCTGCGCAACATCGAGGTGCAGACCCTGATCGGGCGCACGCTGTCACGCACGGCCCAGGTGTTCCTGGACTATCTCAAGGCCCAGCTCACGGTGCCGGAGGCGGGTCGCGGGTGAATCACTAGGGCCTGTTAACACTATGGATGCACTTGTATCCATAGTGTTAACAGGCCCTAGGCCGCCCGGTCCGCGCCGGGCTCGGGGATGACCTTGTCGGCGACCAACTGCCGGATCTCCTCTGCGGTGTAGCCGGCGTCTGCCAGCACACGAAGCGCATCGGCGTTGAAGGCGCGCGGATTGAACCCGGGCTCTCCCGCAGCTTCCGCCAGCCGCACCGGCAGCCCGATGCCGCAATACCCGTCGCGCTCGACCCGCATGCGCCGATGCGCCACATGCGGCTGGGCAAAAGCCTCGGACACCGAATTCACCGGCCCGGCCGGAACACCCTTGGCCATGAGGGCGGCGCAGAGATCGGTACGCGCGATGTGCGCGATCGAGGTTTCGATTTCCTGCCGCAGCGCCTGGCGGTGTTCGATCCGCAGCGCATTGCCCTGGAACCTGGCGTCCGAGGCGAGATCGGGCCGCTCGATCACCGCGCAAAATCTTTCGAACTGGCCACGGTTCATGATGCCCAGGAAGATCTCGCCGTCGCGGCACTTGAAGCGGTCGTATGGGGAGATGTTGGGGTGCGCACTGCCGAGCAGGCCTGGCTCCTTGCCCGACTCAAAATAGTTGGCGGCATGCGGCACCAAGAGGCTCAGCGCCGCGTCGAACAGCGTGGCCTCGACATGCTGACCCCGGCCGGAGCTGTGCCTCTGGTTCAGGGCCAGCAAAATCCCGGTGAGTGCCGTGTAGGCCGTGAGGTGATCGACGACCGGAATGCCGATGCGTGTCGGGCCGCTTGCGCGCTCGCCGTTGATGCTCATGAGTCCGCAAATGGCCTGCAGCACCGCGTCATACCCAGGCAGCCCGCCCAAGGGCCCGTCCGCGCCGAATCCGCTGATGCTGCAATGGATGAGGCGCGGAAACCGGTGCTTGATCCAGCCGTCGTAGGAGATGCCCCATTTCTCCATCGTCCCGGGCAAGAAGTTCTCGATGAGGACGTCCGCGTCTTCCAGCAGCCGCTCCAGAACACGCCGCCCCGCGACTTGGGCCAGATCGATGCTGATGCAGCGCTTGCCACGATTGAGTGCCGAGAAGTAGGCGGCGTCACCCGCCGGGTTGAACGGTGGGCCCAGCGTCCGCGTGTCATCGCCCGAGGGCGGCTCCACCTTGACGACATCGGCCCCCTGGTCCGCCAGAATCTGCGAACACAGAGGCCCCGCCAAAACCCGGGACAAGTCCACCACGCGAACGCCGGCCAGTGCACCGCTCATGGTGGCGTACTTAGCCGCGGCTGGGCAGCTCTACAACCCCCGAGCCAAGCACGGAAAGTTCGTCGTCCTGGTTGCGCGCCTCCTGCTCGATCTCGACCAGATGCTTGCCGCCTTCGATGTACTTGCGTTTGACGCGGCCTTTGATGAACAACATGTCGCCTTCCGGGTTGTGCCGGCGGATCTTACAACTGGCCTTGCGCAGGAAGCCATCGTCGCCGATCCAGTTGGTCAAATGATGCGTCAGCCAGGAGGTGCGCTCCGGGCCGTAGTCATAGGCCCCCGGTGCGCCGACTTCGAGCGCGAAGTCTTCCTCCCAGTGCACACGCTCGGGCACATCGGGGATGCCGAAGCGGTTGGTGATGCCGACGCCCGGGTGTGCATCGATCAGCTTCCAGGCCAGCTTGTTGGCGCGGATGTACAGGCCGCCCCAGCCCTGCGCGTAGGCGATGAAGCCGGTCACCGTCATCGGCCCCTTGAACATCACCGGCAGTTCCTGGCCCTCGGTCACGTCTTCCCAGTAGCGGGGCGTCGCGCCGCGCACTTCTTCGTCGCGGTAGAGCTTGTAGGCTTCACCGATCTCTTCGGTGGAGTAGCGGCGCGGCGTGCGTTCACGCACCTCCTTGTATTTCGTGCCCTGCTCCCGCGCGTGGTCGCGCTCGGTGCGGAAACACCAGCTGTCCGCCTCGGACACCTTGTCGCCCTTCTGGTTATAGAAGTCAACGTGGTAGATCTGCTGCACGGCACGCCCGGCGAAACGGGTCTGGTGCTCGACCAGTTCCTTCAAATAGGCTTCGGTGCGGATTTCGTCATTGCGCTGGATCGGCTTGTGCCAGGTCCAGTCCGAGCCCGACCACATCGCATGCACACCGGGAAGCCCGCCGACATAACCCGAGACGATGCGGCTGGTCGAAAACAGGAAGCTGGGCAAGGCGATGATGCCGCCGTATTTGGTCTTGGCCGCATAGTCCGGGTCGCACCAGAGCGGGTTGTCGTCGCCGATGCCGTGCGCGTAATGGCGGATGTTGTCGCGGGTGGCCTCGTGGCACCATGGCTCCAGCGTGTTCTCGATCCTCTTGCCGATGCGTTCACGCAACTCGTCGAGTCCGCTCTCGGTGATTTTGGGGAATGTTCTTTCGGTTTGCACGGACATGCATGTCTCCTGGTGGTTGAAGTGGTGGGTTGTTCCGAAATGGCGTCAGACGCTGGCGGCCTGGCGCTCCTGGTCTCTCAGCATCTTGCGATGCACTTTGCCCGCGGGCGTCTTCGGCAGGTCGGCGACGAAGGCCACAAGGCGCGGGTATTCGTGCTGGCTCAGCCGATTGCGCACCAGCGCCTGGATCTCGTCGGTGAAGGCCTCATCGCCTTCACGGTCGCTCACGACAAAGGCTTTCACGACCTGCCCGCGCAGTTCGTCGGGCACGCCGATCGCCGCGGCCTCCAGCACGTCGGGGTGTTTCAGGATGGCGTCCTCGATTTCGACGGCGCTCATGGTCCAGCCCGCCGAGATGATCACGTCGTCGGCCCTGCCCGCGTGGTAGAAATAACCGTCTGCGTCGGTCCTGCCCAGGTCCTTGGTAGCGACCCAGGTGTCGTTGCGCCAGATCTTGAGTTCGCCGGTCACGCCCGGCGGGCAGGCCTTGCCGGAAGGGTCTTGCACATCCACCACCCCACCGGGAATCGGCTTGCCCAAAGACCCTTGCTTGACCGTAAAGTCCGTCGCGCCGGGGTAGTTGACCAGGATCACGCCGATTTCGGTGGTGCCGTACATGCTGCATACCGGCTGCTGGAACGTGGCCTTGACGAATTCTTCGGTGTCGCTGTCCATCGGCTCGCCGGTGAACGACACCTTGTCGAAGTAGTACTTGTATTTGCCCGACACCCCCGAGTTGCGCATCATCCGGTAGTGCGTCGCCGCCGCCGAGATGTTGTTGAAGCGGCCGTGCTGCAGCGCCTTGAGCAGACGCGCGGCGTCGAACTTCCCGGCGTAGGCGCCGATGGTCACACCCAGCGCCAACGGCGCCAGCGTGCCATGCCAAAGCCCATGGCCCCAGGCCGGAGAAGACGGGCAGAAGAAGCGGTCGCCAGGCCGGATGCCCGTGCCATACAGGGCCGCCAGCATCAGCGTCACCAGCGCGCGCTGCTTGTGCTTGACCGCGGCCGGAAGCTCACGGGTGGTGCCCGAGGTGTACTGGAAGATCGCATAGTCCTCGGCCGAGGTCCTGGTCTCGAAGGTCTCGGGAAACGGGTGCAGCTTCTGGACCAGGCTTTCGTCGGCGATGAAGACCTCGACTCCGTCGATCCCTTCTGAAATCGACGCCTTCTCCGGGTTCGTCACCAACATCCTGGGCTGGCAGTCCTGCACGCGCAGACGGATGCCGTCCGGCCCGAACAAGGTGAACAGCGGAACCGCAATCGCGCCAGCCTTGATCGCGCCGAAGATGGCCACGTAGAAGGCCAGAGACGGCTCCAGCATGACAGCCACGCGATCGCCCGGCCGGATGCCCTTGGCCACCAGCAGGTGCGCGAACTTGCTCGACATGCGTGCGAGCCGCTTGAAGGTGATGACCTCTTCACTGCCGCCCGCGTTCACCACCACCACCGCCACCTGCTCGCCGCCCGCGTGCCGGTCGATGCACTCGTGCGCGATGTTGAAGGACTCGCGATTGCCATCGAAAAGTTCCCACAGCTTCTGCGTGGAGCAGTGCTGCTGTGCATCGGCAAAAGAGGTGTAGTCGGTCAGTTTTTTCATTGTGATCTTTGGATCTGGAGAACGGATTCAACTATGTCAGCCTCGTCTTTGTTTGTCAAATACGATATGTTTTTGTACATAGACAATTATTAAAATAACTTCTAGGTCGTTTTTTATTTATGCTGAGGGCGTGACCACAGCCATTCCCCCTAAGGAGAAAGACCATGAAGAGCTTTGAAGAAGTGCAGGCGGCGCTTCAGGACAATGGATGGAAGTCCGTGAATTCGGGGCCGTTCATGGCACTTACCGGCCCGCTGTGGAGCAAGAAGGAAACGGCCGGCTGGGCCTACGGCATCCTGTCGACCGAGAAGCATCTGAACCCGGCCGGCCTGGTGCATGGCGGCCTGCTGCAAACACTGATGGACCACGCCTTGAGCACGCTGGCGTGGGAGGCGGCGAACCGCTCGGCCTGCGTGACGGTGCAGTTGAGCACGCAGTTCCTGGCCACCGTGCGCGAGGGATGCCTGATCGAGGCGCGCGGCCATGTGGCACGCCACACGTCGAGCCTCATGTTCATGCAGGGCGCACTGAGCGTGGCGGGCCATGAAGTCATGGCGGCTCAGGCCATCATGAAGATCCTGGCCTCATAGAAATTGTACTTATACAAATTCAAACTGCATTTGACAATTACTAGCACCAATTCCATACTCGATCCAGAGCCATCAGGACAAGGCGGCATTGCAGCCTAGGGGTTCTTCAGATGGCCACACAAGCGACCAGCCCAGACCCGTCCAGGCCCGGCGGTGGTGTCGTACAACAGGAGACAAGAATGAGACTTTGGAAATTGCTCGCCACGGGCAGTGCGGTGTTGCTCGCCGCTCACGCGGCCTTGGCCCAGCCCTACCCGGCGAAACCCATCCGCATCATCGTGGCCTACCAGGCCGGCCAGGGCACCGATATCGCCGCCCGGTACCTGGCCAATCAGCTGTCCAGGGACCTGGGCCAAGCCATCATCATCGACAACCGCCCAGGCGCCGGCGGCAACATCGGCACCGACCTGGCAGCGGAGGCGGCGCCCGACGGCTACACACTCACCATGGGGACCAATGCCACCCACATGGCCAATCAATTCCTCTACAGCGGCCTGCGCGTGGACCCGGCGAGAGACTTCGAACCGATTGCGCTGGTAGGCACCTTCCCGATGGTGCTGGCTGTCAATGCCAAGTCGCCGATGCGCTCCATCGACGACATGCTGGCCGCCGTCAAGCGCGATGCGCGCTCGGGCGACATCGCCACCCCCAGCACCACGGCGCGCCTGGTGGTGGAGCTGCTGAAGGAGCGCACCGGTGTGAAGCTGTTCGACGTGCCGTACAAAGGCTCAGGCGGTGCCATGACGGACGTGCTGGGCGGCCAGTTGCCGCTGCTGGTCGACACCCCGACGGCCTTGCGCGGGCAGATCGGCAGCGGCCAGGCGCGCGCCATCGCCGTGACCTCCGGCAAGCCAAGCGGGCTGCTGCCGGGCATCAAGCCCGTGGCCGAGCAGGGCTTCCCCGGTTTCGAAGTGGTTGCGTGGAACGCGCTTTATGCACCGCGCGGCACGCCCGCCCCCGTCCTGGACTTGCTGAACACAGCGGTGAACAAGATCCTCAGCCGGCCCGAGACCAGGCAGCAACTGCTGGAATACGGTTTCGACCCCGCGGGCGGGACGCGGGCACAGCTGGAAGAGTTCGCACAGGCCGAGCGGAAAAAGTGGGGGCCGATCATCAAGGCCTCGGGCCTGAAGGCCGAGTAGCAGGCACCATGCGGGCCGCCAACGTACCCACGCGTGAACCCAGGCGCCGCCTCGTTCGCGGCGAGGAGAGTTCGGACGATTCGGCGGCGCAAACACCAACTGCGATAAGCTTCTGGCAACTGAACACGAGCCACATGAAGCCAACTCCCGCCCCCTCGAAAGAAGCCAAGACGTCCGGACCTGCCGCCAAGAAACAAGTCCGCGTACGGCCCGTGCCTGGCGTGACACGGGCGATCGCCATCCTGCGGCTGCTCGGCCGCTCGCACCAGCCCATGGGCGTAAAAGCCATCGCCGATGTCCTTGAACTGGTACCGAGCACCTGCCTGCACATCCTTCGCGCCTTGGTGGTGGAAGACCTGGTGAAGGTCGATGCCGAGACCAAGCGGTATTCGCTCGGCACCGGCATGCTGAGCCTGGCGCGCAGCGCCATCGAAAGTAGCGGATTCGCCAGCCTGGCGCAACCGGTTCTCGACGCCCTGGCCAGGCAATGGAACGTGACCATGATCGGGGTCGAGACACCGGGCATCGACCACATGGTGGTGCTCGCGCTGTCCCGCTCGCAGGCCCCGTTTCGCCTGCATGTGGATGTCGGCAGCCGCTTCCCCGCCCTGGTCAGCGCCACGGGCCGGCTGGTGGCCGCGTTCAGCGACGTGCCATGGCCCCAGATCGAGAAGCGTTTCAAGGCCTTGCGCTGGGACAAGCCGATCGATCTGGCCGCCTGGACACGCGAGGTGGAGCTGGCCCGCAAGAAAGGTTTCAGCATCGACCGCGGCAACTACATGAACGGCGTCACCGTGATCGCCGTGCCCTTGCTCGACGCGGCGGGCCGGGTCAGCCACACGCTGGTGGCCACCGGCCTGTCCGACAATCTGGCCGGCAGCGCCAGCCTGGAACTGGCCAAGGCCATGAAGAAGGAGGCGGACGGCCTGTCGGCCCTGCTGCCTTCTCGCCGATAACCGAGGAGCGCCCCCCGGCTTCAGTCGATCTGGCGTTTGTTCAGCAGCGCCGTGGCCACGCGCGAATTGGGCTTGCGGTTCAGAAAATCACTGACGTATTTGCCCGCATCCACGAGCAGGTCGAGGTCGATGCCGGTTTCGATGCCGAGGCCGTGCAGCAGGTACACCACATCTTCGGTCGACACGTTGCCGGTGGCGCCCTTGGCATAAGGGCAGCCACCCAGGCCGGCCACGGAAGCGTCGAACTGCCACACCCCCATCTGCAAGCTGACCAGGGTATTGGCCAGCGCCTGGCCGTAGGTGTCGTGGAAGTGGCCCGACACGTCATCGAGGCCGTAGTGCTGCAGCGCCGCGTCCAGCGCGCGCTGCACCTTCCCCGGCGTGCCCACGCCGATGGTGTCGGCCACGCCGACATGCTGCACGCCGATGTCCTTCATCAGCCGCGCCACCATGCCCACGCGCTCGGGTGCGATCTCACCCTCGTACGGGCAGCCCACCGAACAGGAGATGGCGCCGCGCACGTAGATGCCGTGGGCTCGCGCCGCCTCGGCCACCGGACGGAAGCGTTCGATGCTCTCGGCAATGGAGCAGTTGATGTTGCGCTGACTGAAGGCCTCGCTGGCCGCGCCAAAGACCACGATCTCGTCCGGCCTGCAGGCCAGCGCGGCCTCGAAACCCTTGAGATTGGGCGTCAGCACCGAATAACGCACACCCGGCTGGCGCTCGATGCCGGCCATGACCTCGGCCGCATCGGCCATTTGCGGCACCCATTTCGGCGACACGAAACTCGTGACCTCGATCTCCTTCAAGCCGGCCTGCCGCAGGCGCCGCACGAGTTCGATCTTGACGGCGGCCGGCACCATCTGCTTCTCGTTCTGCAGGCCGTCACGGGGGCCGACGTCGACGAGTTTGACGCGGGAAGGCAGCGAGGAAGTGTTCATGGCGACTCCTTGAATGGGTCAGTGAATCAGGATTTGCCCGCGACCTTGGAGGCGGCCAGCAACTCGGGGAACTGGCTTTGCAGCCATTGGCGGGTGTGGGCTAGCAACTGGTCGGCCTGGGCCTGGCATTCGGCCACGACGGCATCATTCACTGGATCACCCTCGTAATCGTTCAGGTTGCGCTGCTTGCGCAAGGCGTCGAGCACGATGATCACATCCCTTGGCAGCCCCATGGTCAGCGGCAGCGCCTGCAATGCGGTCTGATGATGGCCAGGCTGGCTGGTGGATGTGCGGTAGCCCTTGGCCCACAGGCCCAGCATGGCGCACTGCAGAATGGTCTTGTAGGCGGCGTCGAAGCGGTTTTCAGGACTGAGTTGCGCGAGCCCCGCGTCCAGCAGATTGCGCGCAGCCGCATCCAGCAGGCGCTGGATGCCGGCCGGGGTCGCACTAAAGGCCTGCAGCCGCTGGATCGCCAGCAAGTTGGCCAAGGTCATGTTCGGTTCCCATCAAGAAAATTTTGGGATTGGCCAGGATGTCGCCAATGAACGGATCGGCGTCCTGCACACGGCGCCGAAACTCTGCCACGCTGTAGACCACTGGATTGATCTCGCGGCCCAATGCGACCTGCGCGTGATAGGTCGCTTTCACAACCTCGGCAAAGCTGGCCTCGGTCACCACCAGCACGTCCACGTCGCTGTTCGCGGTTTCGGTTCCGCGCGCGATGGAGCCGAAGATCAGCGCCATCGGTGGCCGCAACGGCAGCAGTGCCTGCGTCAACACCTCGGCCGCGCCAGTGGTCTTGCGCAGCAGACCCGCAAGCTCCGTGAACACCGGGCATTGCCGGTTGGCCTGATAACGCACCTGATTGCCCTGCGCCTTGCGCAGCAACAAGCCCGCTTCGGCGAGACGGGCCAGTTCCTTGTGAAGCGTACCGGGCGCGGTTTCGGTAAGACGCGCCAATTCGCGCACGTGGTAGTCGGCGTCGGGGTGGAGCAACAATTGGCTCAGCACCTTTTTGCGATAACTTCCAAAAAGAATGTCGGTCAACATGAGTGGCCTCGTTCGCATCGATTGTAGCAAATATTGCTTCAATTGAAGCTTTTTTGACTACGATCAAGATCCACATACCGATCTCTCAATAACCCCGGTCGGCATGGACCACGCCGGCCACCGGCTCGCCGCGCTCCATCGCCAAAATCTTGCGGGCAATCTGTTCGATGCTCTCAATGCGCAGCGTGCGCGCCGAGGTGTGCGGGGTGACGGTGATCTTCGGGTGCGCCCAGAACGGATGGTCTTCGGGCAGCGGTTCGGTGCGGAACACGTCGAGCGTGGCGCCGGCCAGGTGGCCGCTGTCGATCAGCGCGATCAGGTCTTCGTCGACCAGGTGGCCGCCGCGCGCCACGTTGATCACATAGCCGCCAGGCCGCAGGCGCGACAGCGTGTCGCGGCGCATGATGTCGACCGTCTCGGGCGTGAGCGGCAACAGGCAGACCAGCACCCGGCTCGCGGCCAGGAAATCATTGAACTGCGCGGCGCCATGGAAGCCTTGTACGCCGTACTCGCCATCCGCGGCCCTAGGCGAACGGCTCCAGCCGTTGACCGGAAACTCGAACTGCAGCAGGGACTTGGCCACGCGCTCGCCGAGCACCCCCATGCCCATCACCCCCACCGGGAAATCGCGGCGGCGCAGCTGCTTGTTGAACACCCAGCGCGCGTCGAGCTGGTTGGCCGCGCAGACGTCGAGTTCGCGGAAATGCCGGATCACCGCATGGCAGACGTATTCGGCCATCTGCACCGACATGCCGGCATCGTCGAGCCGCACCACGGTGGCGCCGGCCGGCAGCCGCAGGCGCATCAGTGCGTCGACACCGGCGCCGATGTTGAACACGCCCTTGAGCGCCGGCTGCGCGTCCATCATGGCCTGTGGTGGCGCCCAGACCACGGCATGGTCGGCCTGCGGCGCGCCAGGCGCCCATTCTTCGACGGTGGCATGGGGCAGCGCGGCGCGCAGGCCCTCGAGCCAGGGAGCGGCCTTGGTGCCGGTACAACAGAAAGTGATGCGCATGGGGGCTCGGTTGGTTTCTTGAAAACCCTGATTAAACCGCGAGCCTGAGCAGCTCGGAGCCTTCGGTCACCTGGTCGCCGGGCGCATAGAGCAGTTCCTGCACCACACCGTCGGCCGGTGCGGCAATGGTGTGTTCCATCTTCATGGCCTCCATCACCGCCAGGGCCTGGCCCTTCTTCACCGTGTCGCCGGCCTGCACCGCGAACGACACCACCTTGCCCGGCATCGGCGCGGTCAGCCGCCCGGCCTCGCCATGCACTTCGCCGGCATGGGCCAGCAGGTCGATGACGGTGATCTGGGTGGCGCCCTGCGGTGCGAAGACATGCACGGTGTCGAAGCGGCGGTCGATGCGCATGGTATGCCGCTGGCCGAGGAACTGCAGCGTCAGCCCCTCGCCGCCCGTGCTGAACTGCAGCGTGCCGGCAAGCTCGCCCACGGCCAGGTGCAAGGCGCCGTCGTGCAGATAGGTCAGCACGGCCTCGGCCGCATCGCCATGGAATTCGAAGGAGAAGCGCCGCAGGTTCAGGCCCGCGTTGCGCCAGCCGTCGCGGCGGCTCCAGGGGTCGGTCCAGCCCGCGCGGGAAGCGCGGGAGATTTGCGCCTGCTCGGCCAGCAAGGTCGATGCCACCGCGGCAGCGGCGGCCAGGGCCAGGCCCAGTTTTTCCTGGTGGAACAACACCGCCTGCTCGCGCTGGATCAGCGCGGTGTCGAGGTTGGCCTCGGCGAACGAGCCGCTCTGCACCACATGCCGCAGGAACTGCACATTGGTCGCCAGGCCAACGATGTGGACCTGCCCCAGGGCCGCATCGAGCCGGGCCAGCGCCTCGGCGCGGGTGGCGCCGTGCACGATGAGCT
>Ga0307515_10011587_pt1 | contig 16720 bp, 16 predicted proteins | sample 17_EM_MG_FD_194513 | JGI IMG/M metagenome (GOLD analysis project Ga0307515, IMG submission 194513) | Populus trichocarpa ectomycorrhiza microbial communities from riparian zone in the Pacific Northwest, United States - 17_EM | ecosystem: Host-associated > Plants > Roots > Unclassified | place... | reverse complement strand
CGTCGGGGACATGCTCTCACGGCCATGCGCCGGCCCGGTTCGCAAGGCGCTTGGGGTGAGTGCGTGTCCCCATCTTCGTCCGCTGAGTGCGACATTGAGATCCCATTCGGGATGACGATCCAGCGCCGTGGATGACGGTGGGGACACGTACTCACCCCACGGGCTGGGATCGATTGGCTGAGGCTTTGCCGTAAGGACATGTCCCCGTCAGCAAGCGTCGATGCTCGGCGGATAGCGAACAGAGTCTAGCGATTCCAAGTCTCTAGATTTTCTCGACCAAACTTATCCCCACTCTCCAGACCTCCCGTATCCTGTTCTCACCTCACCGCAGGGAAAGGGCGCATGGCCAGCGACCGATGCGGCGGCGGGGGGCGATCGAGCGGGGAGCTCTGTCGGCGGTTCTGTCCGCGTGAGTCTGGATGGGGCCAAACCTTGCGTCTCTGGTGCTGGCCGAGCACGGAACACGGATACGGCGTGACGCGAGGGCCGACTTTGCAGCAGGCGAGCGGATGACGCTCGCGGTCCGGGATCAGGCGCGTTGGCCTGACCCGCCCGTCGCGGGCTCCAAGACGCGGCTCCAACAGGGCCTAGCGTTCAGGGCTCGCGGATAACGATGGCGCGGAGCGCAAGGCTTCGTCGAAACGGTAACTTCTACAAACACTCCGGACGTGGTCCGGCGCTCCGCGACCCTTTCCATCAACTCAGCGGGTGACCGCGTGAGAACGAGAGATCGCGCCCCGGCGGGGACATGCTCATGAGTACCCCTAGAACGATATTGCGAATGATTATCATTGCCAGCCCATGACGCCCACGCTAAGAACGCACCGTGTCGACCCTGACCTTGAACGCGAGAGCGCCGAGCCTTCTCCTCCCCGGAGTGATCGCGCCCGCGTCCAAGCCCCGCCCGGGAGCGGCCCTCCCGGGCGGGGCGCTATTTTTCGGCGGTATGCTAAACACGCGGTCAGCGAACAATGTTTGCCGACGCCAACCATAAGTTTACTCTTCAGCTCCACCATCCGGCGTCCGTCCCCCTCTGGAGCCGCGATGTCATCGCCCCCAACGCCCGCCCGGCTGAGCGACGCTGAAAGCGCGCAGTGGTTCTTCGACCACTCGCACGATCTGTTCGCCGTGGTCTCGCGGGGGCGGTTCGCCACCGTCAATCCGGCCTGGACCCGGGTGACCGGCTGGACCCGCCAGGACCTGATCGGCCAGCCCGCCCTGCGCTTCGTGCATCCCGACTCGCGCCAGGATTTCATCGAGACCGCCAGCCTGATCCGCGCCGCCGGCGAGGCCAAGGGCCGCCTGAAGGTGATCTGCAAGACCGGCGGCTGGGTGTGGCTGGAGAACCAGTCGCGGCTGGGGCCGAACGGCGAAATGGTCGGCGCCCTGCGCGACGTCACCGCCGACATGGCGCGCCGCGCCGAGTTGTCGACCGCCCGCCAGACCCGCGAGCTGCTGGCCTCGTCGGCCGGCATCGGCGTCTGGAGCTACGAGCCGCACGGCCAGCACATCGAGTGGTCGCGCGACATCCTGACCGCCACGGGCCTGGAGCCCGAGGACATCGCCCAGCCCGACCAGTTCTTCGATCGCCTGGACCCGTCCGAGCGCGAGGGGCTGCGGGCGGCGTTCGACCGGGCCGTGCGCACCGGCGAAGGCGACACGATCGAGCACCGCCTGCGCGGGGCCGGCGACCAGTGGTTCACCTATCGCGCCACCTTCCGCACCGAGCCGCGCGCCGACGGGGTGTTCGCCCTGAAGGGCATCTCGCAGAACGTCACCGACGTGGCCCGCACCCGCGACGCGGCGGTCTGGGGTGAGCGTCAGGCCCGGCGGCTGGTCGAGGAGGCGCCTTTCGCGGTGGCGCTCTATGACCGCGACCTGCGCCTGCGGGTGGTCAGCCCGCGCTTCCTGGAGATCTTCCAGTCCACCGAGGACCGGGTGATCGGCCGCAGCCTGCATGAACTAACGTCCGGGACCCGCACGCGCTTCGTATCGGCGGTGGAGCGGGCCCTGGCCGGGGAGACGGTGCTGCGCCGCGAGGATCAGCTGCAGGACGGCCTGGGCCAGGTTCACACCCTGCGCTGGGAAGCGCGCCCCTGGCGCGACGCCGACGGCGAGATCGCCGGGGTCATCACCTATATGGACGACGTCACGGCCCTGTCCGAAGCGCGGCGCGAGGCCCGGGCCAACGCCCGGCGACTGCGCGTGGCGCTGGGCGCGGCCCAGGCCGGCGTCTACGAGATCGACCATGCGGGCAAGACCTTCTGGGGATCGCCCGAGTTCCACCGCATCCTGGGCCGCCGCATCACCTATGACGATGTGCGCAGCGCCGTCTGGCCGATGATCTACCCGGCCGACGTCGCGGCCGTCTACGAGGCCGCCGAAGCCTGGCGGCCGCGCGAGCACGGCCACCCCAGCGCCAAGGGGCGCTCCTTTGACGTGCGTGTCGGCTCCCGGGAGGGCGACGGGAAGTGGATCCGGATCTTCCACGAGGTGCGCCTGGATACGACCGGCCGGGTCAGCAAGGCGTTCGGCCTGATCCTCGACATCGACGAGAAGAAGCGGGCCGAGCTGGCCCTGGTCGAGGCCGAGCGCGCCGCCCAGGCCGCCAACGAGGCCAAGGCCCAGTTCCTGGCCAATATGAGTCACGAGATCCGCACCCCGATGAACGGGGTGCTGGGGGTGATGCACCTGCTCAAGCGGGAGAAGCTGCCGGGCGACGCCGACCACCTGCTGGGCGAGGCCCTGGCCTGCGGCCGGATGCTGTCGACCCTGCTGGACGACGTGATCGACTTCTCGCGGATCGAGGCCGGACGGCTGGATGTCACCTCCGAGGCGGTCGATCCCTCCGAGCTTGCGATGAGCGTGGCGCGATTGCTGCGCGGCCAGGCCGAGCACAAGGGCCTGGAACTGCGGGTCGAAGCCCCGGACCTGGGCCTGATCCTCACCGACCCCAGCCGCCTGCGGCAGGCGCTGTTCAACCTGGTCGGCAACGCCGTCAAGTTCACCTTGAAGGGTTCGGTGACCCTGAAGGTGCGCCGCATCGAGAGGGGCGAACCCCGCATCGTCTTCGAGGTGGTCGACACCGGGGTCGGCATCGCGTCCGAGGCGCAAGGCCGTCTGTTCGAACGCTTCCAGCAGGCCGACGCCAGCACCACCCGGCGGTTCGGCGGTTCGGGCCTGGGCCTGGCCATCACCCGGCGTCTGGCGCAGATGATGGGCGGCGAGGTGGGCTTCAGCTCGCGCGAGAACGTCGGCTCGACCTTCCTGCTGACCATCGCCGCCCCGCCGGCCCAGGCCCGCGCCGCCGAAGCGGAGATGGCCGACGGCCTGCTGCAGGGGCTGAAGATCCTGGTCGTCGAGGACAACGCCACCAATCGCCTGGTCGCCCGCCGCATCCTCGAGCAGCTGGGCGCCAGCGTCGAGACGGCCGACGACGGGCTGGACGGGGTGACCTGCGCGGCGCGCGGCTTCGACCTGATCCTGATGGACGTGCAGATGCCGGGCATCGATGGGTTGGAGGCGGCCCGCCGGATTCGCAACCTGCCGGGCCCGGCCGCCCGCACGCCGATCATCGCCCTGACCGCCAATGTCATGTCTCACCAACGGGCCGCCTACCTGGCCGCCGGCATGGACGGCGTCGCCGCCAAGCCCATCGCCCCCGCCGCCCTGATCGGCGAGATCGTGCGCCTCGCCGGCGGCGAGATGGAGGAAGAGGCGGCGGTTGCTTGAGGTTAAAAGGTCCTCCCCCTGTGGAGGTGTCGGCGAAGCCGACGGAGGGGGGAGTGATCGGAGGATGACCGCGATCTGGATCTCCAATCCTAAACCTCCCCCCACCGATCGCTACGCGATCGCCTCCCCCACAGGGGGAGGAGCTTCCCAGGCTCACCGAAACCGCGCTAATGCTCCTCCCAAGAACACGGGGGAAATCGAAGCATGACGGTCCAGGACCAAGGTGAAGACCGCGCGTCGATGCGCACCGTGGTGGCCGCCTCGTCAGCGGGCACGGCCTTCGAGTGGTACGACTTCTTCATCTTCGGCAGCCTGGCCCAGGTCATCTCCAAGACCTTCTTCACGGGCCTGTCCGACACCGCCGGCTATGTGGCCGCCCTGGCCCTGTTCGGGGTCGGCTTCGCCTTCCGGCCGCTGGGGGCCCTGGTGTTCGGCAAGATCGGCGACCAGGCCGGCCGCAAGGGCGCGTTCCTGGCCACGGTGCTGCTGATGGGCGGCGCCACCTTCGCCATCGCCCTGCTGCCCACCTACCAGCAGGCGGGGATCATCTCGCCGATCCTGCTGATCCTCCTGCGCTGCGTGCAGGGCTTCGCCCTGGGCGGCGAATATGGCGGGGCGGCGATCTATGTGGCCGAGCACTCGCCGCCCAAGCAGCGCGGCTGGACGACCTCATGGGTGCAGACCTCGGCGGCCTTCGGCCTGTTCGGCGCCCTGCTGGTGATCCTGGCGACCCGCTGGGTCCTGGGCAAGCATGTCGGCCCCGAGGCCTTCGACGCCTGGGGCTGGCGCATTCCGTTCGCCGTCTCGATCGGCCTGTTGGGCATTTCGGTCTGGATGCGCCTGAAGCTCAGCGAAAGCCCCGCCTTCGCCAAGATGAAGGAGGACGGCGAGGCGTCCAAAGCCCCCTATGCCGAGGCCTTCGGGCAATGGAAGAACCTCAAGCTGGTGCTGCTGGCCTTCTTCGCCATGATGTCGGCCCAGGGCGCGGTCTGGTACACGACCTTCTTCTACGTCCAGACCTTCATGGAGAAGTTCCTCAAGGTCTCGCCGGTCACGATCAACGGCCTGATGATGGCCGCCACGGCGGTCAGCGCCATCTTCTACGTCCTGTTCGGCTGGCTGTCGGACAAGGTCGGCCGCAAGCCGGTGATGCTGGGCGGCATGGTCCTGGCCCTGGCCTTCTACTTCCCCGGCTTCCACCTGCTGGAGCGGGCCGCCAACCCGGCCCTGGCCGAGGCCACGGCGCGGGCGCCGGTCACGGTCACCGCCGATCCCAAGGACTGCGCCCTGCAGTTCGACCCGGTGGGCAAGGCGGCCTTCGTCTCGTCCTGCGACATCGCCAAGAGCGCCCTGGCCAATGCCGGGGTGTCCTATGCCAACCACGCGGCTCCGGCCGGCGCGGCCGCGATCGTCCAGATCGGCGAGACCCGCATCATCTCGCAAAGCGCCAAGGGCCTGCCGGCCAAGGCGGCCAAGGCGGTGAAGACGGCCGGCGAGGCCGCGATCAAGACCGCCCTGGCCAAGGCCGGCTATCCGGCCAAGGCTGATCCGGCGCGGATGAACTGGTGGGGCATGTTCGGCGTGCTGCTGGTCTTCGTGATCGCCGCGACCGCCCTGTTCGGACCTCTGGCGGCCTGCCTGGTCGAGCTGTTCCCGACCCGGGTGCGCTACACCGCCCTGTCGCTGCCCTATCACATCGGCACGGGCTGGATCGGCGGCTTCGTGCCGTTCAGCGCCTTCGCCATCGTCGCGGCGGTCGGCAACATCTATGCCGGCCTTTGGTACCCGGTGGTCTTCACCCTGATCAGCGTGCTGGTGACGCTGTTCCTGCTGCCCGAGACCAAGGACCGGTCGCTCGACTAGAGCGTGACAGCCGAAAGTGGATGCCGGTTTCGGCGTCCGTCACGCTCTGAATGTTTGGACTAGCCGGCCGGCGCCGCCATCAGGACCTCGACCGCCACCGCGGCCGTCGCCAGGGCCTGAACGATGGCGGGGTCGACTGGCGCCACGACCAGCCGGACGATCTGCTTTCCCTCTTGGGCCAGCGCCACCAGCGTCTCGGCGCCGACCTCGGCGGGGTCCAGGCGGTGGACGTCGCGGCGGGCCAGGGTCACGACCTCGGGGTCGGCGCCCTCGTCGGCGATCAGCACGTCGGCCGCGCCCAGGGCCCGGAGCGCGCGGAGCGTCAACAGGTCCGACGGACCCTTGCCGGCGATGAACCGCACCTTGCCCTCGCGGCCGACACCCTTGGCCAGGGCCTGGCGGAACAGCGCCCCGGCCTTGTCCATGTCGCCGGCCATGGCCGCCTGGGCCGCCTCTCCGACCACGGCGTCGCGCAGGAAGGCCCGGCGCTCGTGCAGGGCGGGCAGGGCGCCGCGGACCTCGTCCTGGAACTTGCGCAGCAGGGCCGCGACCCGTCCGGAACCCTCGGGCACCTGGGCCTCGATGTCGTTGCGCAGCTTGGTGGCCAGGGTCGGCGAGGCGCCGCCGGTGCCGACGGCCAAGACCACTTCGCCGCGGTCGATCACCGCCGGGGTGTTGAAGTCGCTCATCGCCGGCTTGTCGACCACATTGACCAGCACCCGCGCCGCCCGGGCCGCGCCGGCCGCCGCCTGCAGGAACACCTCGTCGTCGCCGGCCACGAAGGCCAGCACCGCGCCGCTGTAGCTGCCGGGCAGGAAGGCCGCCGGCCCATCGACCCGCACCAGGGTCGCCGGCGACCCGTCGAACAGCCGCGCCTTGTTGTCGGCGGCCTCGCCGTTGCCGGCGATCACGACCTTGCGGCCGGCCAGGGGGAAATAGGCGGGAAACGAGTCCAAGGGGCGGATCCTGACACAAGCGAAGAACGTCACGGTAAGGCTAGCCTGCCTGAACCAAGATTTCACTGGCGGGTTTGGGTCTAAGCGGTGTTAGATTCGCCAAGCCGGGTCGTCGGGCCCGCCTTTCATTGGGAGGCGAGAGCCCATGACCTCGACCCTGGACATCAACGGCAAGGCGGTCACCGTCAAGGCCGACCCCGAAACCCCCCTGCTGTGGGTGCTGCGCGACGAACTGGGCCTGACCGGCACCAAGTTCGGTTGCGGCATGGCCCAGTGCGGGGCTTGCACGGTCCACGTCAACGGAGACCCGGTGCGATCGTGCGTGACCCCGATCGCGGCGCTGTCGGGCGCCAAGATCGCCACCATCGAGAGCCTGGGCGGCGAGCATCCGCTGCAGCAGGCCTGGGTCCGTCACGACGTGCCGCAATGCGGCTACTGCCAGTCGGGCCAGATCATGTCGGCCGCCGCGTTGCTGGCCCAGACCAAGTCGCCTAGCGACGAGGACATCGATAACGCCATGAGCGGCAACATCTGTCGCTGCGGCACCTATCAGCGCATCCGCGCCGCCATCAAGGACGCCGCCGGCTTGGCCGCCGCGCCGGTGGTGGCCGCCGCCGGGGCCAAGCCCGTGGCGTCGAACGACATCGACGACGAGATCGCCGCGGCCTCGGGCTCGACCGGCCGGGGGGTGGGGCAATGAACGGTCCCTTCCAGAAGCTGTTTCGCAAGCAAGGCGTCAGTCGTCGCGACGTGGTGGTCGGCGCCACCCTGACCGGCGGCGCGCTGCTGGTCGGCTGCTCGCCCGCCGACCTGATGAGCGCGGGCTCCCAGGTCGATGTCGGGGCCTTTGGGCCGTTCATCCGCTTCGATCCGGACGGCGCGGTCACGGTGCTGTCCAAGCACATCGAATTTGGCCAAGGCAATCATGCGGGTCTCGGGGCCATCGTCGCCGAGGAGCTGGACGCCGACTGGACCCGCGTGAAGGTCCTTCACGCTCCGGCCAACGCCAAGCTCTATGGCAACAAGGCGCTGGGCATCCAGCTGACCGGCGGCTCGTCGGCGATCTCCAACTCCTGGGAACAGCTGCGCAAGGCCGGAGCGGGCGCGCGGGCGATGTTCGTGCAGGCGGCGGCGACCCGGTGGAACGTTCCGGTCGGCCAGGTCACCGTCAAGGACGGCGTCGTCAGCCACGCCAGCGGCAAGAGCGCCGGCTTCGGCGAACTGATCGCCGACGCGGCCAAGATCGCGCCGCCCGAGAACCCGACCCTGAAGGATCCCAAGACCTTCACCCTGATCGGCACCGACCGCGTGCGGCGCAAGGACAGCCTGATCAAGAGCAACGGCACGGCCCGCTACACCCAGGACGTCCAGTTGCCCGACATGCTGGTGGCGGTGGTCGCCCACGCCCCGCGCTTCGGGGGCAGCGTGAAGAGCTTCGACGCCGCCGACGCCAAGAAGGTGGCGGGCGTGGTCGACGTCTACGAGATCCCGACCGGGATCGCCGTCGTCGCCGACACCACCTTCGCCGCCCGCATGGGTCGCGAGGCGCTGAAGGTGGAATGGGACGAAGGCAAGATCGAAAACCGTAGCTCGGCGACGATCACCCAGCAGTGGCGCGACATCGCCGCCGGCAAGGGTCCCGCCGACCTGAAGTGGGAGGCTTTCGATTCCAAGGGCGATGCGGCCGCCGCCTCGGCCGGGTCCGGCGCCCAGGTCTTCGAGACCACCTACGACTTCCCCTATCTGGCCCACGCGACGATGGAGCCGATGAACTGCGTGGCGATCGTCGACGGTAACAAGGTCAAGCTGATCCACGGCTCCCAGGCGCAGACCCTGGACCAGATGGCGGCGGCCAAGATCGTCAAGACCCTGCCCGGCTCGGTCGAGATCGAGACCCTCTACGCCGGCGGCTCGTTCGGCCGACGCGCCAACTTCCAGTCCGACTATGTCGCCGAGTGCGTCGAGATCGCCCAGAAGGTGGGCGGCGGGCGGCCGGTGAAGCTGATCTGGACGCGCGAGGACGACATGCGGGCCGGCTATTTCCGGCCGCTGGTGCATCACGCCGTGCGGGTCACGCTGGACAAGGACGGCTATCCGGCGACCTGGCGCCACCGCATCGTCACCCAGTCGATCATGAAGGGCTCGCCCATGCCCGCCAAGGGACCCGACGAGTCGGCGATCGAGGGCGTGTCGGGCTCGCCCTATCTGAAGGCCACGCCGATCGTCGACGCCCAGCTCGCCCTGCCGGACGCTGGCGTGCCGGTCCTGTGGTGGCGTTCGGTGGGGGCGACCCACACCGCCTTCGTCATGGAGCACACCATCGACCAACTGGCGCTGAAGGCGGGCAAGGATCCGATCGACTATCGCCGCACCCTCTACGCCAAGGCCGGGCCCGAAGGGGCGCGACACCTGGCGGTGCTCAACCTGGCGGTCGAGAAAGCGGGGCCCGCGCCGGCCGCAGGCTTCACGCGCGGCGTGGCGGTGCATGAGAGCTTCGGCTCGGTGGTCGCCCAGGTCGCCGAGGTCAAGCTGGTCGACGGCCATCCGCGCGTCGGTCGCGTGGTCACGGCCATCGACTGCGGCGTGGCGGTCGCGCCCGACCAGATCGCCGCCCAGATGGAAGGCGGCACCTGTTACGGCCTTTCGGCGGCGCTCTATGGCGAGATCACCCTGACCGACGGGACGGTCGACCAGAGCAATTTCGACACCTATCGCGTGCTGCGGATGAACGAGGCGCCGAGCGTCGAAACCCACATCCTGCCCTCGGGAAATCCGCCCAGCGGGGTGGGTGAGCCGGGTACGCCGGTGATCGGCCCGGCCGTGGCCAACGCCCTTCTGGCCCTGTCCAAGACCCCGACCACCCGCCTGCCGTTCGTCCGTTCGCAGGCCTGACGGCCGATCGACCGCGAGTAGAGGCCGTCCGGCGTACCGAAATTCGATGCGCTTTTGATTGAACACGCATCGTCGAGGCGCGTTTAGTCAAGTCTTGCTGGACGTAAGGCGAGCCGCGAACCATTTTAGCGGCATGGTGGACTCCGGCGACAACCTGGGCTTCGGGCGGCTGACTCCTCGCGAGAGAGAGATCCTGCGTCTGATCGCTCAGCATCGGCAGTCGAAGGAAATCGCCCGCCTGCTGCGGCTCTCGCCCAAGACGGTCGAGATGCACGTGCTCAGCGCGCGCCGCCGGGTGGGCGGCCTGAACCGTCGCGACGCCGCCCTGGCCTTCATCGCGTGGGAAACCGACCCCGGTAATGACTACCGTAAGCAATCGTCTGACCTAGCCACGGCCCGGTCTGAGGACTCTTCTCGCTTCAACAGCGAGAGCAGCCATGACGAAATCTTCCCCGAACAGTTCGAACCCGGCCTCGGCCTTCTTCATCGCGAGTTGGCAGTCGCTCGAGGAGGGTTTGATCCTGATGGCCGGGACGCCGGAACGCGGCCGGCTGGTGGCGGAGACGGTCTCGGCGCTGCGCAAGGCGCAGGCGGCGGGCGACCCGCCCGGGAAGCTGCTTCTGAGAGTGTTGGCGGCGACGGCGTTCCTGGCGGACGACACGCCGCTTCGCATGGAAGGAGCTGGCGCGATGACCTGACTCCTTTGCAATGGCTGGGTCTGATCCTCGCGGTCGCGACCCTGGGCGGCATTCTGCTCGGGACGGTCACGATGGGCGCCCATGAATTCCTCTACGCCCTCCAGCGGTTCCGCGAGGGCTGGAGCCCGCCTCCGGCGCACTGACGCCGAACTTCCAGAAACAATTTCACAGACTTGAACGTACGGGGGGGACCCGTGCGACCGGGAGAGTCATGCCATGAAACGTACCGAAGCCGCCCGTGCGGGCGCTGAAAAGCTGATGCGCGCCGAAGCCGCGATCGACGCCGCCTTGCGCGAAACCGCCGAACTGATGGGCCTGCTGCCCTCGCTCCGGCTGGCGACCAAGCTGTCGGCCGTGCTCGGCCAGGAAGCCGTGGCCAATCTCGGCGAGACTCTGGCCCACATCGTCTCGGCGCGCCGGACGATCATCGAAACCCATAGCGCCCTGGCCACCGTGCGGACCCAGATCGGATGCGGCGCCCTGGCTGTCGGTGACATGGACAAGACCGAAGAACCGCCACGCACCAGCGGCCTGCACGCCGTCGCCGGCGGCCTCGCCGCTTGATCCCGACTTCTGCCCGGCCACGGGCAAGCCGTCCTTCGATCCATGAGAGATGTGCAATGAGCACCGCCCAGATTGTCCAGCCGCAGCAGGACGCCACGCTCGATGAACTGAACGAGTTTCGTCGACACCTACGCACCTTGGGGCCCGTGCAGCGCCGCATCCTGTCGGTGCTGATGCCCCAGTTGATCGCGCTTGAGGAGGCCGGCGACTCCGACGGCGCGTTGAGCATCATCGAGGAAGTGAAGACGATCCTGTGGGAAGGCCGCCGGACACGGCATTGACAGACCCTAGGTTGCTTCTCTGAGGTTTATGCCTGAGGCATGGTGGCGCCCGACCCCAATCGGACGTCACCACCTTGCAGATTCACACCCTCGTCTCCCTGATCGTCGCTGTCCTGGTCTGCGGATTGGCGATGTGGCGCGGCGATCAACCCGCGCGCTGGATCGGCGCGACCCTGCTCGCCTCGTGGCTTGGATCGCTGCTGGTCAATCGTCGCGACGCCTACAACGCCGACTACGGGATCCTGGCAATCGACGTGCTGACCCTGGCCGTCGTCATTTGGATCTCGATGCGAAGCCGACGGATTTGGACGATCATCGCCTCGGCGTTCCTGACGATCATCGTCGCTTCGCATATCGCGGTGATGATCGATCTGCGGGTGAGCCTCAACACTCTGCGGATCAGTATGGCGATCTGGAGCTACGGGGTCCTGGCGTGCATCGCGTTCGGCACCTGGGCCGCCTGGCGCGAACAGCGTTACGCGCAATCCTGATCCGTCGGCCGTCAGATCGTTTTGGCCAGTCGTCAGGTCAGGTCCTCGGGCCGGTCGATGTCGAACAGCGCGCCATCGTCGGCGCAGTCGACCAGCACCAGGCGTTCGCCGAGCGAAGCCAGCGCCTCCCGCGCGCCGACGTCGCCCCGCAGGGCGAGGAGGGCCGGGAAGCAGGCCCTTCCGAACAACACCGGATGCCCGCGCCGGCCTTTGAAGCGCGGCGCCGCCGCGTCGAAGTCCGGGGCCAGCGCCTCGGCCAGGGTTTGGGCCAGGCCTGCCGGGATGCGCGGCATGTCGCCGAGGAACACGAAGGCACCCGCCGCATCAGCCGGCAAGGCGGCGACCGCCGTCCGCAACGAGGCCCCCATGCCCTCGGCCGCGGCGGCGACCACGATCACTTCGAGATCCCTCTCGCGGCCCCGGCTTTGGGCCTGATCGCGGGCGATCGCCGCCAGTTCCGAGTCGCCGTCGGTGGTCAGCCAGACCCGCCGGACCGGAGCGGCGAAGGCCGCGTCCAGGGCTCCGGCGATCAGCGGCCGCCCCTCGAAAGGCGCGCGCAGCTTGCGGCCGCCAAACCGGCGGCCAGCCCCCGCCGCCAGAACGATGGCCTCCAAACGCATGCTTTCACTTTCCGCCATGCCGTCTCGCGCCTATCTTAGACGCAGCATGACGCCCTATGACGCCAGCCCCGCGCAAGCGGTCTCGAGTTCTCCGCGCCTTATCGACGGTTTCGGCCGCGCGGTGACCTATCTGCGCGTCTCGGTCACCGACCGTTGCGACCTGCGTTGCACCTATTGCATGGCCGAGCACATGACCTTCCTGCCGAAGGCGGAAGTGCTTTCGCTTGAAGAGCTGGACCGCCTGGCCTCGACCTTCGTCGGTCTGGGCGTGCGCAAGCTGCGGCTGACCGGCGGCGAGCCGTTGGTTCGCAAGGGGATCATGACCCTGGTCGAGCGGCTGTCGCGCCACCTGGCGACCGGGGCGCTGGACGAACTGACCCTGACGACCAACGGCACTCAGCTGGCCCAGCACGCCGGCGACCTGGCGCGGCTGGGGATGCGGCGGATCAATGTCTCGCTCGACACGCTCAAGCCCGACCTGTTCCGCAAGCTGACCCGGGGCGGCGATCTGTCCAAGGTGCTGGCGGGGGTCGACGCGGCCCTCGCGGCCGGGATCCAGGTCAAGATCAACGCCGTGGCGCTGAAGGCCGACAACGCCGCCGAGCTGCCGGCCCTGATCCAGTGGGCCCACGGCCTGGGGGCCGACATGACCCTGATCGAGACCATGCCGCTGGGCGAGATCGAGGAGGACCGCACCGACCAGTACCTGTCGCTGAAGGACGTCCGCCGCGAGCTTTCGTCGTTCTGGACCCTGACCGACCTGGCCTACGCCACCGGCGGTCCGGCCCGCTATGTCCGGGTCGAGGAGACCGGCGGGCGCCTGGGCCTGATCACCCCGCTCAGCCACAATTTCTGCGAGGCCTGCAATCGGGTGCGCCTGACTTGCACGGGCACGTTGCACACCTGCCTGGGTCGCGACGACGCCAGCGATCTGCGGGCGGTGCTGCGCGGTGGGGCCGACACGGCGGGACTGGAGCAGGCGATCTTCGCCGCCATCGGCGCCAAGCCGCAGGGCCACGACTTCCAGATCGACGGCGCCCGCCCGGCGGTGGCGCGCCACATGTCGACGACCGGCGGTTAGAGGGGGCGGCTGAGCATGGCCCGGGTGCTGCTGTTCGGAAGGCTGGCCGACCTGGCCGGCTGGCGTGACCGGATGGTCGAGGCTTCATCGCTGACCGCGCTGCGCGATCTCCTGGCGACGGACGACGCCGAACTGGGCGAGGCCCTGGCCGGTCCCGGCGTGCAGGTGGCCGTCGACAAGGCCATTGTCCGGGGCGAGGCGTTCCTGGCCGCCGGCGCCGAGGTGGCCTTCCTGCCCCCCATGAGTGGCGGATGATCACCCTCACCGACCAAGCCTTCGAACCCGGCGAGATCCTGACCGCCTTCTGCGCCGGTCGCGACGAGACCGGGGCCGTGGCCAGCTTCACCGGCCTGGCGCGGGCCGAGAAGGGCGCGGCCCTGATCCTGGAGCTGGAGGCCTATCCGGGCTTCACCGATGCGGCCATCGCCGCCTTCGCGCAGCAGGCCAAGGCGCGCTTCGACCTGCAGGACTACCGCATCGTCCACCGCACGGGCCGCATCGCGCCCGGCGAGGCGATCGTCTTCGTGGCCACCGCCGCCGGCCACCGCCGCGCCGCCTTCGAGGCCTGCGACTTCCTGATGGACTATCTGAAGAGCCGCGCGCCGTTCTGGAAGAAGGAGCACGGCCCCGACGGCGAGCGCTGGATCGAGCCGACGGCTCAGGATACGACCGACGCGCAGCGCTGGGATTAGGAGATAGAGATGTCGGCAGCCGGTCTCACGCCAGGCGGCGGTATCAAGCCGGACCTTCCGTTCACGCCGGTTCGCGTGGCGATCCTGACCATTTCCGACACCCGCGACGAGGAAAGCGACACCTCCGGCCAGGTCCTGGTCGACCGGGTCAAGGCGGCCGGCCATGACCTGGGCGGTCGGGCGGTGGTGCGCGACGACGTCGAACAGATCCGCCAGACGGTGCGCGATTGGATCGCCTCGGGCCAGGTTGACGCCATCGTCACCACCGGCGGCACCGGCCTGACCGGCCGCGACGTGACGCCCGAGGCGCTGGAGCCGCTGTTCGACAAGAAGATCGACGGCTTTTCGGTGGTGTTCCACATGGTCAGCTACGCCTCGGTGGGCCTGTCGACCCTGCAGAGCCGCGCCACGGCCGGCCTGATCGGCGGCGTGTTCGTGTTCTGCCTGCCGGGCAGCAACGGCGCGGTCCGCGACGGCTGGGACAAGGTCATCGCGGCCCAGCTCGACAGCCGCCACAAGCCCTGCAACATGGTCGAACTGATGCCCCGACTTTTAGAGCAATAGGGCTGCTGGAACAGTGACCCGCCTGACCCACATCGACGACCAGGGCCGGGCCCGCATGGTCGACGTCTCCGACAAGGCCGAGACGGCGCGCGAGGCGATCGCCGTCGGCTTCGTGCGGATGGCGCCTGAGACCCTGGCTCTGGCCATTTCCGGAACCGGCCGCAAGGGCGACGTTCGGGCCGTGGCCGAGATCGCCGGCGTCATGGCGGCCAAGAAAACCTCGGACCTGATCCCGTTGTGCCACCCGCTGGCCCTGTCCAAGGTCGAGGTCTCGGTCGAGCCGGCCGAGGGCGGGCTGGCGGTGATGGCCCGCGTCAAGCTCAAGGGCCAGACGGGCGTGGAGATGGAGGCCCTGACCGCCGTCTCGGTGGCCTGCCTGACGATCTACGACATGCTGAAAGCCGCCGAGAAGGGCATGGTCATCGAGACCGTGCGCCTGGTCGAGAAGACCGGCGGCAAGTCGGGCGACTGGCGGGCGGAGTAGGATTCTTCCTTCTCCCCTTGCGGGAGAAGGTGGCGGCGAAGCCGTCGGATGAGGGGTTTCTCAGAACTGTCCGCCGTGCGCGGCTGACTCTTTCATCGACCCCTCACCCGACCTCGCTTCGCGAGGCCACCCTCTCCCGCAAGGGGAGAGGGATTCGCCCGTTCCGTGTCGCCATGATCTCGCCGATCACCGCCACGGCCACTTCGAACGGGGCCTTGCCGCCCAGGTCCAGGCCGATGGGCGCGCGCAGCTTTGTCAGGTCGCGTTCCGAAACCCCCGCCGACCGCAGGCGCTCCAACCGCTCGCCCAGCCGTCGCCGGGCGCCTAGCAGTCCGACATAGGGGGCGAGCGAGGGCAGGGCGGTCGCCAGGGCCGCGTGGTCCAACTCGATGTCGTGGCCGCAGATCGCCACCGCCGTCCACGGGTCAAGGCCGATGGCCGCCAGGGCGGTGGCGGCCTCGTCGCGACGATAGGCCACGCCGGCGAGGGGCGGCGGGGCCAGCGGACCCTTGGGTCGGATCAGGGTGGTCTCGAAACCCGACCGCGCGCCGAGATCCGCCACGGCCAGGGCGGTCGGGTCGCCGCCCAGAACAACCAGTCGGGGCGCCGGATCGAATCGGCGGGAGAAGGCGCCGGGCCAGGCCTCGGGCGGTTGGTCGACCGGCCCGCAGGCCCGCCGCGAGCCGTCGCTGATCCAGGTGGCCGGTACGCGCGACGTCGCCAGAGTCAAAAGGTCGCGGGCCGCCGGATCGTCCGGGGCGAGGGCCTCGACCAGGATCTCGATCCGCGCGCCGCACAGCAGGCGGATGTCCGGCCAGGGGCTGCCCTCGCCATAGACCAGTCGCCGGGACTGGCCGTCGGCGATGCAGGCTCGGGCGTGATCCTCGACATCGGCCTCGATGCAGCCGCCGGACAGGAAGCCGGCCCGCGTGCCGGCCCCGAACACCATCTGGGTTCCGACGGGGCGTGGGCCGCCGTCACCGAGGGCGATGATGGTGGCCAGGGCGGCGGGACCTCGCGCCAGGGCGGCGGCCAGGGCGGGTCGCATGTCGTCGGCGAGGCCGTGGACAGGCCAGTCCAAGGTGTCGGTGGAAAGCGCGGCCGAAGAGGCGAGGGCCATGTCGGCGGCGGCGTGATCGGGCAGGTCCATCGCCACGATGTTAACCCCTCGGCAAGTTTCCAGAAACGCCTTCTTCAAACCTTGGGGCGTACGGTTCGTGTCACTGGTGTTCAATCCGCACGGATTTCCATGTCGCTTTCGGTTTCCAAGCTCGGTCTTGCCGCCGCCCAGTTCGGGCTGGACGGGATGAGTGCGTCGCCACGCGCCCGTTCGCCGGAGATGGAAGCGCGCGACATTCTGAACATCGCCGCCCGCGCCAAGCTTTCGGTCCTGGACGTGTCGGGCAACTACGGTCGCGCCGAGCAGGTGCTGGGCGATCTGATCCCGCGTCCCGTGCCGTTCCGTGTCACCTTGTCGGCCGCCCGCGCCGATCGCGGTCCCGACTATGTCGAGGCCGAGGCCCGCGCCGCCCTGCGCCGCCTCGCCCTGGAGCGCGCCGACGCCATCATCGTGTCCTCGCCCTCGGAACTGTTCGGCCCGCACGGCGCGGCCGTCTGGGACCGCCTGGCCCGTCTGCGCGACGAGGGCCTGTTCGCCAAGATCGGCGTCGCGGCCCATGCCAGCGACGACCCGGTGGGCGTGGCCCGCCGCTTCAAGCCCGACATTCTTCAAGCGCCCGCCTCCCTGCTGGACCAGCGCCTGCTGGCCGACGGCTCGCTGGCCCGCATCGCCGGCCTGGGGA
>Ga0307515_10011586_pt1 | contig 16721 bp, 4 predicted proteins | sample 17_EM_MG_FD_194513 | JGI IMG/M metagenome (GOLD analysis project Ga0307515, IMG submission 194513) | Populus trichocarpa ectomycorrhiza microbial communities from riparian zone in the Pacific Northwest, United States - 17_EM | ecosystem: Host-associated > Plants > Roots > Unclassified | place... | reverse complement strand
CCTCTGTGCAATATCCTGTCGTGTACCATAGTCAATGCTACGACGTTCACAGAGCCTCCTGACCTCGTTCCGTGACAAATTGTATTCTAAGATTTACTATAAAGGAGAGAACTATCTAGGTAGGGATTATGGTCCTTTAAATATATAACTATACTCCTAAGAAATCCCCTTTATATATATATTCCCTTTATATACTGCGTATACTATATATAATGTTATATAACCTTAGTTACTATTCTTTATTATATAGCTCTATTGGCTCCATCCTAAACTATACCTAAATTAACTAACTAGCTTCTTCTGACTCTTCTCTAAGTAGTTATAATATTATACTTAAAGTATCCGTAACACCATCTCCCTTCTTTTTATCTTTATCCTTAAAGATTCTAAATATCTCCAAGTTATTTACTAGAGGTGTAATATCTATTTAATTAATTTGGTTAATATCGTTGCTTATTATACCTAAGGCTCCTTCCTCTTTATAGGCATAACGTTATGCTTGCACTATTGCTGCGATATTATTTTTTAGTGAGATTATACCGTCTCTATATTCTTGCTGTTCGAAAAAGGGGTTAGTTTATATTATATTGGCAAGCCTATCCTTACGATAACTATCCTCTTGCTTAGAGTATACTAAAGCAAATATTTATTTATCCTATAACGTTTGCTCTATCTCTAATACTAAATATACGCGTTTTATTACTCTTAGTAGTTATTTAGTTCCTTAACTAATTTACCTTAGGGTTTTATATTTAATCTATTACTACACGGCTAGATAGTAAACTGTCTTAAGCCCTTACTAAGTTAAAATGTTCTTATAACGTAGAGTAGAAGGCCCTTAAAGCCTATATCGCGGCGTCTACTTAGTTACTCCGTCTTAAGAAGGTTTGTAAGAAGGTTTGTTTTAAAAAGTAAAAACTTATAAAATAAGGTTTATAGGAACTTAGCGATAAAAGAATGAATTCTCTTCTATTTAAGAAGGAAATAGATCTAAGTAGTTTAGTAACTGCTCTTCTTAGGTCCCCCTTAGGTAATTTATTCTTTAGTAATCCTTTTTTATTAATACTGCCTAACCTAATCTCTTCCGATACTCCTATACCTTTCTTATAGCGTTTTTTAAATTTTATAGCGGTTTTTAGGTAGTCTTAGTGTAGCCTATCCACTTAACTTTATACTATGTTTTATTGTTAACGTTCTTATAACTAACAATCTTTAAAACTTACTATTTGTCTTCTTCTTGTCCTCTATATATATCTGCCTTATAGATTAGTAGTTTAATATTTCTATATGCTGGTTTTAGCATTGTAATATACTATATAGGGTAGATCTTTATTTTAACTGGTAGGTTTAACTTAAACGTAACCGGTGAAATCCTTTATATAATTTTAAAGGGTCCTAGTTTAACGTAGTCTAACTTCTTACTTAGTTATTAACTCTTAAAATTTTTATATAGTAGCTATACTTTATCTCCCTCCTTAAGATCTAGTCCCTTAGATCTCTTAGCGTTATAGTACCTTTTTATTCTTTCTTATACCTTTTTCGCTAATTCTATAAGGTCTATATAAAGATTTATTAGTGTCTTTATTTTTTCTTTAGCTGTGCTACTTATTTTCTTTACTTATTATAATAATAATAATATTCTTAGCTTATATCTATAATTTGCCTTAAATAGTAATATGTCTATCCCTTCTTATAGTATTGTATTATATATAAACTATATAACTGGTAATAATAATACCTAATTATTCTGCGCATAATTAATATAATGTCTTAGATACTATTCTAGCGTCTAATTTAATCTTTCCGTTTAACCGTCTATCTATAGATAATATGCGGTAAAAGTTACTACTCTAACTTCTTATTCCGCTAAGAATACCTCCTAGAATACTGTTATAAATCTTAGATCTCTATCTAATATAATTTTATTTAGTGCTCCGTATTTTATAAATACGTCTTTAATATAGATTTTAGCGATATCTTCTATTGAGATTTCTTCTATGCATGCTATAAAGTAGCCCTATTTGGTTAACTTATCCACTATTACTAAGATTATATTATATTCTTATCCGGTAATAAAATCTCTTAACTTTAGTAACTTAATAATAAAGTCCTATACTATAACCTTCTATAGTCTCTCTAGTGTTTTAATAGGTTATAGCCCTCTATACGGCTTATGCCTTATTAGTTTATTCCTTTAGTAATCTAAATACTCCTTTATTACTTTTCTTACGATATTTCAGATTCTGTTAATAATGTATTCCTCTTAAAGTCTTAACACTAAGCCTATTGCTCTATTGTGCCCTTAAGTTATTCCCTTATAGAAATTTTCTATAAAATGCTCTGCTATGCTCTTTAGGATATACTTCGCTTCTTAATTTCTATATATATCTATCTGCGGATTTTCTAGTTATGCTTTTAGAATTCTTTATACCTAAAAGCTTTCTAGTATCTTATAGATTCTTTTTAGTTTATTATCCTCTTAAGTTACTACTAGCTTAGGGTAATTATATCTAATTAGTCCGTCCTTATCTATGCGTAGCATTACTCCTAATAGCTTTTTATTATTCTATAGTTTAGCTTTTCTGCTTAGCGCGTCTGCTCTTATATTCTTAGTTCCTTTAATATACTAAATCTTAAAATAGTATTCTATAAGCATCTCTGACTATTTAACTTATCTTTAATTAAGTTCTTTTGTTATTAGGAACCCCGTTAGGTTCTTATAATCCGTTTTAACTATAAATAGTTTCTCTATGCCTTGTAAGAATGCTCTTTATTTCTTAAGTGCTATAACTACACCTAGCAACTCTTTGTTATAGACGTTATAGTTTAACTTTAGTAGTGTTATTTTTCTACTATAGTATGCTACTGGGTGCTATGCGTCCTTATACTTCTATAGTAAGCATACTCCTAGTATATAGTTTAATGCGTCTATTTCTATAACTATATCTAGTCCTAGTTAGTAGATTTTAAGGATTGGCTCCTAGGTAAATAGCTTTTTAAGTTCCTTAAACAACTTCTTTTATTTATCTCCCTATGCCTATAGTTCCTCTTTTGTTATAAGCCTAATAAATAGTTTAACATTCTTTAACTATTATGCTATAAACCTTCTATAGTAGTTATAAACCCCTAAAAATAACCTTAACTATATTATATTCTCTAGTTCTTGCTAACTTACTATAGCTTTAATTTTCTTTGGGTCTATACTAATATAACCTAGTTTAATAATAAATCTGACGAAATTGGTATTCCTAGTAAAGAACTTGTATTTTTTAATTACTACTAGTATTTATTCTTCCTATAGTCTCCTTAAAACCTATTTAATATATTTCCCGTATTCTTCCTTAGTTATTAAGTAGATAATAATATTGTTAAAATATACTATAATAAACTTATTAAGGTGTTCTCCTAATACGCTATTAATTCGTTTCTGGAATATTATTAGTACATTTATTAATCCGAATTATATAACTAATAGTTTATATAGTCCTTCTCTTAACCTAAAAGCTGCCTTTTATTTATCGCCTTCCTTAATTCTAATCTAATGGTATGCCTATCTTAAATCTATTTTTATAAAGATTTACACATTACCTATCTAATCTTAGATTTCGCTAATTAAGGGTAAAGGATATCTATCCTTTTAAGTGATGCTATTTAACTATTTGTAGTTAATATATAGCCTAATTTTTCTATTCTTCTTTAGTATAAACAATACTAAATATCCCGCTAATAACTATAATGGTCTAATGTACCCTTTTTATAAGTTTTTCTAGATAAACTCTTTAAGTGCTCCTGCCTCTTCTTAAGTAAGCTTATAGATTAAGAAGAACCTTAGACTTATTCCTAGTTTTAACTCTATTTTATAGTCCTATACTATATAATCTACTAGCTTTTTACTTTCTAGGCTTTATAGTTTCTTACTATACTTATAGTATCTCTTTAGTATATAACTTAAGCCTCGCTTAGTCTCTTTATATATTACTCTAACTTAGTACTATATTAACTTAGTTTGCTATTATATCTTATGTTATTAAGTATCTCTAATATTAACCTAACCTATAATCTAATTAATCCTTAGATTATATTCCTATAACTAAGGCATTTCTAATGCTGCCTTATCCCGTCCTAATAGTAGGATATTAAAAGATATCTTAATTTATTTTCCTTTAATAGTTATCTAAATAGGTCCTATTTTAAAGTTAATAATCCCTCCTCTGTAAGCTATTAGATCTCCTAAAATTATAACTAATAGGTAAGGTTACTCCTTCTATCTATAAGGTAATCCTATTTTTTTAACTACTGTTAGTAAGATATGGTTCCGCGTTACTCTACTATCTATTAGTGCTTTAAACTGCTAATTTTGCCACTTAACTTATAAATTTAGGTATTATCCTTAAATTCCTTTAAGGGTCTAAGGCTTTACTACTAGCTTCCTTTAGTTTTATAGGCCTCCACTTTTCCTAACTATTATTTATTTAATTCTGTTATACTTAGCTTATTCCTTAACTAATACCTAGTCCGCTTTTTATCCTTTATATATTATAAATATATATTCTCCAGGCATTCCTACCACTATTATCTATCTAAGCATTCTTCTATAAGGAATCTTTTAGGTTAAAGTATTAAGTTTTCTAACTTCTAAACTTCTATTAGATGCCATCTATATATATACTTAGCATTCCTATACTATTGCTTATCTGGCGCCTAATATATCCTTATAGGGTATTTCTAGTTCTTTTTTTTGGATTCTTATATATTTTATATATATCGTCTATATATACAATCTATAATAGCATATAGTGTGCTAGGTGCTTTAGGTTAATTCTTAGCTTATCTTTATCTTTAAGTTTAAACCTTTACTGTATTAATTTAAACGTTATAACTTTATTTGTAGGTACTAAGATACGCCTTTTACTTCTCTAGTCCTCTAATTGTTCCTCTAAATCCTTTAACGTTATAATTAAGGCTCCTTTAATATAAGTTATGGCTTTCTCTATAATTAGGTAGTCCTAAATAACTTGTTTATTTAACTATATATAGAAATTTTCCTACTTATTATTATATTGCTGTCTATACTACTTTTAGTATAGCTATTAGAGTATATACAGCTTATTTATAAGGAAGTATCTTCTTATTACTACGTTATAATAGCCCTTTATATATCGTTCTTTAAATCTAGTAGGGATCCCTAGATCCTTTTCGTTTTCTAGTTTAGTAAGCTACTTAGCTCTTAGTATACCTGCCCTAGGCCTATTAGTAATTCTTTATATGGGTACTCTATCCCTTATACGACCTAGTATACTAGATCTTTTATCTAGTTTCTGTTCTTGCTATATAATAATTCTTTGCCTAAATTCTTCTATAGTTTCTTTTAGTTTTTACCTTATAAGTAGATCCTTAAAGTCTTCTTACTTCTTAATCTTAGTATTAACATTTTAATTTTATTACTAAGCCTTACTTGTAATTTCTTTAATAGTCCTTATTCTATTGCTAAAATCTTAGTCCTATAAGATTCTTAATCCTAAGCTTGCCTCTATCTTAAGCTTAGCTCTAGCCTTAGTCTAATTAGGCTTTTATAGTGTTCTTATCTCGTTTTAAGAGTCTTAAATCTCACTTATCTCGTCTTAAAAGTCTTATATCTTTAGGAAACTTCGTCCTAAGCTTATTCGTATATTACTAAACTAAGCCGTTACTCTACTCTATCGGTTATTGTCTGTTATAGGTCCTTAAGCTTACCTTATCTTATCTTAAAAATCTTAGTTATCTCTTATCTTGTCTTAAGAATCTTAAGCCTTTAGCCTTTTACCTTTATTAAGTGCCAAAGTGGTTTACTATCCTACTTCTCTTATATCTTATAAAATAATAGACATCGTGTCTAATAGGGTCTTAATCCCTACTAATGTTCTATATTCTATAGTGGAATTATCCTTTATTTCTTATATAATATCTCTAAGATCTATATACTCCTAGTAAGCTGCCTTTATTACCTTATCGTTACTAAATGTTTCGCCTATATTAAATTTATTATCCTTAATATCTAATCTGCGAACTAGTTCGTTGGTTCCTTTAAACTTTAATAATTTTAGCTTTTGTAGCTAATAGCTTACGCTATACTTAGCGTCCTTATAAATTTAGTATACCTTATTATAATAAAACGCAAAACTTTTAATTAAATATTCTTTTGTTCCTTATAGTATATTATTATCCCTTTATACATATATATTATCTACTAGTTTATTCCTTTTACTATATAGTAACTCTAACTACTTTTATAGTCTTTAACGTAATAACTCTATTTTCCGTAATTTATATAAGCTCTTTCTTTAAACTATTTTTCTTGCTATAGAGTCCGCCTAAACGTCTTCTACTGCTAAGATCCCTAGTTTAGCCTTTACTCTTTAGACCTTTAATTACTTAATCCTTATTCTCTAGGTTTCTATAATTATTTATTTTATTTCTTATTTTCTTTAATACTACTTAGGTCTATTAGCTCTGCGCTATACCATAGTTTTTAACTTTAACTTTATTATTGCGTGCTCTGCGCCTTATATAACTATAGAACTTTATCCTAACCCTTTTTAGTCTACTCTCTTTGGTAGATCCTATTATTAATCTTAATTGCTTAATTAATTAAATCCCTAAGAGTATCCGTATTTTTTATTAGGATAATTATATTCTAAACTTTTACTTTTAGTCCTTACTTATACGATACTATAAGCGCTTTATTGTTTTATTTAACCTATATTACTAATATTTAAAACTATATTATATACTTAATTACTAAAGTTCTTTATATTAGGTTTTAAAGCTTCCTTTTTACCGTTATAGTTACCTCTAGGTCTTTAAATATTTATATTAACTATTCCGTAAACCCGCTCTAACTTAAGAATATATACTATACCTCTTAGTTAATAGTTATTATGCTGTGCTCTTATACCTCCGTAAGGTAAGATTTAAACTACTTAAGTGCCCTTTTTATTAAGAATAATTCTACGTAAGCGACTTAATCTATAGATATTCCTAGCTTTACTCCTTTTTACGTAACCTTAAAGTGTATTTACGTAAGGAATCCCTTAAGCTTTAACTTCTCCCCTAAGAATCGCTTAATTAAGGGTAACTTAATCTTAGCTGCTCCGATCCCGTTAATCCTTTCTTTAAATATCCTATTATTATCTATTAATTAATTAACTATTTTCTATAGCTATTTAACAGTAACTAGTTGCGAGTTAGTATTTACTATACTAGTATTATTACCTAATTTTAAGGTAATCGCCGCTATAGACGCCGTTATAGCTGCTACTTTTAGTAGTATATTATTCGACTTTATTAATACCGTAACTTTAGTAGTAAATATATAACGAAGCCTTATAGCAGGAACTATGGTAAACTTATTAATAGGCTAGGTATATAGGTAAATAAGAAGTTAATAACGTAATAATAACTGGTGGAGTAGTTACCTAATAGATTAACTCTAATTATATTCTAAGATTTACTATAAAGAAGAGAACTATCTAGGTAGGGACTATAGTCCTTTAAATACACAACCGTACTCCTAAGAAATCCCCTTTATACGTAAGGTACGTGTTATACGTATTATACGTATATTCCCTTTATATACTATATATACTGCGTATAACGTTATATAACCTTAGTTACTATTCCTTATTATATAGCTCTATCGGCTCTATCCTAGACTGTGCCTAAATTAACTAACTAGCTTCTTTCGACTCTTCTTTAAGTAGTCGTAATATTGTACTTAAAGCGTCCGTAACAGTTGGCCTAATCTTTTAGATAGTATTGATAATATATATCTAGATTACGGCCTATATCTTATTTAGTAGGTGCTTATAAACTATAGTAAAACTCTTATAGATTACTTTTTACCTTTGATATAGCACTGCTAGGACCTTATAGATAGTAACCCACTTATTGCCGCGGAGCTTAATTATAGCACTACTAAGGAAGGCTGCCTTTTTACAAAGCTATATTTTTAGCTAAATTCTAACTAGGCTGCCTACTTTACTATAGTTACTACTGCTATAGATACGGACCTATAGACCGCCTATTTTTTCCTATAGGGCCCTATAGGCACTAGTAAAACCTTTTTTTACCATTATATCTGCCACTACTACCGCTCCCGCGGCCGTATTGTTCTTTATATCGCCTCTTTTAGTATTACTGCGCTTTACTGCCCTTATAATTTGGGACAAAGTGCTAATATAGTACTGTTACTACTTTAAAGCCGTGCACTATATACTTACGGACGTCCGTTTTAATACCTAGACTCCTTTTAGCGGCGTTCCCGTTATTTTAGGTAGTAATTTTGCTTAGATTCTCCCTGTTGTAAAATGGGGGACCTATGCTAATGTTATTGCGGCTTGCTTACGGCAGTCCTTCTTATAGCCTTCCCTTTATATTCTATCGCTACGCTAGAATATACGCGTTTTAAACGGCAAGCTAAATTAGCACTTTGCTACCTAGGTTTGTAGTTTTTTTTATAACCTTACTCTTACTAGCCGTATCTAGTTGCCTATTAGTATTGCTCAGTTTACTAGTCTACAGCCTTTTATTAACTTTGTTTACCCTTCCGCTCTTTTATAGTAGGCGTATACTAATCTCTATACGTTTTACGGCCGTACTATTTTAACTATTTATAACGACACCGTTGCTGCTATTAATAATACTATTCTCTACTTTCTTAATAGCCATAAGTCCGTTTTCTACTCTATAGATACTATAGAATAGGATAATCTAAATACTAAAAATACTTCCCCCTTAGAGCTTTTGTAGAGCTTTAACCCTATATACCTTTCTCTTATACGGCTCTGCCTTAAGGTTAGTGCTTTAATAATCCTTTTATAGAACCTATATCCTAAAGAGGGCCTCTATAATAGTACCCGTATAGTTTTCACCTAGATAGGCCGCCGCTATTTTAAAGCCTATATTTTTGGCGGTACCTTTACTAACTAGCTACGGGTTATCCTGTGGATTATATTATCTTCTACAAAAGGCGAGCTGCTGTTTGTTATTAATTAACGGCAGTTTCCTATCTGTTTATCTTTTGTGATGACCGTAAATAAGTTATAGGGTTAGTCTTTTACCTTTATAGGCGTTAATTTACGGATGCCGGTTTATATATACGGTTAGCTCTATATTATACTATCTCAGGTTACTACCGTAAATGGTATTTCGGTACTACTTCCCCTAAATTAAATAGAAACGGACAATATTATATATCTAGAAGTTCTGCTTTCGTAATATGGAGTAGTAGTAGTGGTGGTGGTGGCAGTAGCAGCGGGAGCAGAAGTAGGAGCAGAAGCAGGAGCGGCAGCAGTAGTGGTGGTGGTAATAATAGTAGTACTAGTACTGTTGCTTAAAGAAGAAGACAATAATAACGATGATATAAATAGCTATTGTTAATATACATCACGTAATTAATTATATAAATTTATATTACGTAATTATTATATAAAGGCCACCTAAGTCGAGACAGCGAGACGCCACCTCGCGTAGCGAGGTGGTAGATTGGATTTCCTCCTAGTCATTATGCTACGAAAGAAAGCCTTGAATCGTATTGTAGTTAGCAACGATACGACCCCATAATCTGTAGAAGATTTAATCAAACATTAAAATCATTTAAGCATAGAATGCTTTGGTCACCGTTCAAAGGACGATGCAATTAAGTTTAATGGTGTCTCAGGAGTCGATCTCATGAACATGTCAGAATGTTGATATGTGAAAACATCGGAGCATCAGGTATCCAGAATTGAAATGGAAATGAACGCTTGATTAAATTGACTAGGTAAGAAGGAGCTGATATATATACAAGATCTCCGGTAGTCCGACCCAGTCGTCCGATCCACTCATAGGACCTCTGCAATTCAACACAGAAGCATGGAGTAAGCTTTCAACTGTGGAGAATGCTTCGGTTGCTACTTTGTTCTACGAGATAGCTGCTACAAGGATCGAATAACTTGAATTGTATAGTCTGAAGTTAGTGTTTATAATGGGAACTCGAGATTGCTACAACCCAGCCAAATACAGGCTCTATTGTATCCCCTAACCTCCAGTTAGTAAACTATGCGCAAGACAATACCCCTGTAAGCTTCATGTGGCAGTTACCAATTGCGTCAATAAAAGCCTCTCTTGCCATTCCAACACTGCTTTTTTCGCATAGCCCGGATTAACTTTTCCACCGGTACATTCGTCTTGATGGTGGCCAATGATCCAACAAATGAGCAATGACGGCAGTTGGATATCGCCCGTAGTCATCAGTGAGCCTTGCGAGAGTCTGAGGGAAGATTGATGGAATGGCCTGGTCCTTTGGAATGAATCGGTCCGATGTCCTGTGAGAGTTTCTACATGTAAGACAGATTGGACGCCGTTCCACATAGAGTGGCCGGGCATTGCCAAGAGTCCATCGTGGTTCAAGGTCGATATAGACGTTCTCACCTCCGGCGAGCTCTGTTTGGTCGCCACAGCGTAGACAAACGGACTCGACGGGCTGAAGCTGTGTAAGGTTATGCCTTTTTTGTAGCATGTTTCCCATCTTTGCACCCATTTCTATTTTTGGCGCAGTGGAATGCAAAGTAGTGTCGTATGTGTATGGCTCGTGAGTTGGAAAAAGATGTGCCCTTTTACCGCAGGCCCTGCACCTACGCTTATTGATGACAACAAAATGACCCGGACGGTTGACTGAGTACGTAGGATTCTTGACAAAGCGTGCAGGCTCACCGCAAGCTGCGCATTTCGCCGAGACATCTTGACCATCGAAGCGGGAATGGACGTAGCTCCCTTTCTCATGCTGCGGGCTTTTGATGCCAATTTCCTGTTCTAGGGCTTGCTTTTGGATCTCCATGAGAACTTTGAGAACACCTGGGAGCGAAGATATGCTGGCTGGAGTAAGGCCTGTTGCTGTTCGCTGACACTTTCGGAGGACTGACAAAATGTCTTCGAGCCCTTCAACTTTAATATCATAGAATAGGATCTGTTTTTGGCCCTGCCACCAAATAAGCACGGGAGGAGGGAATTCGGAGGGATCACGGTAGTTTTGGCTTGACTGAGTTATGGCTTGGATGGCAGCGGGGAGCAATTCGAACAGCATTTTGTTGCTATGTGGGGTCTGATTGAAAAACTGTTCCCAGACTGAAGTTTTGGTCCCCATTTCTAGTTCGTCTTCGGAATTGCCGGTCTGAACGTTTTGAAACTGCTTTGAGAATTCGATTGCTTGAGCTTGAGCCGGGTATCTTTGAAGAATAGCGTCTAGATGTCTTTGGGTGGATGCCGGTTGCACCAATGGCCAGAGTTTCTTTTTATAGTAATTTGGGATGTGATATACTCTTGCCATCGCCGCTGCGACAGAAAGAGCTTGTTCTTGGTGACAAGCAAATACGCCGTCCGCAGGATCTGTGAACAGCCGTTGAGGATGGAATGCGCAAACCATTATTTTGCGAAATTCGTATTGGCTCTGGCTATTTCGAAAGTTGCTTTCATGGATTAAGATAAGAATCATGCCGGAATACTGCCCCCAAAGCGGCAAAGGGGTGGTTCTAACTTCGGGGTCTGTTAGGATCGCGTCCGTGGCCTTTCTGCCATAAACTACTTCAACCTTAGCTTCTGATGACTCTGACATTTGACGAGTCCATTCTTTGTGTGCTTGTCGGACGTATGGAGGATATATTGTGGAGCCATGGGACTCGGGATCTCGGCGGTGGACTTGGTCATATACCAGGGTGGTGCTGCTGTATGCGGTACCCATGATCACAGAAATGCATCCATTTGCCCGACCTGCAGTTTCTCCATTTTCTGGGATATTTGTGGTAAATGATGGCTGATTAGCTCTGTGGCTAATTGGTGACTGGAATGATCCGGACGGCTTAACTAAAAACTCCGGCGGAGGCGGGATCTGCAGTCCAGAAGCTTTCCAGCTCTCAGTTTCTAACTTCTTAAACTCTTTAAATGCACGATCGATGTCGGAAATCGGCTTCTGAATTGCTAGCCACCAAAGTCAGCTGTGATTGGCCCATGGCTTGACAGACTTACTGGTTATGTCTCGATTTTGCAGCATCTCAAGGTGTGGTAGAAGATCTTTTACTATTTCTTGAATTTCCGAAGACGCAGTGGTCAAAGGAGGTAGTACCAGGTCTCCAAGAATACAAACATCTCCTTCCAACGTTCCCTCCGCACTGATGCGGCTATCACTCGCTGTCGCCTCTTGGTATTCCAAAGCAGTGTCAGCACCATGGATAAACGCATTTAAAGGACCGATCTGTTGGCGGGACTTTACGACGCGTGAGTTGTGGGCACGGTCTAATTGTATCTTAGCTATGTTGCTAGTGGCTAGAGATTATTTTAGACGTACCAAGAGCATGGGTGCAGAGTTTGCCTTTAACACGAGTCTTTGCGGTGTAAAGTTGCCACTGGCAATTTGTGCAGCATTTCTTAGTCAAATCATCGTAGCCGACTAGAATGACACAATCTTTAAAAGGTCCGGCTTGGGCTTGGCAGTTGTTGCACGGCGAGTCTGCGATCTAACCTCGAAGATGAGCGGCTGCGGCGACTCGTTGGGTTAGATTTTGAATTTTGAAGGCCCTTTCGCTCGGTCGCAGATTCACGTCTCGGAGAGGCGTAGGCATCGATTTGAGGAGTTTATTTAGGATTGCTGACGTGCTTCGGCGGGTGTTCCGTTCGATGTATGCCGTTATTTGGCGAGGATCGTCGGGATCTTTGAGCTCGATTGGTCGTGTCATAGCTGAAAGAATAAAAAAGACAGCGAAGGAGGTTGGATCAAGGCGTAACGACAAAGAGAAGTAGCTATAGAAGTTATGTTAACTTCGCAGCTCTCGCGTTGGTGTTGGAAAAAATTTCACGACGATAAAATAAAAATATATAATTGTTATATCAAAAGTTCACAGTTAGCCCGCTTAAGGAATTTAATATGCACAAGAAATATTCAAGAGAAATAAAGCCATAAACGGCTTGATATTTAGTCATGTTGCGATATTCAAAGAACTAATATCGGGAATAAAATGGTTTATATATTTATTTCTAATAAAAACATTTAAACAGTAAAGGCCCGGTTAGCTGTGAGTTGTATATGCCTCTCTCGATTATTTCCACTAACTTATTTGAAAGCAATCGGTAGAGCGTAAGACTCTTAATCTTAAGGTTGCGGGTTGTAAGTTACACACCAACGGGGTTTAGTAGAATACTAATTAGGTTTAGCGACCCCCGCATCGGGCTTAGGTTAAGTTAATTTTTTTAAGTCGCGCGTTCAAAACTGGGGGAATTTTTTTTTTTTTTCTCTTTTTGGCGGGCGGGGGAGGGTCCATTATTTTGTTTATAGATCTATAACAGTACTCTGACTGTACCTTCTTTTCAGTGTGACGTCCGAATTATGGAATCATGTCACGACAGTCCGCACCGCTTCACCCGCCAATGGTAAGTGAAACTCTTGTAATTTTGAGCTAACCTACAATCTCTATGGGGCTTGTTTTCGAGCTACCAGATTTCACATCTCCCGGCTCTCTGCCAACGTGTCTCTATGAGATTTTGCCGCAGGATGATGAAGACAATAATTCAGACGAGCTGGACATCGGAGATAACGTCAAGCACCGGGAAGCGAGACACCCCCCTAAGCGAGACACTCTTAGCCCAACCCATAACTTTAATAACTTTAGTAATATTATTCTTAAATAAAATATAAAATATATTTATATAAACTATTATATTAGTAAAATAATATTTAGGCCAAAAAATAAATTTTTTATAAATTTTTTATTTTATTTAATAAAAATGTTTTAAAAAGACTATATATATTATAATATATTAAATAATTCATTACTTAACATCCGATTTAGATCCCTATTAGGCCCACACGGACTACTCCTTATATATATATAAGGAGAAAACTCTATTTAAGAAAACCCCGTAATCTATCTTCCTACCTTTTAGGACTCGCCTATAAGGCGCCTATAAGTCACCTATAGTGCTCCTACTACCTTACTTTTTAACCTCCTTAGGAACTACTGCTGCCGTAATAAGCCTACGGACGCGCTAGTATTACAAACTTTACTTTACTACTGTAGAGTTATTAGGGGGCGCTTGTTACTTACCCCCCCTATTCTCTATTACTATTTCCCTTATAACCCAGAACTGGTTTAGTATATTTTAGCTAATAAGCCACTAGATAACCGCCTTAAGGCCTTTTTATATTAAGAGTAGTGTATTATAGTTCTTTATACTAGCTACTAAAAGTATTACTTCTTAGTTAGTATATAAGGGGCATAATAGTATTATATATTTTAGTATCTATCTTAGCCAGCCATATTTGTATCTTAGGCTACCTACTAGGACACCTACCTAGTAGAGCCAGTCTTTTAGTTCTATTATTCCTATTCTTAAAAGTATTACTATTATATTTTCTACCTTTATTAGGCCTTCTTAAAGCCCTAGAGTATTTACCCCCTATAGTATTAACTATACTACAGCTTAGGTTTCTTTTGCCTTAGTTAGCCTCTATACCTTTAACTCCTATATACCTCTTTAGCGTTAGTCCAACTAGTATTATATTGCAGTAGATAGTTTCTTAGCATTCTTTTATACTCTACTTTAGCTCCTTTCTCTCTCTTACTATTATCTTTACTAGCCTCTTACGCGTCTTCTTTCCTCCTCTATATAGGCCTAGGCCCTAAAGTAGCACTATTCTTCTTCTGCTTTCTTTACTTATTTCTCTAATATATCCTCCCTACTTTAAGGTTATTAGTTTGTTCTTCTATAGGGCACCCTAAAGTCCCTCCATAGTTTATTTAGGCGTATCTTAATATACTTTATAACATTAAAGTTACGTTTATTTTACGCCCTTTATATTGTAGTGGCTTTAATATATAGTTATAGGGGGGGAATATTAGCTTCCTTCTTAAGTAGTGCTATAGCCGTTCACTTATATCTGCCTATTATACTTTAAAGGTAGGCTATTTAGACCTTTTAGAGTAGTTTAAGGAGCGACTTAGGGGGGCCTTTTTTAGATTCTCTAATAGCCTAAATACTAGACCTATACGTTATAGTTAGCCGGATAACTACTATATATAATAGGCGTAACCTCTAGAAGTATAGGCCCTATATAGAATTAACAATCCTAGATAATACAATATACTATACTTAGCCCTTATAGGCCGCTTACGCCGCATATACGCTCTACTAGAGCTTACTGTCTATCTATACTCCTAATACCCTTAGGCCCTAAACTAGTTAACCCCTAAAGCCTTAGATATAAATTATATACTAGAGATCTATAGATTAGTTGCGTTTTCTTATAAAATAGATTAGCTGGTATTTCTCTAGTGAGAATTAAACTCTATATCGTCTTACCTATTCTATATAAGTATTATAAGCTTTCTCTAGTATTCTGCAATTCTTTATAGCTATTAGCCCGTATATAATTAGGTTTATATTATTAATAAAGCCTATCCCCTAGGTCGCCCCTTTTTTAAAAGAGTTAAGTAGGTTGCTTATAAAGAAAAGGAAGAGTATAGGCGAGAGGGGTAATCCTTATAGTATTTCTATTGTAACTGCAATAAGGGGGCTCTAGTATCCGCTATAAACTAGTAATATTTCTTTCTAACCTATAAACCCTTAAATAAATTATATAATCTATTCTAGGAAGCCTTTTACCCTAAGGATATATAAGAGACGCTTATAGGGTATATTATTATAGGCGCCACTAATATCTAGGCTGAGTATTAATACTATAAAGTCCCTTCGCATCACCTATATAGATTTAATGGTAGTAGCGAGTAGCGTAAGTGCTAATAGTGTTAAGTGGTTCTTTCTTACCCCTATTTAGCTCTATAGTAGTAGGGTATATTCCTTAGCTGTATCTGCTATATAGTCCGCTATTACCTTTTCTAAGATCTTGCTAAGGGTGTTTTCTAAGGTAATAGGGCGGTAGCTTCCTAGGATTAAGTAGTCTGCTTTACCTTCTTTTTATAGGATAACTATTATTATAGATCTTCCGAGTCGCGGGTAGTAGCCTATAGTAAAGTATACTTTGGCTATATCTACAAGCTAGGGTGCTATAAGTGGTCTGTTACGGCGCTGGTGGAAAACGGTGGAGTATGGTAGACGTTATGGTAGACGCAAAGTCACGTAATCCCACGTGACTCGAGGACCGCATAAAACCTCGAGCTGCGCTGCCCTTCTTCTCCTTTCCTTTCTCTAGCTTTAGATCCTCGTTTATAGACAATCCAATCGTACAGGCTTGCATGCGTCATTCTTGCTGTGCTTATGCCTCGATTGACTAAGTCGCCAACATGGTCTATAGGTCTTTAAGGCCTTATTTAAAATCCCATCTAATCCTAGTACTATATTATTTAAAAGGCGGCTAATAGTTCTAGCTATTTCCTCTATTATTATATCGCTGTTAACCCATAGGCGAGTCACCGGTACTTTACCCGTAATATTACTAAGGTCTACTAAAGCTGGCTAAGGGAAGAACCTTTTTATAAGGATCTTTACCTTCTTATTATTATTATTAGTAGCCTATAATTCCCCTGCTCTTTATAGAGGTAGTAGGTATAAATCTTCTACTAATTACCCTACCTTTTTCTTTACCTATTTTGCTATAGCCCACAGGCCCTTATTATAGGGGAGGCTTAGGTTAAAAGTATACTTATTTATAAATCATCTCTAGTTGTTCCTTACTTCTTTTTTTAGGATATTCTTTA
>Ga0307515_10011585_pt1 | contig 16722 bp, 21 predicted proteins | sample 17_EM_MG_FD_194513 | JGI IMG/M metagenome (GOLD analysis project Ga0307515, IMG submission 194513) | Populus trichocarpa ectomycorrhiza microbial communities from riparian zone in the Pacific Northwest, United States - 17_EM | ecosystem: Host-associated > Plants > Roots > Unclassified | place... | reverse complement strand
AACAGGCACGGAAGTGGCACGTACTCGTTGCTGCTTCCTCAAACGAAACTCGCGTTGAGCAATACGGTTCTGGTCGCGCCTAGCAGCCTGCGAGCTACATAATGATCCCGGAAAAAACGAGAAAGCGGCGCAACGTAAGCACGGTGACCATGAGAGTGGGGGGAGTTGGAGAACAAAACTGCTCAAAACAAGGAGAAATATGGCCGTACTTTGGGTTCTTCTTCCGACCTGGTTTTGCCGAGCCCGTCCCTTGTTCATCGTCCGAGCTGTGGTAGTTCTGTTTGACGAAATCCCCACTTCAGCATCACAAGGGTTGGTGTTATGCAGGGATAGTTGTGTACGAACCTCGTCCTGCTCCTGCGACTCGCTCCTGTTTCTCGCATCTGTGGCTCCAACCATGGCGTGTATGGTATGGTATAGGTATATAGGTTCTTGCCAGTGAAAGAATCTTTGGGAGGTGGACGGGTGTGGTTGTGTCAGGGTTGCTGACGCACTCGCCCGGCCTCTAGTGACGAACAACCCACTCGCAAATCCGATCACTGCGACTCGGAATTTCCCGTGCCGGGCGTTCCTCGACCGGTCAGCCGAATCCGAAAGAGATTACGAGCAACACTTGAAACCTCCCAGTATGGCATGAAAACTCCACCCCAACCCCCCACGGTATGCGTTTCCAAAACGCGTGTGGTGTGCGATAGACTGGTGTTGATGGGTTTGTAAAAATGCGGGCTGGTTTGAATGTGTGGGAACGATATCGATCCGGGCGCGATCAGGTTTTGGCAGCGGGTTGCCAGTCCCCACGGTCCTCAGCTGAGGGAGTTTCCATCTACACGCTATCCGATGTGGGGATACGGGGGTCAATTCTTCCTTTTGTCCAGGTTCCGGAGCTATATCGTGAGGGTTTGTGCTGTCCGTATTATTCAAGGGGTTGCGCTTAAGATCTGCGTTGCATTCCTGCCGTTCCTGTGATGCTGTCGGGTTTCCGGTCCCGGGTCAGTCCTAATTGTCATGTCTTTTGTGTGGCTGTTCCCTCGCACATTGTAACGAGGTCAGATCTCAGACTCTGTCGATCCGATTCAAGTCCAGCCCTGGTTTCGACGAGAGTCAAGAGTGGATCCATGCGTCAGGAACCACTCTCAGACCGGATAACTCAAAATACGTCGTTCATCGAAACCGGTCACCTCGCATCATCTGACGTGCATTCTGGTGTCAGGGCACCCGTTGTCGTCGACGAGGGGTAACCTTATTTTTGTTTTCGAAGTGCCAGGATCGGATGGAAACGTTAGGAATCCAAGGCAACCCGGTCATCGGTCGTCCCATGACTCGGTGGGTACGACCAAACTACCTACCGCGGACCGGTTGGCAATCACGAGGCCAACTATTGGGCGCAACTGTGCATTGAAGTGCCTGTGCAGGCACCGAAGGGTCCGAGTGAGGACAGCCGTCCCCAGGCCATCAGACCGTAACCTTGTCGGCGGGATCGTTCCCCAGATCTCTTCGTCGATGCGAAAAATGGCAAGTCAAGACGCCCGTTTCTATGTATATCTGCGCATCGGAACACTCAATACCTGCACGACACCCGGACCGCCGGTTGCTGTCATTTGTTGCACGCCCACCTTGGATGCACGTAGGAACCCATACCGAGTGGAAACCTGCGGTTTGCAAACTGGGGATGTCCATGCCCGGGGCAGCCGGCCAATATATCATTTGTAGGACCATGCGTGGCCTCGTGCAAGAGTTTTTGGTTCCGTAACACACGGAAAACATCCTGTACCTGAGCCTGAAAGGTCAAAGCACTGACATGAAGATCTCGACGGTGGGAAACACGTTGGGTTGCACGGTGTTACAGGAACGACATTGCTACCGAAGTAAAATTACTCCAAGGACCGAGCATGCGCCTGGGAAACGTGCCAAAAAGCGGGTGTGGGTTGTTTTGAGATGGGCAACGGGTTTCCGTTTTGTTGGTCCTAGTCGCCGGGACGACGCTGTCATACAACACGAGGAGTCCCGGTGGCCTTCTTTCTACCTCGCTTCGAATTGGACCACTGCGGGTTTGAGGTATTTCGGGGTACAAGTGGGAAGGGAAGTGGTGATGTATTAGTAACCGTCCGCCGGTCTAAGCGGAGGAGAGAAAAAAAACTTACTCCTCTTGGTGCGTTTCTTGTACATGATTCGGTGTCCGCATTCTCTACAACGGATCGGTTCACGGGGCTTGATCTCGTTTTTCGCACCACAATCTGTTTTGAGGAAAGGTTTGCTATTGTGCAGGAAGAAATGTAGGGGCAGCGTGCACCTGCACAAAGGTACTCCATTTCGAGCCTTTGGCCCATGTAAAGAGAGGCGCCAGGCTGGGAATTGGGAGCCGGCTGTTGTTGATTCATGATTGATGGGAGGAAGAGGGAAAGAGATGATCTACGGAACGGTCGAGGAGGGAAAGAGCCAAGGACGGAGTTGTCTTGCCGACCATACTTACTTACTTACCTCTTATCATCCCGCCGTTCTCCCAGACAATCCACTACTCCGAATGGCGACCGACACTTGACGACGCCCATCCGTTTATAAGCAACAATCCCATAACCCCCTCCCTCCCTTCCCAAGGTCGCTCAAGGCACCGATCCCCCCCATCCTCCTCCTCCTCCTCCTCGCTGCGAGCAATGACTGCATTGCCTTCTTTCGTCGAACTCATGGCATCTCTCGGCCTTGACAATAAGAAGTCCTCCCCCCCTCCCGCTCAGGAGTTTTCCTCTCCCGCCATCGTCGTCTCGTCTGAGCACGAACCAACCCAGGAGCACATCTCCTCAAGGATCCGTGTCGCTAGGTACTCTCCCTACAGCGCGCCCATTGTGAGTGTGGCTGCTCCCCCTCGATCGAACTACTCATCCCTACAACGCGCTTCCCAGTCTCATTCCCATCGAAGGAGTGCTTCCACGCTTTCTAACGATGGAACAGACTCTGATCTCCCCAACCGGGTACGTCTTCGTGGTCTCGCATCGTTTTTTTGTCGCTAACACACCTTCATAGATCAACTCCACCTCGCCTCGCCACAGGCCTTGCGCTTTGAAGCTTGGCCCCGAGTCAAGGCACAGGCATGTAAATGACCCAGAATCATCCGCGAACATGCCCATCTCGACATTCGTCCGAAGGAAGACACCCACTTCTTCACCCGTTTCCCCAACCTTCGCCCACCGGACTCGCAGACGTTCCCAGAGCCCTACCATCAACCCAGTCTCGCTTCCCACACTTCCCCCCGTTTTTGTCTCCCATATTCCTCACAGGAGCGACGGATCACCCATTCCCTCTTCTCCTTCTGAGTCAGATGATAATAATCTCATCCATCCTCGCGCCGGACGGCTAACGCCAGACTATTCCTTCGCCGAGGACCGGCATGATACTATCTCACCCTTTTCCACAAACAATTTGGTACAAGGTGCAACCCCTCGATGTGTATCACCCCTCGCCTGATCAACCTCACGCACGGTCTTCACCACGTTCCCCCTGCACCCTCGGACATTCTTTTGTTTTTTATTATTGCTGTTGGTGATTATTGATGGACAATCTCTCCGGACTCAACTACCTTCTCGTCAAACTCCAGTACACTCTCCTTTATGTGCTCCCCATCAATCGACCTTGACAAGTTGATTTTGATTATCCCGCACGCCCGTTTGACACCTTTCGTCTCTCCCCCTTTTCTTGTTTTGTCTCACTTTCTCGTTTCTCTATAGAAACTCCTCTCGCTCCTCATAACCACTTACTCCTCTCATTACCCCACCGCGTTCTGTTGTTCTCCTGCTATCGCAACCTCCGCTCCGCTCCTCTATCTCACCTGACTAACACCACACCCTTGCAAATGATCTAGGTGTCGTGTTCTTTGCGTCCATTCATTTATTTTCATCATCCACTATATCCATATCGTACCATCGGTGCTTTCACCTCCGCCGTTTCCCATGATCATCGCTTGGAGCCCCGTTATTCCCGGACCAGGTTGGGGATTTCGGGGCGCCTTGCGCCGGTGTCGTCCACACGACGAGAGGATATATAGCTCTCCCCTTTCCTGGAGTTCCGAATTTTCTCCTTCGCCTCACTTGGCAGCTTGGCATACCTTGTACAATTTTCAGCAAAACATTGTATGACTCTATTTTCTCCCACCAATACACATCGCAACCCCATAATTGCCACCATGGCGACGTTGGCAGATGATCGAACCGATGCTTTCCAGCGTCAACGATGTCCGAAACGATGACGATCATCGCTATCGTTTTTGAGTCGCCCCGGATGGTTGACAGGCGGGCAGGTTGCGTTGATTTATTATTTTTGTTGGGGCGTGTGGTTGCTGTGCAGTGTGTGGTGCGTATGACCCAGCCGGTCACCAAGCAAGTCAAAGCTTGGCTGGGTTCCGCTGCATCTCACGTTTAGAAGCACTGGGATAACCTCGTGCAGTTGGGAACTTCACGAGCGGGAACGGGGTTTGCCATCGCTTGGTGGGGGCTAAGGTGGATCTTTCGCTTGCACAGCTATCCCGGACTTTGTCGCTTCCAACGAGGTTCCCTGCTAGTCCGCCCAGAGCTATCCCGACATTCTAATCGCTCCAAAGGTTGGGCAGCTGTCTCTCCCCCACGACGCCGAAGCCATCAACCCCCTCGTTGTCAGGGTGAGGCCCGGGAACCATGGGGCTCTCTCACAGCACGGCCCCGCCTCACTTTCTCCATAGAGGTCTGAGCGACAAGTCCGCCTGCGCCCAGTCCGTCTAGTCCTACGGTGAATGGTCTTGCTTGTGTACTGTATTCACGAAAAGTCTCCAAGGATACCGCCTGTGTTTTGCGCTCACGGACTCCTGCATTTGTGGTTGTGAGGGCGGTGCCCGTATTCCCCAGCGGGAATCTGTTAGTGAAAGGGACAATCCTTTCTCTCTACCACAAGGGATGATACCGTTCGGCGCGCACGGGAGGTGCGGTATCCTCTTAACTACGCGCTGAGGAAGTGACACACCAGCCTTGGAGGAAGAGAAGACATGTTCGTCCGTTTCAAGTCCTCTATCTCCGTCAGGCTTGAGGTGCGTTTAATTTTATCAACGTGATTCAATAATGGTCTTGAATCTTATTTTATTTTATTTTTACAATGGCTGCAATACGACAAGTGGAAAAAGCAGGTTGGTGCCAGCTCCCACATTTTACTGGATGTGCCTCAATAGGTCCCATAGATTCGAACATTGACTCGTCCCAAAGAAACCTGATCACGCCACCCGTCCAAAGCCCGCCGCCGAGGCGGAGAAGGGGATGAAAAGCTTCTTTGAGGTGATGTCTAGTGTATGGCTTAAGTGGCGGAATGCAGATCCTCGAATTGGATCAGGAAAAGGTAGCAACCCAGACCGATCCGGAGTATCGAGTCCAGCCTGGAATTATTGTCCTCGGCCACCTGGAACTCGTTGCCCTCGAGAGAGCCGCCAAATCCCCACACACGTTCAACAGGGACCAAGAAGAAAGTAGCACCTGTGACGATGTGCCCGAATTGTTTCCTGTTCCATTCCACAAACATACACAGATGCAATAATCGAGCGGGTCACCGAGCTCATCGGAGGTTACAAGGGGGGGGGGGACGTCTATCCTATATGAACTAGTTTACAGGCATGGATCACTCAAAGAACTACTCATAATTTTCTTGGGATGCACTTGTTCATACATTTAGATATCCGACCGGTCGCTACTATAGGACTCAGTCTCTTGCAAGTGTTTCCTAATATCTTGAGAAATGCGGTCATAGTAAAGAATCTGCGTGTCGCTCGAGGGAGTCGCGCTCATCGTTGTAGAAGACCGTGACGGAAAGAGATGAAGTTGCATACGAGGAGCAAGAAAAGGAACAAGACGCCTCAACAGCGTCCCAGATGTCGTTGTGCACCGATGTCGCGACCTAGGAGTCCACGAGTCGGTAGAGGAAGTAGCCGGGGTAGAAATTCTTGACGCGCTCCTCGAGCCAGAAATACGGAGTGACGTAGGATATGTCAGTGGATTCTAACAAGCCGGAACCACCTGTGAGCAGTCCGACGATGCGTCCCCCCCCGTCGACGACGATGGAACCAGAGTCACCCTTGGCGGAGAATGCGCCATCTTTGTGGCTGTAGGGGTATACGGCAACCTCCATAGACGTCTTCTTGAGGCCATAATCGTCGTAATCGCGGATGATCGACTCGATACCAGTCAAGCGACCGATAGTGACTCCCGTGGTCTTACCGTTTTTGACTACGATAAGGCACTCCTCGCCGTTGGCATCGAGCTGTTTCGGGCTGCGTAGTTCGGGCTCCTGGATGACGCCTTTGACTTGGAGGAGGCCGCCGAGCGGATATTTGAAGTCCGACCGGCCATCGGGACGAGGGTGCATCTTGAGGACGAACTCGGCTGGCGAGATCTTGCTGCCTGGATATAACAGTCAGACTAGACGACCTTGGTAAGACAGATCGAAACGTACCGAGATAGACAACATTGCCCTTGAACGTGCCCCAATCGATCTTGTCGAGGTCAAGATCGATCAAGGCCCAGTCCTCCGTGAACTGCTTGGGGCCCGTAGCAAGGGAAATGGGAGGGGCGTAGAGGACGTAACCGAGTACGCGCTGGCTCGGCGTGCTCCAGCGCTTTTCGAGGTCACCATGCAACTCGTTCACGTCCGAGATCGTCTGCCTCGCATTCGCCAACTTTGCCTGGTAGTCCTCTCGCGCTTCAATTTTCGTGGCCGTCTCGCCGTCGACGGCTTCCCCCAACTTATTGAGCTCCCTCTCGTACTTACTGACGAACGTGAGCTCCCTCTCGATTTTGCCCTTCATGCCCTCGAGGGCGTCGGTGTAGGCTTTATTGCCGAGGATGACGATGTCAGCGCGACGCCGGCTGGGCTCCCTGCGAGAATAGAGCTGGTTAGGGTGTGCGGGCGGCGGGAGAGCGACGTGGCGGGCGGTCAGAAGGAAGATTCTCTTGCTCTGGCTGCTCTCGCGGAGGTATAGGGCACCGGTGCCTTCGAAGTGAGGAGTGTCTTTGGCAGCGATCTGAATACCGAGAGAGGGAGTGAAGGGGAACCGGATGTCGGCGATGGGGTCTTTGGAGGGGTCGTGCTCAAGAAGCCGTGGGCCACTAGACCGGATGTAGAGAGACTCCCTGAAGGCAATCTCGATGTCGGGGAAGTCGGCGTTGGCTAGGATCTGCTTGCAGCCGACGGCTGCGGCCTGGGCGTCCTCGAAGGACAGAGACCCAGGTACGACGCCGATCCAGAGGTAGACCGGACTAGCTTCCTTCTTTCCCTCCTCGGCAAAGCGGATAGGGTCGATGGTCGACCAGATGACTCCAAAGGAATCGAGGAATTCATAGACTTTTATGTGCAGCGTGGGCCACACGTCTCGGAGAGGGTGGCTAAAAACAGGTCGTGCCTCCCTTGGCACGCGCTGCGCCTCGGGGTCCTGGGGCACCGGCCACTCGTCGCCGGTTCGGTAGACGCAGATGGGGTTACTAGGAAGGCCGTAGAAGTCGGAGACAGCCCCGGGGTAGGATTGAGAGAGGATGTCTTTTGGGACATCCTTGGCGAGATCGAGGTCGCCAAAAGCGGTGGTGGTGGGAGAGACAAGGGTGAGAGTGGGAGAGACGGGCGAGCCGTCGCCCTCTTGCTGAGTAACCACATAAATGCACGACGTGAAGAATTCACTCTTGTAATCCACTAGAACGAGAGAGCAAAAACGAAAAGGTAAGCAAGTACGAGGAGGTTGCCAAAAAATAACTGAAGGGCTGACTGGTGTTTAAACGGTGCCGGTGAATGGCTGGGCAAGAAGAAAAGATGACAGGGTAAGTATGCGAAGAGAGTGAAGCGCTAAGGGACTCAAGCACTCACCAATGGACAGAAAATGCTTGGGGCAGAGTCGATTGTGTATCGTTCTGTGAGGGGAAAGAGAGAGGGCAAAGCGGCAGGACTCTTTTATCCCGGGACGTAAGTACCAGGTTTTATTGTGCAGAATTACAAGGGCCACAGCATTCTGCACGATAAGACCTGGTAAACATGATTTCACGGTAAGTATCCACACGTCACATCTTCGTCATGCGCAGATCCAGTAGCACCACAAATGAGGCCGAGAGTATTAAGATCACCGATGTTAATGCTCACGCACCACCACATCAACCGAAGGCAGCGGCCCCCAGGCATACTAAACGAGGGGGCTCGTTCATCGAAGTCGGTGGCTTTGAAGACCAACGCAGGTTGATCCCGATTGGCCTGGAGAATCACGTTCGCGGACAAACATTTTCAGGAACACTACTCATTCGTGTTTGTGGTTTTCAACGTTCTTCAGCGGGGGAAGCTTTTGTCCCACACAAACCTCGGAGTCAACCGAAACAACTTTGACTGGTGGGCGCAACGTTTTGCGTGTGTTTCTACAGAAGCAATGAGTTCACTGACCGCGAGCGGAATGTTGGTGGTGATTTCGGACTTCCGAAAGCCGCAGCAGACCCCCAGAAATCGACTGCAATTGTCGCAAGTCCTGGTTGGTCGTCGACGAGAGTCAAAAGATCTGACACAAATGTCATACATCCAGGGGCGACATTCGACAAAGGTTCTGACGGTAATTGACAATGGCGACTTTTGTTCATTGTACAAACTGAACAGAGTAGGGAGACACCAAGTGTCACTTGTATACAAGTGGGATGAAAACATCAAATTTTCAGAGAACACTTCCGCCCCGGGCTCTGTCGCTGGTCGGCCCTGTAATCGCCAAAATCGGGGAGTGATTGTACAGGCAAATACTGTCTACAACTGTCACAAACGGCAGCTTCAAGGCCAAGGTCCGAGGTGACGCCACCCCTAGATTTGCCGAGTCTGTTTCTTGCGCAGCGACGGCCAGTGGTTCACCAGCGAAGGCAGCTAGCTGGACCAGCCACTGCGCAGATCACCTGAAGGATCTCGAGACGCTACCCTTCCGATGCGACCCACCCCCTCGTGTACGACAAGACAGCAATACATCACCCGGGCTCAGTGGCGGACTCATATCGAAAAACACTGTAGAGTCGAACGGTTGCAACAAAACGCCCATCTGCCCACTCGGTGCACAGAAGCGTTCGAATCGTCTGTAGAGCTGGACTACCACCTTCAGGACGTACACTGCTGGATTTCCCGAGACTCGGCAAGACCACGAGGAGTGCTCAAGCGCACCCGTCCGGAAGACGAAGGAAGGCCACGCGAACGCAAAAGATGGAAAGTCCCATGCGGGAGCTATCTCTTTATGAATGAGAATGTCAAGTTCGGTGAGTCCTACTTGACGCCAACTTCTACCTCAAGCCTGACACCCGGTTTCTTTTCGGACCCGAGTTCTCCTGCCTCCTTGACGTCTTCAACATCTTCGATTGATATTGATACGCCGGAAATCTCGGAAGCATGCTGTTCGAGCAGCCCTATATCTTTAACCTCCTGCAACGAGACTGATAATTTCGGTGAGTCCTATTTTACGTGGCTGGACTCCTACCATGATCCTGACAACCAACTTTTCAGTCACGAGTTATCCTCCCCCCCCTCCTTGACGTCCTCAACATCGTCGATGGTCATTTGTCCGCCAGAGACGTCGGACGCGAGCTCGTCGAACAGTCCTACATCTTCAGCGTTCTACACACCGTTCCACACGCCGGGTTGGAGGGCACACTACAAGGGTAGCGGCGCCCTCGACCCCGAATTCAACGAAGAGCTCAAACAGTTTGGCTGGGTGCCAAAGCTGGATATGCAGTTCGACGCACAGAAGATACGTTCTGTGGGCGGGCAGAGGGGGAGGCGGTAGGAGGTTGGGGAGAAGAAATGCCCACCGGGAGCTTCCCGGTGTATCAATAGTATAGATGCAGGGCCTTGGTGTATATGGAATCCGCAGAATCAGTTGCGATCACCCAGGGTTTGGATAACGTGCAGATAAAGTTTGCCGAGGTATCAACGAGCCAAGGAAAGATGAAAGATACCCGAACGGTGGGTCAGACCGCATCATCGAACACATCATACATGCCCCCCAAAAGTCGCCTTCATATTATTACTCACTCACATGTCCGGGTGACGAACAATTAACCCATTGTCGGCGGAATGGTGGAGATACCTATCCACGGAAGAGCAACTTTTATGCCTGCACCATGGTGAACGGTCATAGGACGCGCTTCGAGTTTTGAATCGCCCGACATCACGCATCCCTACAACAGTAGCTTGAGAAGAACTAGTTCGTTCCCCGAGACGGGCAGTCGCCAGAGAAATCCAATACTCAAACTGCCGAAGAGCCAATTCAACCTGATGATTCGCCCATCTGCGCGGAGGTCGGGTAACAGGGATCTAAGCTGTGCCTCACATGTAATCGAAGCGTTCCGTCCGCCCTCACCTGCTTCCGCGCAGCCGTGATCAAGCGAGAGGGACAGACGCAGTACCCGCTCATCTGGTCCGTATGGCAGGAAGTGGGTTCCGCAGGGCCGTTCTGCCGCATCCAGGTCGGGTGCCTAGCACTGTTCTAGTGGACGCATCCAGCGGGGTAGTATAGAACAAACGATAAAGACCGATTTACGTCTCCACGGAACCGACCAGGGACCCAGGGCAAGCGCCGTATGATGACGACGCCCATGTGGAAGGGAGCAAGTTCGGTTGTCGAGGTCATAGTTATCTGATGGTAACGCGATTAGGTTGGGACATGTTGTCGTCGTCATGCGCCAGAGATCGCAGCGAGGGGATGTGCCACTGCTTATGCCCTGATCTGCGAGTGTATCTACGAGTCTTGACGGTCTGACCGGGACCATTAAAGAGGAAGAGGTCACGAGAAACTATGAATTCTGCGTCGTGGGGGTTCCTGGGATCGTCTGCTGCCCGTAAATCGTACCCCTGAGCAAATGATGGAACCCGGAGGTTCGGGAACGAGACATCTCGAGCGACGACGATGGGCGGACAACCATAAACGTGAATCGGTGTATAAAGCTTCGAAGTTTGAGACACCGTACAAAGGCAAATTCCCAAAGTAACATGGGCGCAGCTCCCAATTGAACCTTCGATCCCAACGGTTTCAGCCGCATACCAACCGTTCCTCCGCCCTTCCGCCGTGATGGCCACGGGTTGGCGTCAGTGGCCCGCTCCAAGAGAAAGATCTGACAGATATCGGACGTCCGACAAAACTCCAGGAAGTTGACCCTGATCCGAATTCAATCATGCTCCTCCTCTGTCAAGCCAGGACACTCGGCCTCCAGCTCTCCGACGGAAGCGTACTGTGCCCCACACCAGAAACAGTAGTGGTATGTGCTCCGTAGATAGTCCAGGACTTGCTCCAACCGTCGCGGTGCCTGAATTTTATCAGAAGGGAAGTCAGAAAGAAATCGTGATGATTAATGAGAGCGACAAGTTGTAGTAGGCACGCTACCAATGATCACCCAAACGCGGTGACGACATTACGAGGGAAAGGATGGGTGCGGATGGTCGGTGGCCGACGAGGGGAAAGTGGAAAACGACTCACACCCAACCGCAGGTAATCACCAACTTGAAGCAGCGTTTCCTCTGGCCATACTGCGACAGACTCGGCAGGGTCCCCTCGATCGGCGTGCACACCAGTTCCCATGCGGAGTGGATGGTCGCCGTCTTCACCTTCATCGCTCCCGACAGAACCCGTATTCAAAGGTTGGAGTGCATCGGCTTGCATCTGGGTTTTCAGACGAGCAGCCGTTCCAGCGTCAGGTTCTACCCCCCACCCGGAAATCGTAATATCCGAGGGACCCGGGTCTGGAACGCCTGAGGGTGAGGTTGACAGTGACTGCTCCAGGGCCTCCAACAACCCCGGTGGAAATGATTCCGGATTCTCTGGGTCAAGCCAGAACCGATTGAACTGGGTGAAGGAACAGTAAGGCAAGAGACGAGGGTCCACAAAAGAAGTCTGCCCCTTAATGAGGCGTTCACACATACCCTGACATCAGTCTTCGTGTCGAGGTTGAAGCAAGCAGTCCTCGCATACCTCAGCTTGCCCTCCGCTCTCCGATCTTCGTACTCCTTCCGCGAGCGATTCCGGAACTCTTCTGCGCTGAGGGCTTCCGATCGCTTGGCCATTTTGGTTGCACGTTCGAGCATACTAGGGGAAGGGGGTCGTTTCACTCCGCCGATACCGGTCTTTCCTGTGATGGTGCATGAGGAAAAGTGACACAGGTATGCAAAAGTAATAGGAATGAAGGGAGCGCATCAGGGTCCAATCACATTGCCGACGGGGAACTGTGAGGCTCACCAGACCACTCTTTGATTGGCAAAGGCTCAGCACGGTGCTTATACGCCGCGAATGCCGAGGTTCGAGGTTTAGATGGGGGAGTCGAAATCTCGGTCTCAGCATCGCGTTCTCCAACAATACCAGACGTCTCCGTGGCCAGAGTGCTCCCAAGATTCCCGTCGATGGAAGAGGAAGATGAACTCTCTTCGTGACTCTCTCCCAGGCTCTGCCCGGGCTTGAATCCCATCTTCATCATAATCACCAAAGCCTTATTCTGTTTCCCACTCTCCTTAGCCTCCTCCTCCGCCTTCTGAATCAAACTGGTCCGCAAACCCTCCTCCCGTGCCTCCAACTCCATTTGTTTTCGGCTCGTTTTCCGGTTCTGTTCATTGAGCAGCTGGGATCGTTTTAGAGCCTGCTTCCTCCTCTCAACATACGATTTCGGTTGTTGAGGTTTCGGGGTCGCCTCGAGTTGTGCCAAGAACTTGTCCGAGAGATAATCGTCTTCGTCGTCGGACATGGGAATGAGTGGGGAGCGATGATGACCACGTGGGGCTGATCGAGGCATACTGCGGGAAAGTCCATACAGGCCCACACACGGTGCGAAGAATTGAATCGTAAAAGTGTCGTATATATTCAAGGTGATCCAGTACGACAGTGGTAACGTTTTTGGCAAGTTATCGACGAATCACAAAAAGAAACGGAACGCGACACCCTGGCGTGTAACGATGAAACAAAACGGCCCTGGCGTCGCCGAGGAGCACATAACACACGCAGCAGTTTGGAAACGAAAACGTAATTTCCCCGTTTGAATCTCTCCGCTTCTAAACACAGCCGGAAAGGAACCATAACTGAGGAAGGAGAGAAGTGATGGGACAATGGAAGGGAAATCGTGAGTGCTGTGGGGAGTGGGCGTTAAATGGGGGAACAATTTAGGATGCAGCGACGACAACGGCATCGGGGGTGTTGTCATCGGGGGCATCTTTCTCAACAGCGCTGTCTTCACGAGGAGCATTGACGGCGACCTTGACGGCGATGGCACGACCACCGACCTCCTTGCCCTGGAGAGCGTCGATGGCCTTCTTTTGTTCAGTCTCGTTGCCAACGTCGACGAAGCCGTATCCCTTGCTCTTTCTGGGCTTACCCCACCTCCTTCGAACAATGCGAGCAGAGCCAACATTGAGACCAGCGTCAGTAAAGAGAGCAGCGAGGCCGGTGTCGTCGATGTTGAAGCCGAGGTTGGCAACGAAGAGAACGGTCTTGGAGGGTTCGCCGACCGGATCCTCACCGGCGGGACGAGGGAGACGAGGAGTCCTAGGTTTGCGCTGCTTGGGCTTGGGAGCATCCTCTGCGGGCGCATCGGTCGCGGGAGCGTCTGCGGCGGTCTCTCCTTCGCCAAGCTTGGCCCTGTTATGGCGCTAAAAACGAGGTCAGGACTATGGTGACGTGGTGAGAACAACTGTGCCTACCATGTTCTTCTTCTTCTTCTTCTTGGGCTTTTCCGCCCCTTCGGTGGCAGGAGCGGTTTCAGCCTTGTCGATTGTCTCACCATTCGCCTCGGCGTCGGTGACTTCTCCAGGGACAGACTTTGGACCCCGTCTGCCCGTGGACCTCCTCTTGGTTCTCCTGGGCCTGGGATCCCTGTCCTTCTCTTCCGCTGGTCTAGCGATCTCAACGATGACCGAGCGACCATCGAGCTCTTCCTTGTTCAGAGCCTCGACGGCCGTCTGGGCGGCTTCGATAGTGGTGAGAGCAACGAAACCGTAACCAGCAGAACGACTGCCATTGCGAGACCTGCGCTGAATAACCTGAGCGCTGATGCTGTAGATTGGGAGCGAGAAGTAAGCGAATGGAGAAAAAGAAGGACAAGATCGCGCTGACATGTCACTATGAACTGGCGCGAAGAAGGCCTTCAGCCCTTCATCCGTGGTGGAATACGCAAGATTTCCAGCAAAGACCTAATTGTGAGAAGATTAAGGGATGAGAAGGGGAGGGAGATATTTGGGAATTGGACTACCTTGAAACCGGGGGTCACGACCGGGGTCTTTGAATCTTGCGCAACGGGAGGCACGCCGTTTTCTGGGACTGGGGCGGCAGGGGCGTCAGACATTAGAAGACGTTGAGAGGGTGGGTGAGAGGAATTGAGGGGTATTCGTTCAGAAGAAGAGAGTGAACCGGTTTCTTTCCTGTCAAAAACTTGGAGGTCAAAGAAGAAAAAAAGAACGGTGGCAAGCGTGTGAAAGAGGAATAAACCGTGGGAACTTGTTTCGATCTCCGACACGGCGGTTGCCATCAGGGAGGCGACTTGGCTCAGGACCTCGGGTGTTGTTTGTTGCTCTCCTGATCTTCCTCCTGAATCAAGTCTGATGCGTTCAATTCGCTTCCGTCGCTTGGTCGGTGATAAGCTTGTACTAATGTTTTAATTACCTAAGCGAGCGTGGCCATAAAAGCTAACCCCGCCTTCATTCCTCTTCCTTCCTCAACTCGCTCTTTCCCTCTTCTCGGTCTTCGCTCTGTCCCAGACCACAGTCACTCTTTACCTTTCTCCCTCTCTTTGACGACCCTTTGAAGAGATGTCTGCCATTAGGCCTCTCAACCTCTTCGCTCTGTCCACACTCGCTATCCTTCTCCTCTCCTTCGCTCCCTCCCAGACCCTTGCTGTCTCGATACCGCCCAACCACTTGGCTAGGCAGCTTCCTAACCACCACGGTATTGCCAAGAAGAAGCGTGGTCCTAAGCGATGCAAGCCCGACTCTTCCAGCCCCTCCCCAAACCCAACAAGCCTTCCCAGCAAGGATAACCCTCCCAAGAGCGACCCCCCAAAGAGCGACCCTTCCCTGTCGACCACCCCTTCGACCACCGCGCCCCCCACGAGCGTTGAAACCACACCTCCGGCCAACACTCCCACCGGTTCCGGGAAGCTTGGTATTGCTTGGGCCATGTCGAACGACCCGAGGATTGCTTTCCTCAAAGATCCCAAGCGCGTCGCGATGTTCCACCTTTGGGACTCTGAGATCCCTTCTGCAGTCAGGGATACTGGCATTCCTGTCAGCATTATGCTCTGGGGTCTCGAACAAGACAAGATCGACAAATTTGTCAATTTCGCTAAGCCTGGTTATGCTACCCACGCCTTTGGTTTCAACGAGTGAGTAAATTTGATCCGGTTCTTTTTGTCCGCCCGAATTGATCCGCTTTTTCAAGGGTCAATGAACCCGGCCAGGCCAACCTCAACGTTGACCAGGCTCTCGATGCTTGGTACAAGTACCTCAGGCCTCGCGCTGGAGAAGGTTACACCCTCGGAGCCCCGTGCACGTCCAGTAACCCCAACGGCTTTGATTGGATGACCGAGTTCGTCGCCAAGTGTGGTGCTGACTGTCACATCGACGAGATGCCCATCCACTGGTACGACGTCGAATTCGAAGATCTCAAAACCTACGTCGACAAGTGGGCCGGTTTCGGGAAGCCCCTTCGCATCACCGAGTTCGCTTGCCAGGTCTGTGTATCATTTCTCGGGTTGTCGGTGTGTGTGTGTGCTAACCGCATTCCCATCTATAGAACTTCAACGGCCCTAACCAGCCAGGCATGGACCACATCTGGGACTTCACTGACAAGGCCATCAAGTTCTTGGAGGCTGATGGCCGAGTCCTGTCCTACGCTCCATTTGGTTTCTTCGGTAGTATGCCCGGCGGCGTTACTGACGACAACCGGCTCTTCCTCCCCGGTGACGGCTACGGTCTGAGCGACCTTGGCTGGAAGTACGTCAACGGTTACTAAGGGAGCTATAGTCACCTTTACCCCTGATTTGTATACCCCATATCATAGTTCGAAGTTTCCCGCGAGCCGGTTAGAGTTGTTTCTTTTTTACTGTCGTACCTCGTGTCGGCCGTGGAAGGAGAGGTAGTTGTGCTGGCATTCTCTTCAGTTATTTCTTCCAGCCACCGATATGCGTACAGCCCTTTGCATACGAAAATGAACAGGATTTCTTTCTCTTACGTCGGCCTCCACCATCCTAGATTTAGTAGTTTCGGTCGAAGGGCGCTGTAAGTCTGACGCTTGTCTCGCGTTGACCTGCCAGCCAAGTTTGCTGTGGTGCTCTCCGAGGACCTGAAGGAGAGGGCGATTCAGGGGGTGCGCTACTGCGCATCGGACGACACGATTATCCCCATCCCCCTGGTAGGTCTGAACCATACTTCCAAGGCAGTGTTATGCCGGCCAGTAGCGGCTAATAGCCGGCTACTGCCCCTGTTAAGTTACAGCTCCTGGCCGTAGCTTTCGGGCTTTTCGGTGACGATTTTTTCTCACCCTGCATCCTGCTGAGAAGGAGACAAAGTCGTCTGGAGATCGGGAACTCTGATGTACAAACTACAAAAACCAATCATCATCATTGAAGCATCCCATTGGCCTGGCAAGGGCCGCCGGGCAAGACCGAATGGTCAGTGGACACTTCGCTTTATGACTATAACCAGTAACCTCTACTGGTGGTAGCTTGAAGTGATGGGTTATGGTCAGTGGCC
>Ga0307515_10011584_pt1 | contig 16722 bp, 3 predicted proteins | sample 17_EM_MG_FD_194513 | JGI IMG/M metagenome (GOLD analysis project Ga0307515, IMG submission 194513) | Populus trichocarpa ectomycorrhiza microbial communities from riparian zone in the Pacific Northwest, United States - 17_EM | ecosystem: Host-associated > Plants > Roots > Unclassified | place... | reverse complement strand
GGAATTCAATTACTTCCTTTAATTAGTAGAGATGGTGTCCCTGTCTGTTGTAGACTACAGATTGCGGTTGAATCGTATGTATTTTAAAAAATAATTTCTATCACTCTTCCAAACAGGCACGTAATCTGTTACTTCAACAACATCAGCATCTGTCTGTCTACGTTGTCAAGTGGTTATGCTACTCATTAATGATTAAACCATGAAAAGGCTGTTTCCAAAAAGAAAAAGAGGAAGAAAATCACCCTTGAAAAGCATGAAAGTACACCAAGTTAAGATGCTGTAATCTGTTGAATCTAAGTAATACATTGCTTGGACATTTCCTAGCATTTTCTTTACCTTAGCTGACTCAGCCTTCTGTTTTTCTTCCTTCCTGATTTCACAGACACACGATAAAGGTAAGGATAGACAAAATCATGAGTGTTACGTACGTCTCTAGATGCTTAACATGCATGTACATATATATCCTTCAAATATGTGTATGTTTAATAAAAATCAATTATATATTTGTGGGATAATATGTAAATATGAAACAAAAGCGCGCAGCTACAAATATATAAAGAATATAATCGTAGAATATTCTCAAATAAAAAACAAGACAAGAAAAAAAGTTGTTGTCGAAGATACCTGTCAATAGCGCATTTCAACAACAAATTAATACATTTTCATTCAAAGCTTACAAACTAAATTAATTAATTATTGATAATTTCATTCAAGAGTTTTCTACTTGTATTTTTACTACGAATGAAATCCCTCTATCCATGTTAATTAATTATTGATAATTCAAAAATTTGTAAAATCAATAAATCTAATTCAATCAAGCAAAATTAATCCAAGATTAAGTAGAATCAATTCCCATAATTCATTGAATTTACAAAATAAATAAATAATCTTATCAATCAGTTTCATATTTATTTTTAATAATCTTAAATACCATATCGCACAGTTTGTTTTATGTGCATGTGATTGAGAAGGATAGAGGAGTAAAGGACAACGTTGGCGGAGAGCCTTACCCCAGAAAAGGATATTTGACTGCCCAACTTGATTAAGATTCGTTGAGATAAGCGTCAGCAATGACGTAATTTGCATACCATTAATAAACAATACGACAAAGACCAAGAACTTGGTTATAATATGTAAGTCCTCCTCAACATAGAGGAACTCCTGCAGATGGGAAAAAAAATGATCCAAGAAAGTTGAGAGAAAAATGGCGGAGAGTGCAGTGACCTTTCTACTTGACAAGCTTGCACCTCTTTTTGAAAATGAGCTGCAGTTATTAAGAGGTGGGCGGGAAGAAATTGTATATGTGAGAGGAGAGTTGGAGCGGATAAGAGCCTTCCTGCGCGTTGCAGATACATTAGAAGAGAGCGATGAGGAAGTCAAGGTGTGGGTTAAGCAAATAAGGGACGTTGCTCATGAAACTGAAGATATTCTGGATGAGTTCACAATTCTCCTGGCACATGATCATGCGAGTGGACTCTATGGTTTGATCCATAAGATGTCATGCTGCATCAAAAATATGAAGGCTCGTTATCGAATTGCTTCGCAAATAAAAGCCATGAACTCAAGAATCAGAAATATCTCGGATGGCCATCGCAGACTCCGTCAAAAGTTCTTCGTAGCTGAACATGGTTCGAGTTCCGCTAGCACAGGCTGGCAGGACCGAAGAGAAGATGCCCTTCTTCTAGACATGACTGATCTAGTGGGAATCGAGGAGCGCAAAAGCAAGCTTGTTGGTTGGCTTGTCGATGGTCGTTCAGGACGTGAAGTAGTTTCGCTTGCTGGGATGGGAGGGCTGGGAAAAACCACCTTGGCAAAGCAAGTCTATGATGATGCAGAAGTGAAGAAACATTTCAGTGTCCATGCCTGGATTACAGTGTCTCGATCTTACAAGATGGAAGAACTACTTAAAGACATTCTTCAACAACTCTTTGCTGCAGATAGGAAGCCAGTCCCCAAAAATTTAGAGAGCCAGAACAGCAGTCAGCTAAAATCAATAATCAAAGAGGTCCTGCAGAAAAGAAGGTACCTAATAGTCCTGGATGATGTATGGCACGTAAATGAGTGGGATGCTGTCAAGTATGCCTTGCCAACCAACAACTGCGGCAGCCGGGTCATGCTCACTACACGCAATGCTGATCTAGCCTTCACCTCTCGCATAGAATCAGAAGGCAAGGTCTATAACTTGGAGCCCTTGCTTCCAGAAGAGTCGTGGACTCTTTTCTGCAGGAAGACATTCCGGGGGAATTCATGTCCTCATCATTTGGAGGATATTTGTAAGAATATCTTGAGAAAATGCGAGGGGCTTCCACTTGCAATTGTGGCAATCAGTGGCGTTCTTGCTGCAAAGGACAAGCGAAGGATAGATGAATGGGAAATGGTTCGACGTAGTCTTGGTGCTGAAATTGAGGACAATAATAAGCTTCTCAATCTGAAAAAGGTGCTTTCTCTCAGTTTCAATGATCTTCCGTACTATCTAAAGTCTTGTTTCTTGTATGTGAGCATCTTTCCAGAGGATCATCTAATTGAACATACGAAACTTATTCGTCTATGGGTTGCGGAAGGATTTGTGGAAGCAAAATATGGAAAGGAGTTAGAAGATGTTGCAGAGGACTATTTCAATGAACTCCTAAACAGAAGCCTGTTGCAAGTGGCGGAGACAGCTAGTGACGGAAGGGTCAAAACATGTCGCCCCCATGACCTCCTGCGAGAGATTATCATTTCAAAGTCAAGAGACCAGAACTTTGCAGTTATAGCCAAGGATCAAAATGCAATGTGGCCAGACAAAATTCGGCGTCTATCGATACACTACACAGTGCGAAACGTACAACTGAACAGGTGCGTCTCTCAGTTGCGTTCTTTGTTCATGTTTGGGGTGGTAGAGAAGTCGCCCCTACGAACCTTGTTTCCTAATGGTTTTAGGCTGCTTCACGTGCTGGATTTGCAAGGTGCTCCAATAAAAATGTTTCCAGTTCAAGTTATCAACCTGTATTACCTTAGGTATCTAAGTTTGAAGGAAACTAAGGTAAGTATAGTCCCATCCTATATAGGGAAACTTCAACACCTAGAGACCTTGGATCTCAAACACACGTATGTCACTGAATTGCCCGATGAGATCTTGAAGCTACAACGACTTCGTCATCTCCTGGTTTATCGCTATAAATTTGAGTCTTACGCACACTTCCACTCGAAGAATGGTTTCAAGGCTCTTGAGAAAATAGGACAACTGCAATCCCTACAAAAACTATGTTTTGTTGAGGCAAACCACGGCAATGGTAATATAATGATTGAACTTGGGAAGCTAACTAAACTGAGAAGGTTAGGTGTTGTAAAGTTGAGAAGGGAAGATGGTAAGTCTTTATGTTCATCTATCGAGAATCTTAGAAACCTCCGCGCCTTGTCTCTACTTTCAGTAGAAGAGGATGAGATTCTTGATCTTGAGCACCTTTTCTCTCCTCCTCCGCTACTTCAGCGGTTGTACTTGACAGGACGCTTAGAGACACTGCCACACTGGATACCTAATCTAGAAAGCCTTGTCAGAGTTCATTTGAAATGGAGCCGCTTAAAGGGTGATCCCCTGGAATCTCTTCAGGTTCTTCCCAATCTTGTGCATCTTGAATTACTTCAAGTTTATGAAGGAGATACCTTGTGTTTCAAGGTGGGAGGGTTTAAGAAACTCAAGCTTTTAGGTATTGATAAATTTGACGAGCTAAGATGCGTGGAAGTGGAGGTGGGTGCGCTGCCTCGCGTGGAAAAGTTGAGCATTCAGCGCTGTAAATTGCTGGAGAAGGCACCATTAGGCATTGAGCATCTGACAAAGCTGAAAGTGCTAGAGTTTTTCGACATGCCTCGAGAACTAATCAAGACACTTCTTTCACATGAACAAGGGGGAGATTATTGGAGAGTCGCGCACATCCCAGAAGTATACTCAACCTACTGGAGAGATGGGGGATGGGAGGTCTATTCTCTGGAGAGTTTCAACGACTCTTCCCGGCCAAGTCCCGTCATAAGGAGCCAGGAGCTTCATACTCGCTGGAAATGATATTTCTGCTACAAGTTGATTTTTAGGACCTGTAGTTGAAGGATTTGTAAATATTCTTACTAGTTGTCTGTAGATAATTGTATAGCTTCAGCGTAGAACATCAAGAACTACCCAGTGGTTCAGGTAGTGATGTGTATATATAGTATTTGGGCAGGGTGTTATCATAAAGCCTGTGCCTTTGAAATATTCATAAAAGGAAGACGCTGATATACAGTCTCTGGTCTGTACATAATTTCTTCAATATCAAACTGATTATTTGAATATATATCCCCTGTTTGCCTGTTGCCTTCTCTGTCTAGTATGCATCACCAACCTCTCTGAAACTCGTTTCAAAGTATCCAATTCGTCGGAGAGAGCAATTTCTTTAATCCCATGATTGGCTCGCTTTGTAAACCTCTCGGCCCAAGAAGTCATCAAGTTCACTACGACATGGCTAGAACCAGGCGGTCTCCAGTCCACCGTCAAAGGAGATGGGAGTAACGCAGGCCAACATCATGCGACTTACCTTCAATTTGAAAAACTCGTAACTGGAGATCAAGAGGATTGGAATACGTCGACTCTCCGGTCAGTGATCAAGCGTTTCTGATCACTATGTTGATGCAACAAAGAAAAACTACCCGTAAACAAGCAAGATGACAGACATCAAGGTAAAACGAGGGGGGCAGAGACGAAGAAGAAGGAACAGTTTTTACCATGTGTAAAAATAAAACAACCACCTCTATAAACTTGCTTTGCTCACACAGAATCTGGAGATCACATGCATGTATAATTTCATGAAATCTTATACACCATCATAACCTAAGTATAATGTGTTTCAGTACATCCATGGTCGATAATGCCTTGGATAATATCAATAAAAAAAAAATACTTCATAGAAGTACATAATAATAATATGGCCATTAATTAATAATTCATTTTGATTTGCAATATCCACTAATACGTAGCTAATTATTGATTTAACTAAAATACTTTTGAAATCTTATTAACCTATTGAGAAGTTTTAATACCTTTTTCATATAAAAATAATTATTAGTGCTTGTATTAACTTTTTATTTTTTGTAAAAAGCTAATTATTAGTAATTGTAATCAACTTATCTCTAATTAAGAAAGAGACTAAATTAAACAATAATATTATTTCTAATTAAGAAATAGGCTAATCCATTTTTCTAAGAAAACCTTAAATAATATAAAAGAAGCTTCTCAAATCACCTTTAATCTATATAGTACCTTCTTGAAACTTTATTTTTACTACAAAACTATAAAAATGCATAAAACTAGTCAATTGAGTCTAATAATTAAAATTTTAAAATAATAAAATTACATAAAATTATTGAATTGGATACTTAGTTTCTTGATTTTATGTGGAATTTTCGGTCATTGTCTTGCATTATCTTTGACTCTTTTAAAAAAAATATTTAACCTTTTCCTTTGTACTAATAATATGAAAAAAAAAAACACCTACTTTTTTCAAGAATTTTCAACTGTATTACTAAATATAAGTAATAAAAAAATAAAAATGATTTTAGATTATAATTTATTGTTAAAATCGCTACTAATATTAAAAACATTTCTTTAAACAAAAAATTCATAAAATTTGTATTCATGTCCATATATTTTTTTTATTTCCACTCACCACAAGTATAATTATAATCTAAAAATGATAAAATTACATAAAATTCAGCAAAGTATTAAGTTAAAATTATTTTGTGAAGGACCCTAAATATAGTCTTACTTTATTTTTTACTTCTTTATATATAAAGATTTATACTTATAGATGTAAAAGAAATTTGATAATTGGGTTAAATCTTGATTAATTTAATAATATAATAAAAATATGAGGTAACAACAAAAAAAAAAACTAAAACACAATGTCGAACAATTAAATTAGAAAAAAAAATCAAAAAAGATTTCAATCCCTGTTAACTTTTCAAATTGCATAAATAAAAGAAAAAAAAATATTATATAAGGTTCCACATATTAAAAATCTTATAAGAAAATCAATTATTTAAAAAAAAAAACAAATTCAATCTATATAATTTTTTTAAAAAAAAACTCACAGATGAATCATACCAACCTCTTTAAAAATTAAACACGTCCACTATCATAAAAAAAAAAAACAATCGCAATCCAAAAAAAGGCTAAATAAGCGGGGAAAAATTATAGATATTAGGTATTAATTAAATTATATACCAAAAACTTATTTTTAAAAATTCATATAAAATAAGGCATCGATTAAAAAAAGCATCTTTTATTTAAAGGAAAGAATTAGGTTAGGCCTAGCACTGGGCCCATAAAGCTATGGCCTGCACACGCGAGACTTTTATTTTCTTAAGTTTAATAAAGCAGAGGACGCATCGTCCGCCCCAAACATTTTCCAAAAAAAAAAAGAGGCATCATCCACGAAGCCTAGAATCCGGCCACTAGTGTGGCCGGTATCCAAAAACTTATCTTCAACCTATTTTTTACTCAAATCACCTAGGAAATACCCCAAGAACCTTGTTAAACTAATCCATAGCCTCTAAAAATACAAAACCCTAATCCAAAACCCTCAATCAACCTAAAACCCAAAAATCTTCCCAAGTCTAGATCTTTTTTTAGGTAATTTCGAGGTAAAAAAACACTTAATCATAATCTCCTCTTCATATGGAACCACACAATACAAAGAATGACTATTTTAGTGGCCAAAATAGTAATCAACGACAACTTTATTTCTCCACGCTGGAATTCGACAACTCCCTCTCTCTCCTCCAATCAAAAAAGGATCGGTAACCTAATATCTTAAAAAGATGAGGGATGAAAATAAATTTCCACAACAAATACCCGTATTTTTTACTTTAATTCTCTGTCTTTGAATTCAACCCTCCCTCTTTAAAAATATGCAATTAGGGGTTAATTTGGGCTCAAATAGCTAATTCACACAAAATAAAAGTTTGAGAACCAAATTAAAAATTAAAAAAAAAACACTACTTCAATGCATAATGTTTTTGTGAGAGAGTGAACGGTAAAGAAAAAAGCTGATCTCATAATAATAATAATAATAATAATAATGTTATTTTTCATGAAGATATTATTCCTTATGAAGTCTATTCCTTTAATCAGAGTTTTTAAACTCAGCTCGTAGTTGACTTGGCCCAAGATCCAGGTTCTGGGTTTTGACTGGGTCACCAGGATCAATTCTGATTTTTTTAAAAAATCAAAACAACATCATTTTAGTAAAAAAAAAAAAAAAAAGTCAATGGGTTACAATCGGGTTTTTGACCAGGTCTTGCCGAGTCAGCTGGGTCGCCGGGTCACCCCGGGTTTTGACTTCCTCTATTTTTTCTTAAACCTGGCCCGGTTCCAGCTCCAGATCAACCCGTCAGGCCGGGCCGGGTTTCAAAACTATGCCTTTAATGCTCACTTTCAAACGTCCAACAAACACAACCATCTGAACTGGTGCCTCCATTAGCAGTACTAGAGTTCTTAGGCCAATATGTTTCATCTTCAGATCCGCTTTCTGCTTTGAGCCATGTTCAACCTAGCTACATACTCCTTCAACATCATCCTCAACGACCACATATTCCTCTCATATATTTGCGTGACTATACATGTCTGTCATCGAGTGACGTTTCCCGATCATTTGTCACCTTCATCATCTAGTTCATAAAAAGGTACGTACATGGTATTCTATTTGCAATTCTATCCCTTATCATCGTTACTCATTACAACATTGCTACTATCATTACAGCCAAATGATGATTTCTCAAAAGCCAAGAAAAAAGAAAAAAGGAGCTTATTTCCAAGAAACTGCCATTAAAGTCGAGATTTGTACAGGAGCAGCCCGTTTCTCGGGCAATGACTGATGTTGTAATTTATTGAAAGAAGGGGGGTTGTAGAAAGACTTAATTGGGTGTTCCCCTGCTTAGTTGACCTTCATTTTCATTGATTATTTCAAAGTCTTCTTCTACGCCCCTTTGCTTGTAGTTTGGATGGAAGACAACAAAATGATGCATTAAGAGATAGATTTAGAGCCATTTAGATTTCAGGAACCACTCAATTTGCCAATCAAATTCATCACATACATGTCGACATACCATATATATAGTTCGTTGATACTCTTCGAACATCAGAGGGATAATGATTCCAGTTCGATTTCTTGAAGCACTCCATTCGGTGTCTATTAGCTATGGAAGCTGCACATAATCCCTTCACCAACTTGATGTCAACAGTGCTCTTCTTCACGGTGATATACATGAAGAAATTTATATATCTCCACCTCTTGGTCTTCAATGATATGTGAAGAATCTAGTGTATCGCTAGATTTTTTCAATCCAAAGTAGATTACTTATTCGCTCTGAAGTGATTTCTACATAGTCATTTACGGATAAAATATTTGGGTGATTCGAAGTATTTTCTGGATATTGAAGTCTCTTGGTCAAAGAAGGTATTTTAATCTCATGACAGAAATATACTTTGCAAATTCTATAGGATGATGGATTTTTTAGTGTTAAACTTGTTAGTTTTCCCCCAATAAAGTTCTTGAGATAAGGTTGAATTGTTTAAAGATCCATCCTAATATAGGCAACGAGGTGGACCCTTAATTTACTTAACTATTACCTGGCAGGATATCACTTATTCTATACATGTGTTAAGTAGATTCATGCACGCACCAAGTAAGCCACCCATGAAAGCTGTCTTGCATGTGTCGCATTATTTGAAAAGTAATTCAGGACAGGGTTTGTTTTTCTACTTCTCAAAACGATTGAGAGGATTCAGATTGGGCAGGTTGTCCAGCATATCGTGGATCGACCTCTAGTTATTGTATATATATTTTTTTTTGGATCTTATCTTATTTCATGGACAAATTAAGGGGCAAAAAACCATATCTTTATCCTTAGCAGAAGCCAAATATGGAGCCATGATAGGTACTTGTTGTGAATTATCTTGGCTTCAAAGATTTGTGAATATTGCGGTAATAAAGCAGCCTTACATATAGCAACCAATTGTGTTTTTCATGAAAGAGCGAGACATATAGAAGTGAATTGTCATTTTATCTGTGACAAAATACAAGCAAGTTGGGAGCTGTTGATATCCACTCTCCATCTTGAGGGGAGATGTTTAAAAACGATAAGAAAAATAACAAGATTAGCAGGATCATATTATGTTATGGAAGATCAACTTGAAAAGATCAATGATTGTCATGTATTGATCAAAAATGACAACGCGTTCTTAGATGTGATTGTAATAATCATGCCAGCTATTTCAGGAGTAAGGAACAGCATTAATTATTTGTTCACAAGTCAACCAGCAGTCTTTAATAACCCTCTAATAGAATACAATCTATTTATTTTTTCCTGGTTGATATTTCATAATCAGTTGAATCGGTAATGTCAGAAGTAATGAGCTTGTAGTTGATATTTCATATTCAGCAGAATTGGTGATGATGGGAGAAGAATCTTTTTTCTAGTTGTCATGCGGTGCTGAAGCTTGAATCTGGTAGCAGTGGCAATGACAGGCCATAGCAGTGCTAAAGCTTGAAATCGTCAATCTGCTGTTGTAGGTGATGGAAAGCTGTCTGAACTTCCCTGGATGATTTATTTAAACTCCAAAAGACAACACCTTGTAAATTAATTGTTCTGCTGAGAATGCAAGGTTCGGATTTGAAAGATTCCCGCTACTTGTTTGAGTCCCAATTTTCTTTAGTAATTTGGCCACCAGGTACAGAGACGAATTTATAGAATTTCTTTGTGATTTGTTGAAATAAAAAAAAAATCATAACAAGCATACACATAAAAGAAAGAAAGAAAGGTCCGAACATGGGCATCTTGCTACTTGCATCGTTGTGTTACAGGATTAGAGACAAGGTGTCACGGGGTAATTTTTCGCTCCGCGAATAGACCCGTACGGCAGCCTAGTCCCTCGCTAGACTTAGCCTTCCCTCGCCAATCTCACTCGTGTTTGCCTAGTAACTAAGCAAGCGGAATACACAAGCAAGAATAAGAATCAAAGTGCACAACAAGCTTTATAGGAACTCTTTCCCAACCTTTATTGATCTCGTAAACAAAGGAAACTATACACAATTCCGTATGTGTGCTATGCACAAAGATTGCATGCTACACCAAGCTACCTCTAACTAGTGCTCTACATGTTCTTGCATGCCCCTACATGCTGAACATTCCCCATGCATGCTGCTGCATTCCCATACATGCCGCCCATTGCCCAAAAGCTACAACAAGTATTTATAGACAAGCATTTACAAGGCACACCCCTCATTCCTACTTTTAAGGAAGTAGTGGGACACTATCTCACCCATGTTCACCCATGAACATAGTGGCCCCATTATCTACAAGTAGTGGGAAGTTTTCCCCCCATGATCCCCCATGATCTTTAGTGGGTTGAGAGTAACCCTTGGTCAGCCCCCATGTTCAGCCCCCATGATCCCATGATCTTGGATATCCATAACTGCCACTACCCACGTTCTGCATGCCCACTTGGTAGCCTCAACTGCCGGCTCTTGCTGCGTCATCTGGTGAGTCATTCACATGCCTTGGATAGTCCTTCGTCCAAGTTTTACATCGTGCCAAGTCGAGCCCCTGACTTGCACAAGCTGCTGCGCGCTGCCGAATTCACATCTGCGTGCAGGCTGCCAATTCCTGCGCTGCCAAATTCGCATCTGCGTGCAGTCTGTCAATGTCTTCGCTGCTGAATTCCTCGACAGCCCCTGTTCTCGTCAGCCTATGCCCCTGACGAGTTTTCCTGTCTGGCTTGGACATTCCATCGTCAAGCCCATGTTCGTCAACAATCTGCGCTGCCGATTTTTCTTTGACGAACCTTCAGCCGCATAAATCTGCGCTGCCGATTTCTCCCACTGTTGGCATGGCTGCCAGCACCCTTAGGCCCTGTTTTGGACAGCCTGCCGAAGTGTGCACCTCGTGCATGTTTAACACTGTTACACAAGGTATCTGCAAGTGGTAAATGATGTCAACGAGAATAGCAGAATATTCTTGCTGATGGAGGTTGGGAGTAGCCTATGCTCTCAAGCAAACAAATCATTGGCCAGTAATCGAATACATCTTTAAAGCCATTATTTACCAGGAACTTCAACATTTTCTAGCAACAGGCATGGCTAGTTGACCAAGCACTGCTGGATCAAACTGTATAAATAATACAAGCTGCAGCATTGAGAATCACAAATCAACTCCTCTCCGAGCACCATTCTTGAATGCTTTACACTCAAGAGCAGCAATATCCTAACCTGAGATTTATCCTGAAACCATGAAAGCAAACCTTCTTACCACCACATTGTGTCTCTCTTCCCGCAGACAATGAACCCTGAAACACTCCCAATCGTCTCTTAACTTTGATAAGGAGGCATGGAAAATATTTTCTCATTCAACCAGAAAAAATAAATTCTCTTTATTTTGTATCCAAAGCAAATCTTAACTCAAATTTAGTTTTTTCATTTATACTTTAGAGTCCTTTGGCTCGTTGTTAAGCCGTTTTACTATCCCACCTGATTCCGCTTTTGAACCCGGGATCTTCTCCTTTATAAGAGACAGTTACCATTGAACTAAATCCGGTGGTTAAACAAAAATCAAATTACAACAGAAAGAAAAGAGCCGGCTGACAATGACAGAAGGTTTGGTGACCTTCTTACTTAGTAAGCTTGCAGATTTTATCCAAGAAGAGGAGCGACTATTGACAGGTGTTAAGGCAGAAGCTGAGTACATCAGGGATGAACTAGAGTTCATGGTGGTCTTTCTAAGAGCTGCAGATGCGATGGAAGAGAAAGATGATGGACTTAAAGTGTTAGTGCAGAAAGTGAGAGATGTTGCGTATGACATGGAAGATACTCTTGATCATTTCAGGCTGCGTCTCACACATGATCATGGGGATAAGTTCTGTTCTTCTGTTCAAACAATTTCCAACTCCATCATCACTTTAAAAGCTCGGCGTCAAATTGCTTCAAAAATCCAAGCACTCAAAAGCCGAGTTATAAATATCTCAGAGGCACATCGGAGATATTTAATCAGGAACAACATAATGGAGCCAAGCTCGAGCTCCACCCACACACCAAGGGTGGCCAGGCCAGGGAATATAGTTGAAGAAGCAAATATAGTTGGCATTGAAAAGCCCAAAAAGCTTCTTATTGGGTGGCTTGTCAGAGGCAGATCCGAACGTGAAGTGATATCAGTGGTTGGAATGGGTGGTTTGGGTAAAACCACATTGGTGAGAAAAGTATATCATGATGCAGATGTAAAGAAACACTTTCAATTCAGGGTTTGGATCACTCTCTCTCCATCTTTCAAGGAAGAGGACCTTCTAAAAGATATAATTCAACAGCTCTTCCGTGTGCTCCAGAAAAATGTTCCTCAAGGAATGGACAACGATAGGCTAAAGACGGCAATCAATAGATTCCTTCAGAAAAAAAGGTATCTCATTGTGTTAGATGATGTGTGGCATGCTGATGCCTGGGATGCTTTTGAACCTGTGTTCCCAAACAACAGTCGTGGTAGCCATATATTGCTGACAACGCGAAAAACTGAAGTAGCCCTTACTGCCTGCATAGAATTCCCAGATAAAGTGTACAATTTGGATCCATTATCTCCAGAAGAGTCTTGGACTTTGTTTTGCAAGATGGTATTTCAAAACAGCCACTGCCCAGAACATTTGAAGAACGTTTCAGAAAGAATTCTGGGAAGATGTGAAGGACTGCCGCTTGCTATTGAGGCTATGAGTGGTGTTCTTGCGACGAGGGACAGGAGTAAAATAGACGAATGGGAAAAGGTGTGCCTTAGTCTTGGTGCTGGATTCGAAGACAACAACAGAATGAGGAATGCGTTGAAGATACTATCACTCAGTTACTATGATTTACCTTATTATCTCAAATCCTGTTTGTTGTACTTCAGCATGTTCCCTGAGGGCATACCGATTCAGCGTATGAGACTTATTCGATTGTGGATAGCAGAAGGGTTTGTGAAAGGAAGGGAGGGAATGACATCAGAGGAGGTTGCAGAAGATTTTTTGAATGAGCTCATAAAAAGAAGTTTGGTCCAAGTGGTAGAAGCAACCAGTTATGGACAAGTTAAAACATGCCGCATCCACGACCTTCTCCGTGAGATACTGATTACAAAGGCAAAAGAGCAAGATTTCGTTGCGATAGCCAAGGAACAGAACATGATTTGGTCTGAAAAGGTCCGCCGTGTATCGATACATAACGACATGCCAAGCATGCGACAAATACATGTTGCATCTCGCCTCCGTTCATTGTTGGTGTTCTGGGGAAAAGATTATTTTCCCGGGCCTCCTAAATTTATTTCGCCTTCTCGTTCAAGGCTGCTTACCGTGTTAGATATGGAAGGCACGCCTTTAAAGGAATTTCCAAATGAAGTGGTCAGCCTCATCTTTTTAAAGTATCTAAGTTTGAGGAATACCAAGGTGAATTCCGTTCCAAGCTCAATTAGCAAGCTTCAGAACCTGGAAAGTTTGGATTTAAAGCATGCCCAGGTCACTGAGTTGCCTGTTGACATTCTGAAGCTCCAAAAGCTTCGCCACCTGCTAGTGTATCGCTATGAAACTCATGAGTCTGATGATCAAATTCGCAACAAACACGGTTTCAAGGCACCAGCTCAGATAGGAAATCTACTTTCAGTACAAAAGCTTTGCTTCCTAGAAGCAGACCAAGGCCAGAAACTTATGTCAGAACTGGGAAGATTGATTCATTTGAGAAGGTTAGGCATTCTAAAGTTCCGGAAGGAAGATGGGAAGGATTTATGCTCCTCCATTGATAAGCTGACGAACCTTCGTGCATTGTCTGTTACTTCAATAACAGAGAGCGAGGTCATTGATCTGGAGTACTTATCTTCTCCTCCTCAATTTCTTCAGCGACTATACTTGACAGGACGTTTAGAGAGGTTACCAGACTGGATACTCTCACTTGATAGTTTGGTCAAGTTGGTTTTAAAATGGAGTCGCTTACGTGAAGATCCGCTGCTATTTCTTCAGAATTTGCCCAATCTGGTGCACCTTGAATTAATACAAGTTTATAGTGGCGAAGCATTGCATTTCAGTAATGAAGGATTCGAAAAGCTTAAGGTTTTGGGTCTAAACAAATTAGAACGGCTCAAATCTATAACCGTGCAGAAGGGAGCATTGCCTTCTCTCCAGAAGCTAGTTGTCCAGGGTTGTAAACTACTGCAGAAGGTGCCCTCTGGAATCAAACACCTCGCTAAGCTCAAAACACTTGATTTTTTTGACATGCCGTATGATTTTGTCAAGAGGCTACGGCCTGATGGAACTGCACAGAGAGCGGGAAGGACTTTTCTCCAAAAGTCAGTTGTCCAATTCATTAAAATAGTGCAGATTCTTCCATTTGATTCGCCCAACGATTTCATCAGGAGGCTCCATCCGGATGGAGATGGTGAAGATTATCATGAGGTTCGAAATGTGCCTGAGATTTACTGCACCTATCAGAAAAATGGCAATTGGGAAATCTACTACAATTATGCAAGACCAGACATTCTTTTGAAAAGGCAACCTGATTGGAAGCCATGATTTGCATCTGTAATTTTGTGATAGATGCTAGAGGTTGAATAATTTCCTTAAAACTATGATGTTTTGAAGTTGGTTGTAAATTAATGAAAGCATTTTTTTTTTAATGAATGTGATCAAACTTTCCTTACAAAAACTATGATGTTTATGAAGATACCACAAAAGAGAAGATAGCTCACAACCAACCAAACAAAGCAAAATCATAATCCAAAATAAAAAGAGTTCCAAGGGCAGGAAATTCTGCGTTTGCAGCTTCGAAGAGATAAACACCATTCGAAACTTGCAGAACTCTGAAATCAGCATAGTGACAAATTTGCATTTTAACACAGACACAAAAAAAAAAAAAAAATTCTCCTAAATGGAAGCAACAATCCAGATTTTCAATCCTATGATGAAAAGCTTTTCTTTTTCAAAATCTAAGGGATTTCAGTAGCTTAGTGTAGGTAGACCAACTAAGCCCTTTCTTTGGCTTCCATCTATAGACATATGTGCTTGATGTGCTAATGAAACTGGATAAAGGCTGGGTAGGACAAGAAGAGACAATAGAACACAAGATGAAAAGTAAAGTCCATGACCTGCAGCCCACGCACCAAATGCCGACACAAGTAAATTCAACTCTCGGGTTATCTTGTCTAGTCCCAGGTGCCACTTGCTCTCTAGAGGTCAGTCCATGGTGTTAGGTTCTGGTGTGGTTATGGAGTTACGTGTGCCTAGATGAGGAGTGAAATAATAACCCACAAGGAAAAACGAAGGAAACCACTTTAATAAGTTCCAGTTCGAATACAGCATGCCAACTTGCAATTGGGATACCAGTATCCAAACCAAACTCCTTGTCATCAAATGGTAAATACTTACAGATTTATCAACTATATATGCAGAGAAAGCACATGTTACCTTGTTATCTGTACAGGGAAGCACAAAACACTAAAACAAATATCAATTTAATGTTTTTTTCAATCCAAAAACACTTTTAAAAAATAGAAACAGAAACAGAAACAGAAAACTGTGTCAAACACCCCGTCAATCTAGTATAGTATCGTCTGCACGTGAGAGAGCATCGTGTCACTAGCTGAAAGCAAGCAGCGTCAGCTCAACTTGGGGTTGGCTATTTTATTAGATATTACCTAACATGGTGTGTCAGCTAGAATCACCCTTTCATTTTTCTAATCTTATCTTTAATTTATTCCTCGATGCACATATTGCCGGTCGTTTTCCACCCCATAATTCTAATATTTATATGCTAGAGCTGATTGTAAAACCTTCATGTTGGCGTCAGATTGTTTGTCTTGGACAAGTTTTACATTAATTTAAAACAGCTAATGTCGCAACCATCTAGCTGGTTAGACATTACATTGCAGGATTTACACTCAACCACCTCATCTCTTTACATTCAGCAAGGTGGGCTTAAGAATCCATTTGTATCTGATAACGGCAGGGTCTTAAATTTCTGAGAAGAAAATAACAAATTTTTTAAGTTTCTTTGCTGAAACTACATGGTAAAAAAAAAACAATTATTAATTTGCCTTTTATCCGTGAGAGAGAGAAAAGGAATTTCCTTGTTCAGAAAAGGATTAAGGCACTGGTTAGACAGATGGACACGCGATTGCAGAGAAGTTGCCTGGAGATTGAAATAGTAAACTACGTAGACAGCAATTATAGATTAGCCTAGCTGATGGTGATTGGAAGTGGCCTACACTCTTAAGAAAACGTCTCATTGGCTACTAAAAATCATTTTCATGAAGGAAGTGCTCATTCAGATTTACCAGATATATCTATGCAATGCCATTATGTAGACAGAGTTAACTTTCGAAAGTTACAAGCCAACCCCAACTCCAAACACCATTATTGCACTCCCTGGAGTTTCAGAAACACTAATTGGAAAGCTAAAAAGACCATCCATGTCTGAGGGTGTGGTTACTTTTTTACTCACCAAGCTCGGAGACTTCCTTGCAGAAAGGGGAAAACAACTGGCAGGAGTCCAGGGTGAAGCAGAGTATATCAGTGATGAGCTTGAGTTCATGACAGCCTTCCTAAGACTTGCAGATGCGATGGAAGACGGTGATCCTGTTCTAAAATGTTTGATCAAGAAAGTGAGAGATGCAGCTTATGACACGGAGGATGCTCTCGATAATTTCAGCCTATCCCTTGCTAGT
>Ga0307515_10011583_pt1 | contig 16724 bp, 14 predicted proteins | sample 17_EM_MG_FD_194513 | JGI IMG/M metagenome (GOLD analysis project Ga0307515, IMG submission 194513) | Populus trichocarpa ectomycorrhiza microbial communities from riparian zone in the Pacific Northwest, United States - 17_EM | ecosystem: Host-associated > Plants > Roots > Unclassified | place... | reverse complement strand
CATGAATTTATCAAAAACTAAGTTGACTAAGTTATATTTCATAGCTTAGAAAATATACCCCTTACCAACTAATCTATCGAGGGAAACTCGAATCCATATCTTAAATTAGCAATAAGAACAGTTAATTCTGATTCCCTAATAACTAAAAACTATAAATAAAAACCCTAAAATTCCCTTACCACATGTTGTCATGATACTTGAGGGTGTATAGCCACCCTCTAGTTAATAATCAAAGTGACTATGAACTTTATGTTTTCCTTTACCATTATTTTCAACCAGGGTGATGTCGAAAAGGACACGAACATCACTATTTTCTCTAGAAAGATTAATAAAAGTAGAGACATAAGAAGAATTGTCTGGGTAGATATAAATAGCCCATTCATACCTAACAATAGTGAAAATCTAGTTAGTTATATGTTTCCTTATACCAATTTTTTTGGTTAATGAGTAGCCTTGAATTGTAAATTTATGGGATCCATTTACTATTTTTGTTATGGACAGGGAGGAGGTTGGGGATGTGCATGGTAGTGGTGGGGAGGTGGGTTAGAAGAGAAGAAGAAATACTATGGTGCTGGGAATCCAAGAGAAAGTTGATTACAACTTGAAATGTGAGAAAATTAAATTTATAAGAGGGGATATAGCCTTCATGATGGTAGTGGTTGTGGTGGGTCCCTTGAAATAAGAAGTGAAAAGATTATTATTTATTAATTATTTGGGGGTAAAAGTTAGAACAACTTGGAAGAAGATTTGAGATACTTTATTGTTCTGAAAATACTAATAGATTTTTTGTTTTTCTTTACTCTTTTACAAGAGAAAATATTTTGTTTTGATAATAGGGAGATATTTTTTTTTTTTTGTATATTAAAGAGAAGGATCCTTTGTTGGATTTTGTTCAATTCATCATAGTAGAATTTTTTTTTTTTTTTTGGTTTCTTTGAATCATGTAGGTTAATTTAAATTTTTTTTTGGAACACTTTAAATAGTTCCTAAGATTGTTATTCTTCTTTACTCTAATGACCTGGTTTCTGCAAAACATAAAACAAGTATATAAATCAACAACTAAAAAATAAATTAACTTGCAATACTTGTTGATAGAAAATAAACTTCAAGAAATAGATTGAGGCAAAGATCAATCCTTTAGCTTTAAAATAATTTATTACCTACTCTTTGATGCTAATAATGTGATTGCAATATTGTTTCTTTGGCTTACTCAATTTTTTATTCTTGATAGCAAAAACCAAGAATTAACAACGAATCAAAATTTATATCACTTTATAATAATTTTAATTGAAATTATGTAAAAGAGACGAGTTTTAGAAAGATTAGAAATTTTCTCCATTATCAAAACCATATCAAAATTGTTTTTTTTTTATAGGCAATTTTGACAATTAATTTTAACATAACTTTTAAAACAAAATGATACAACCTTTTGTTTTAAAATAAACAACTATTTGAAATAAAATTTTAATAAATACAACTTTTAATTCATATTCTAAGAATCCCTCACATAAATAAAAAGTTTTTTATCAGAATAAAATACAAAATAGATATAAAAATAAAGAATAACAAAAAATAAAATCACCACATCAGACTAACTTTTCCAAGTAAACTTTTAGATTCACTCAGCCAACTAGAGAACACAATATCTTGAATTGTTCAGTCTATTATGTGAAACTAGACAAGAAAGATCACACAGTTCCTTAGCAAACAACTTACAAAAACCAACAAATCTCTGTTTCAAGGTATTTGTTTACTTTAATATTTTGTCTTCGCCAAGATGACACATCGAGAATAAATAATCAAGAACTAACGATAGCATTCCATTCTGTACCGAACTGTAGTTTTATACTTACAGACCTACCTTGCATATCTTTTGGTTATTACATTGATTAAATTCTTGAAACATACAGCTAATCAAATGGTTAGCTAATCCTAGAAAAAAAATGTCATTCGGCTTGTTGGTATTGCTTGATGGTGCAGCGAACTAGATTCCTAAACTATTGCCACCTCTCTACACAATCTAAGGAGCAGATACCTGACTGCTACTATAACTTTTCTAGTCCAGTCTCTACCAATTGAAAAGGCTAAATGGTTTGCCACTCCCGGCAACAGACGCATCTGTGGAGTCTGATTCACTTCCCACCATTTCTTCAGAACCATAATTGCTTGGAAGGAGTTGAATACGGTCAGCATTGTTGATGATCCAATTGGTGACTTCAGGTGATGCTGCCCATTCCATTACGGCTTCATGTGTCGATTCCCTGGTGAAATCCTCCCACTGTTTCTTTGTGAACTTCTTTCGTCTTGGTGTTTTGTGGAAGGTTGAATAGTGATCCTGCTTATCTACTGTTGCCAAGTGAGAAGATGGTGATACCACACCTGCCAATGCCAAGAAAAGCAAATCACTCTATACTGGATGGTTGATAAATGACAGATCCAGTACCTTGTTGAATGATCCAAAAACATTAGATAAAGAATGACCATACAAGATAAATGAACCTACATATCATCCAAATTAGAGGCACAAAAATATTGCCTCGGAAGCATCTGAATTTGTTACTTTAAATTCCTTTCAAGGAATGGAAACAGAAATTATATACTTGGTGTAGCAAGGATCGTGAACAGATCAGTGATACTGGAACATTCTGTCCACGTAAAGTAAATAACCAGATTTCCCCCCCTAAAATCTCAACACCATAGTCATTGGGAATCTCTGGTTATCATTAGGCATGGAAACTCTAGATGTTGAATTTCCAGTTACATTAGGCAAGGAAACTCTAGATGCTGATGAAACCTACAAGGGGACACATTTATAACATAATGCAAGGATATGAGTCAAGAGCCAGTTCTCTTAATTAATATTTTAGGATGAGAAAGGAAAGTGTTAGAATGGATGATTTCAATTGCACATAATGGCGGAAATTTTTTTGGGAAAAAGAAGATGAAAAATCTCAGTTTTTGCTTAAGTAAAGAAAAATGCATATTGCAAGAACTAGCACATACATGAGATGTGTTCATCAAACTGCCAATGAGCTGGTTAATAGCAGCAAAATAAATGCAGAACCAGAAAAACAAACATAAAGGTAAAAACAAGAAATTAAGTAAAATAAAGCAAGGAAAAATCCACAGTGACACACACCCTTAACACAAACCCACAACACAAATGTCAATTTATGTTTTGATCCCTAATTTCTGTGATTGTGTGATTAGGTCCCAGACCAAACAAAAATAATAGAACTTTTTTTTTCCAATTTTGCCCTTGTAGGTTTTAATATTTATGAAACTCTTAAAATAGTTTGGTTGTTAAGTTATAAAGTGCGCAATTAACTCTTGAATTTTCAAAACTGGAAAAAGAAGCAGATACAATTGTTGACGTTCAATTTTGTTAGTGTTAATTGGATAATTATATCAACACCTAATCATAATCAAGTTTTTTTCTAAATAGGTTAGTATATTTTGGATCTCTTATTCATTGAATCAAATTTTCTCAATTGACCAATTTCATTTCAGATTTGAATCTGATTTGGTGCTTTTCATGTAACTTGTTTGTTTAGGGATAGTTTCACGTTTAGTACCAGAGTCTAGAGCTTAAACGAACTTGTAGGATAAGGACAAAATAAACAAAAAGATTATAATCCAATGGCCCATATTTAATGTGTTCCCAGTTTCTATGACAAAATCGTGCCAAGGTATCATGGTCCGTAATACTTACCTTTAACAGGAGAGCTGGTCCAAGCAGATGAGCTTTTTGGACTGTTCCACATCTTCCCCTGGGGGCTCATTTTTCCTGACCTACTATGGAATTCAGCGCGTCGAAATCTTGCTGTTGTCTGTCCTGCAGGCTGGAGCCAAGCACTCCCACCCCCAGAATCTGATTGATCCCTGTATTAAATCACAGTTGGGTGCTGAAGTTATATACTGAACTAAAAATACATGAAGTGAAATATTTAGAGCACATACAAAAAAGCAAGTCTTTCAGAAGCACTTAGCAAACAGACACTAATACAATCTTGTTTATACCATCTGAAATAAGTCCAACTTCACCTTTGTTTTCTAACAATGCCAATGCTCTACTATAGGGTGTCCAACTTCACCTTTGTTTTCTAACAATGTCAATGCTCTACTATAGGGTGTCAGGATGACATTGGTCAACTTCCACATCTGTTCATTAAACTTCATAAACAAGGATCATGACGACCACCCATCCAATTAATTTTTCTTAAGACCATTGTGATGCACTTAAGACCATTGTGATGCACAATCTAGATAAGTTCTACGCATTATTCACAAGATCATTAATTTGGTTTCAATCCCAAATACTAATTTGATACAGAATTACCACCCTTTTAACTGAATGCAACTACTTCAAAACAACAGTACTCTTAAACAACAGGAGGGAAGTGAAAATTACAGAGCTTACCTTTTATACCACCACTTCAAAGTAACAGAGCAGATTGCACAAGAAGAAAGCAAGGCGCCCATTGCTAAAGGAGTATCAAGAGTGCTCTGAGAAAGAAAAGGAAAGCAAGAAAACCTGGTCATACAGCAGTCATCACTCAAAATATGCTGTCAAAACAAAATTTGTTCTTAAAATAACTACAAGAAAATGAGCTAAGAAGAAAAAAGCTTAACTAGTAGCGCACAAGAAGAGTGTAACAGAATGACAGTATAGACTGCCTAAGTCAGTGAAATATGATGACACATTTCATATAAAGTCAAGTCTATACCACATGGACTCTAGAGGGCATAGAGGAAGTATCAAGTTTAGAGACTCGTATAATCCTAGTGTCATAGGAAAACAACTTGACGGGGATACCAGACACAAGACACGGTTCACACACACGTATGATTATAGACAATGGAGGGTAGCCCAACTTGTTGTTCTTTGGTTGAGAGATTGGGCTTTAGCCTATGTTATTGGGTTTAATTTATTTGGACTTTTGAGTTTTATTATTAGGTTTGATGTTATTCTATTTTGGATTTCAATCTATTTTAGTTGGCCGCTGGCCTAATTGTTGGTTGTTTTAGGGTTTTACTAATAACATAATTTTTGACATTGTAATCAGTTTTAGAATGAATTATTAAAAGTTGTAAAGTTGCAGACTTCACCTCCTCCCTTTCTCTTCTCTTCTTTAGTTTTTTATTATCTTTCTTTGGCTTCTTCTTAGCTTCTTCCTTCTTTCTTTTACTTCTCTTAAATTTCTTTGTCCCGCATCACAACTATGGCACAATTACTGGAAGGATAAAAAAATTGCCTTCACAGGGCTGAAACTAAGGTGAACTGGCCACAGTGGAATTAATTCAGCACAAGGCATATCACTGTAAACAGAAAAGCTCCCCTTTAAACCAACACAAGTACACAACCCCAGAACTATTGTAATTTATCTAACACAATTCAAATGGCTGGCTAACATCAAACAATGTCGAATCAGGAATTACCTAGTCCTATATATGATTATTTGTCCAATAATAGTAGTAACTTGATGAATATCATACCATAGAAGCAAGTCAGAGAAAACCAATTATCATTCTCTAACTTTCTCTTGTCAAAAAGAGAACTGGATACCTTTAAATAGGTAGTAAATCTTGTTAACTGATTAAAGCACGCATCATTGGCCCTGCAGTAACCTCTATCTTTCCCAAAAAAATCCCCCCTGATGATATATGCATGATTATGAACCTTTTGTTCTTTAATAACAGATCTTTAACTCTAAATATCCATGCACCAAAAGGAGGGTATTCATTGTGAATTGGTGAACTTTGTGTGCTTATAAATATGTGCATGATTACAATGTGTGCTACTTATATTCATGTGAAAATGTAAAATGGAGCACGTCAGTAAAATGCTGCAGCTGTATAATAATTCTTTAATTTTGAGGCACTCAAGCAACTTTAGAAATCTTCTTTTAGTTTGATATCAAGCAATGGAATTAACATGAACGGGTGTCTTACCTGTAAAATAAAGGTGGATGCAATAATGCGCATTGCCCATTTGACAAACTGTGCTACACCATCATCCACACTTCCATCCTTTGAGATTACAAATTTCCTCACCATCCAGAACCCTAAACCAGCTCCTGTGAGAACAATCCCTACTAGTATAAATATGTAAACCTGTAGTGAAATAGGGAAAGGTCAAAACATAATGCTTTAAAAGAAGCAAATAGAGAATAAACTTCATGTGAGGAATAATATTGTAAAAAAGAATCACATGCACACAATTGGTTCTTCCCTCCTTTCCTTTTGTAAAAGTGCTTTGAGAGAGAGGGATTCTGAATTAAGTAAAAAATGCATTGCTCTTATTTATCAAAACTTTCAAATATAACCAGAATAAATCACATCTGTCAAACAGGAAAGTAATGCCAATGTGTGTCTTGAGAAGCCTATGAGAACATAGAATGTAGTTTGTGGATGATGGCTTAAGGTACCCCAAAAAAAAGGAAAAAAGAGAAACTACATGTGTCTACATATTAATGCAGTATCAATATGGAAGTGCTGGGAAGATGAGATGTGAGTTCATTGCAGGACTGGCTCTAGAACATTGATTCCCTTGAACCTGTAACTGCAAGTACTCTACAAAACTCTGCATAAAAATCTATGTAGAGAAAGACTTACAGGATTGTGCATGTCTTCACTCAGCCCAAAGTTGACTAGAATCGAATTTACCAGCGTTGAAATTTGATGTAAAATAAAAGTGCCAGCTCCAAGCTGCAACAGAAATAGATAAAGAGAGTTATGCATCTTAGATAAAAGAAAAGGGAACATTATCTAAAAAATGGGAGGAAGTGTGGGGAAATAATTAGAGGATATTGGAACTTAAAGCTAAAGTAAAAGCAAACTCACCACTGATCCATATATGGAAAGATAGAAAAAATTCTTCCTTCCAGTTGGCAACAATTTCATTCCCTGCAACATTACAGCAAAGATAAACATAGTAAGTCTGTCTACACAATAATGAACTGAAAAGCTAAGATGAAATTCTTAATCACAAAATTGCAGGCATTGAATAGAAACTTGCAAATATTGAAAGCATATTAATATTCAGATACATTCTTAATACGACGACCATAATAAACCAAAATAATTTATAACAAAACTAACATCAAAGTTTTGCTATTTGAAAATTATATCCCTAAACACCATTATAAAGTGTTGTGTTATTGCCAAAAAAAAATGTTATATTGAAACTTCCAACTTTATTTCAATGAATAGATTGAGGCACAGAAACTGGCCATGGAGCTTAAAAGATCTAGAACAAATCCTTTTTGGACATTATATGTTGATGACAAAAACCTAAAAATAAGTGACATGAAATAACAAAATTATCAACTGAAGAATAGTCTAGGGAATTTGATTTTGAAAATTCATGAGAATGCCATTAAACATCCATTCTGTCACAAGCAGGTTGCGCACTGCACCATGCGTGAAAATGCAGTTACCTACAACCTGAGTCCCTAAAAACAGCTGGCTCAGCTAACAAAGTATCATGGCAATCCCCTTCCATTATAAGCTCTAGGTGTACAGGCCCCATTTGGTTTGGTGCATGTTGAGTAGAACAATCCACACAAGGATGGTAAATTTTTTCTATTTTCAACTCAGACTGAATGCAGCCCAGCCCCTTCCATGAAGAAAAGATGTTTGGGACAAAAAAGAGCTCCATATCTATCACTAGGTATTTACAACTCAATCAGGCACATATTGGCACATGCTGGACCTTAGCCAAAACTTCAAATAAGCGAATAACATCAATGCTCTGAATTTTTTATTTAAAACTTTTGGTTCTGCATTTCAAACCAATTTGGTGATACTGGTGTTGGCAAAGAGAAAAATTGAAGAAGGGGGAGGAAGATCTGAAAGCAACAAAACCAAACTTACAGACCTGAAAAAGGAGGATTATAATGACAAGAAAAACCCCAATAGCCATTGAAGTGCTATAATAAAAGGGAACCCAGCTGCTGACTATCGGTGCCAGCAATAGTAAAACAAATCCAACTGCTAGACACATGAGTCGCCATTGCTGTAAATCTGCACTAACATCAATTAATCAGTGTCAATAAAGGAATTTAAATCCAGTGTGCAAGACCAAACACAACAGGGAACAAGGGGAACCAAACCTTCATCAACAGCAATTGAGACGGATCCAGAAGTATCACCAATGAACTTTACATCAACATATCTCTCCTCATAAGGAGACATGACAGATGTCCACAGCCCCTTCTGAACAATTCTCCAATCATCCTTTTCGCACTGGCATAATCCAAGGGAAGCATTCCTGGAAATGCTCCATGGACGAGACGTAAATTTTCATTATCAAATTGAGAGAGAGAGAGAAAAAAAAAACAAGATGCAAGAAATTCACTTACCGGTGAAAGCAAACCTGAATATTGCTATGCAATCTCTCTGGGATTAGTGCAGACGGAGCCAAAGTAACTCGAAATGAACTAGCATACCTACTGAGTTTCCATCTCAAGTGACCAGAAACTTTAACTCGTTCACAAAAGAAAGCATCTTTAGAACCATCATGGCTAAACACACGCTCATGAAAGTGGGACGGAGTGACATCTAGAGCTGGATTCTCGGAGTCAATGCCTGTAATTGTAGAAGGCATTATTAATTATCAATCATTCAAAGTAGAAAAAAACGAATCACTCAAAGTACATGAGAAGATTTAAGACTTCAAACAAATGCTCTCAATCACATGAAGAAAAACATAAATCAACCAAGCAGCACTAAGGCATACTATAACTACCTAAACAGACCCTCGATTTCAAACCATGTCTAAGATTCAAGAGTAGAAAGGAAGAAAACAACCCCAAGAAAAGATTTGTTTCAAGTTTACGATATCAAGAAACTTCGAATCTCCATTAAACCTTCCAAAACTCAAAAGGCACAAAAAAAAGACGCCTATTCAGCTACAACAAGCAACATTCCTTATCAAAGGCAAACGATTTTATATACATCAAACCCAACATATAATACCAAGGGTGCCTACCTGTAGCGATTTTAACAAAACCCCATAAATAATCTACAGATTTTTGTTAGAATAATTATTTTCACTTCACTACACTACACAACCAAAAAATAAAGCCCTAACAAACCCATCAACTCCGAAGAAAAAAGAAATTAATATACTGTATAGATTTCAATTGCCAGCACCTTAGCTCCAAAAACTTTCTTTTTTTAAAAAAAAAAAGACCCCACAATTACATGCAGTTTTATTTCCAAACGGTGTTTGTCCAAAACCAAAAAGAGCACTACACCACGACAGATCACAGCAATCAATCAAGAAGCGAGCAAAAAAAAAGGGAGGAGACATCAGAAGTCAGTAGTACCTTTGAGAGTGGTCTCGTGAGTGGCACGTGAGAGGAACAGAGAGGAGGCAAATAACAAAGAGAAAAGAAGCAGAAGAGAAGGAGAACGAGACGAGGAACCCATTGCTGCTCTCTCCCTCTCTTCCTGTCGCTCTGTTATTTAGGTGAAATATTATTAGTTAGGGGAAAAAGAAGAAACGAAGGCAGTGAGAGCGCGCTTCGAATCAGCCAGTTGTATTGTTGTATTTGTCACTTGTTCTTTCTTCTACGCCGCGTTTTGTGTTTTAATTATTTGCGTGTTGGCGTCGTGTTTTTTATTTATTTTTTTATGCGTGTTGGCGTCGTTGCTAAGCATGGATGCTCTCTTCGAGACTAATGTCCAGTCATCAAATTATCAAGATCGTATTGGACCTTGCTTTTGCCATACTGGTTTGTGTTTGTCTTTATGTTTTAATTTTTAAATTAATATTTTTTTTTAGTATTTTAACTGATATTAAAAATAATTTTAAAAAATAAAAAAATATTATTTTAATATATTTTTAAATAAAAAACATTTTAAATAGTAATTATATTTTAAAACATTCTTCAAAATTTAAGTGTTTTCTTAGGAGGTGTTTGGTTTATGGAAATCTCACATCATTTGTACTAAAATATTTTAACAACTGTACATTGAATTGAATTCATTTGGCAAACAATACACATTTTTTGTAATTGAATTTAGAATTATTAATAAAATTAAATTTTAAAATTTTCTTTATTGCCTACATCTCCATTGTCTTCCTTTCCATCTTTGAAAAACCACCAGGTCAGGACAACCACCAAGAATAACAGAGTAGCAACCAAGAACGATCCAGCCAAAAATAAAATCTTTGAAAGTGACTATAGGTGATCCTAGACGTGCAACCGCGCTATATTCCGGGGTCCTTTTTTGTGTTAAAACTAATATTTAGATGATGTAAATATGTTTTTAAAAAAATTATAATTATTGGATTGGATTAAAAAAGTTAATTTTATTTTAATTAGATAATAAAAAAACAATATCGATCAAATTAAAAAAAATAATAATAACTTGATAAAAAAAAATAACATTTTTATAAAAAATAACGTACAATATAGCTTAATTATTAGCTCATTAAATATGAAAGGGAAAAATTAAATTAAAAAAAAAAACAAAAAAACAAGTTGGAGTTAATACAAGTTAGCATGATAAATCTATAATTCAGGGGATAAAAGACGAACCAATCCGGATTAATCTACTAAACTAGCAGCCCAAGTCATGAAATTAAAATAATTTGATAAAAAAAAATCGTAAAAAACCACAAAGCTGATAAGAAAATAAGTTCAAAAAAAATATAAGCTCACGTTAATTTTTCAAACCCGTGATCTGGGGCATTAGACTTAAAGTAGTTTATCTGGAAAAACCATGAAATTTAATTCTCAAACAATTAGATGTTGAAGAATTAACTTGGAAAAAAATATTAATTACACAAAAAGATTTAAAATAAAAAAATGACAACTAAAAAATAAAAATTAAAATTAAAATACTAAATAAATTGTGTGTTTAATTAAAAGGTGAAATTGAAAAGAAAAAGGAAGAAAAAAAACAATTGCTCTTCATAAAATTCCAGCGGAAAAATATTCTTGTGCTTGCTTCCCAAGCACACAGGTGACATAAACTTGTTCTGGTTCTTTCATGTTTGGCAGCCCCTTCACCATTCTTTTTATGGACAATGACTTCAGTTCAGTCCATGGAAATAGAGATGGCCAAAACATAGATGCCATTTTGCAGCTTCATCTTTTAAGTCTATGGCGAGGTAGTGATGCAGGTTGTGTGCATGGATGTAAAAGAAACATACCATTTTGTGTCATTTTCACACGTGCAATTAGTCTCCTTTCTGCACTTTTTAATTCAAGACAGACAGACCCCTTGATAAGTTATTGTTTAAGTTTTTCAGTTACAGTAGAATTGTTTATTAGAATAAATCCCTGTCTTTCAGGATGTTAGTTGCATAAGCTTGACAATTTCTCTGTTACGTGTACCACAATGTTGTAGTCATGCATTAGTGGGCTGTTATTTCTCTTTTCTGTTACCCTGTAAAGGCTATTTAAGCCAAGTTCAGTTATGGAATAAATAAGTCATTCTTCTTCCAAATTGTTATCCCTTATAATTTGGTATCAGAGCCTCCCCTAGGGCCTGAGAAAAAAAAAAGCAGCAGTCTTTTGAGTGATTTCCAAACACAGAAAAGAAAAGAAAAGAGAGAATGAGTGAAGAGAAGAATTTTTTGCAACCAGCTATTCCACATTTCGATGGTCACTATGACCATTGGAGTATGCTCATGGAAAACCTCTTGAGATCCAAAGGGTACTGGAGTCTGATTGAAACTGGTTATCAAGAACCAGTGGCAGAAATGGTGTTGTCCGAAGCACAACAAAAACAATTGGAGGATTTGATGATGAAGGATCTCAAAGTAAAGAATTATATGTTCTAGGCTATTGACAGGACAATTCTTGAGCAAATTCTGGAGAAGCGTACCTCAAAACAGATATGGGATTCGATGAGAAAGAAGTTCGAGGGAAATGTAAGGGTAAAGCGCTCAACTCTTCAAGCATTGAGGAGAGATTTTGAACTTCTAGAGATGAAAGCAAGTGAAACCATTACAGAATATTTTGCTCGTGTCATGAGTATAGCAAATAAAATGAGGAGTAATGGAGAATAGATGAAGGACGTCACTATTGTGGAAAAGATTCTTAGAACTTTAACTGAGAAATTCAACTATGTAGTTGTCTCAATTGAAGAATCCAAGGATATTGATGCACTCACCGTTGATGAACTGTAAAGTTCACTGGTTGTGCATGAACAAAAGTTTCACAAGAGCAATGGCGAGGAGCAGGCTTTGAAAGTGACTATAGCCGATAGAAATGGAGGTAGAGGTCGAGGCAGAGGTGACTACAGAGGCAGGGGTAGAGGCAGAGGTCGCCAAACTTTCAACAAGGCAACCATTGAATGCTACAAGTGTCATCAGCTTGGGCATTTTCAGTATGAGTGTCCAGCTTGAGAGAAGGAAGTCCACTATACTGAATTAAATGAACACGAAGAGATGCTCTTGATGTCATATGTCAAGGTGAACCAGACAGCACAAGAAGATATTTGGTTCCTTGATTCAGGCTGCTCAAATCATATGAGTGGGAACAAGGCTGCATTTTGTGAATTGAATGAGACATTTCGGGAAACGGTAAAACTGGGAAATAATACCAAGATGACCGTTTTTGGAAAAGGAAGGGTGAGACTACATTTAAATGATAGTAACTTCGTGATCACTGATGTATTCTATGTTCCAGAGCTGAAGAATAACCTCCTAAGCATTAGACAGCTTCAAAAGCGTGGTTTTGCAATCCTAATCCAATCAGGAAAGTGTCACATATATCATCCACAGAGAGGGCTTATTATTCAATCTGAGATGACAGCCAACAGAATGTTTTTATTATTGGCCAACTTTCAGCCCAAGAAGGAGAAGAATACTTGTTTTCACACAACTACTTCAGACCTAGCTCATCTTTGGCACTGCAGGTATGGGCATTTAAGCTATAAAGGCTTAAGAACACTACAGTCTAAAAACATGATTCATGGTCTTCCACAACTATCTGCATCAACTGTGACTTGTACTGATTGCATAATGGGGAAACAACATAGAGATCCTATTTCAAAAAGGAGCACGTGGAAAGCCACACAAAAGTTGCAGCTAATACATGCAGACATTTGCGGTCCAGTCTCTCCAATGTCAAACAGCAAGAAAAGGTACTCACTATGTTTCATAGATGATTTCAGTAGGAAGGCATGAATATATTTTTTGAGTGAGAAGTCTGAAGCATTCAACATGTTTAAATGTTTTAAGAAACTTGTTGAAAATGAAACTGGTTTGTCCATTAAATGCTTACGTACTGATAGAGGTGGGGAATTTAATTCTAAAGATTTTAACGAGTTCTGCAAGCAACATGGTATTAAGAGACAGTTAACAGCAGCATACACTCCACAACAAAATAGAGTGGCAGAACGGAAAAATCGAACAGTGATGAATCTGGTTAGAAGCATGCTATCTGAGAAGAAGATGCCAAAAAACTTCTGGCCTGAAGCTGTTAACTGGGCAATTTATGTGCTAAACAGGAGTCCCACATTAGCAATAAAAGATGTCACACCACAGGAAGCTTGGAGCGGGGTAAAACCTACAGCGGAGCATTTCAGGGTCTTTGGATGCATCTCATATGCTCATATCCCTGATGCCAGAAGGACAAAGTTGACTAGCAAGAGTCTTCTCTGTGTTCTTTTAGGAGTCAGTGAAGAATCAAAAGCATATCGATTATACGATCCTACCTCAAAAAGGATTGTAGTAAGTCGAGATGTCATTTTTGAAGAGGAAAAGCAATGAGAATGGGACAAGAGTTTTGAAGAACAAATCTTGGTGGATCTGGAATGGGGAGATGATGAGGCATGTGATGACTTGATTGAAGATGATGTTGTTAACAGTGAAGAAGATAGCAATGAAAATGTGGGAATGGTGAATGGTGAGCCGAATTCAGTCTTGTCCAATGCATCAACCGAAGCTTCAAATGCATCAACAGAAGAAAATTTAAATATAGAAAGAAGAAGAATCCAACGAGCTCCAGCATATTTGAATGATTATGTCACTGGTGAAGGTTTTTCAGATGAGGATATTGAGGTTAACATGGCTCAAATTGTGTCTGCAGATCCATCTAGTTTTGAAGAGGCTAAAAAGAGTTCTAAATGGAGGCTGGCAATGGACGCTAAGATGCAGGCGATTGAGAGGAATGAAATATGGCAACTAACTGAGTTGCCCGTAGGTGCCAAGAAAATTGGGGTAAAGTGGATTTATAAGACAAAATTCAATGAACTTGGAGAGGTAGACAAATACAAAGCAAGGTTGGTGGCCAAGGGTTATTCACAACAGCAAGGAGTGGACTACACTGAAGTCTATGCTCCAGTGGCAAGAATGGATACAGTTCGCATGATTATTGCCTTGGCAGCTCAAAGGGGATGGAAGATTTTTCAACTTGACGTGAAGTCTGTCTTTCTTCATGGAGAATTAAGTAAAGATGTATATGTAGAGCAACCGATGGGGTATGTGCAGAAAAGGAATGAGTATAAAGTGTATAAACTGCAAAAGGCCTTGTATGGACTAAAACAAGCTCCTCGAGCTTGGTTTAGCAGAATTGAAGCGCACTTTGTAAGTGAAGGATTTCAGAGGTGCCACAGTGAACAAACATTGTTCGTTAAAACCAGCAATAAAGGTATTATTCTTATTGTGAGTATTTACGTGGATGACTTGATATATACTGGTGATGATGACGTTATGATGAGTAAATTTAAAGAGTCTATGTTAAGGGAATTTGATATGTCTGATTTGGGGGGTATGAGGTTTTTCCTTGGCATAGAGGTTTTGCAAACTGCTAATGGTATATATATCTGCCAAAGAAAATATGCACTGGATGTTCTAAAACATTTTGGAATGGAGGATAGCAATGCTGTGTGTAGTCCCATTGTACCAGGTTCAAAATTACACAGTGATGAAGGAGGAGTCAAAGTTAACGAAACATATTTTAAGCAAATAGTTGGAAGTCTCATGTATCTCACCACAACTAGACCTGATATAATGTTCATTGTGAGCTTAATTAGTCGTTACATGTCTAAGCCTACAGAACTACATTTGCAAGCAGCCAAAAGAACTCTCAGGTACTTGAAAGGGACAGTGAGCTACGAGATACTTTACAAAAAGGGTGAAGTTGAAGAGCTTCTCGCATTCACTGACAGTGATTACGTCGGAGATGTTGAGGACAGGAAAAGCACTTCTGGATATGTTTTTTTGATGAATTCAGGAGTTGTTTCATAGTCTTCAAGGAAGCAACTACTAGTCACATTATCGACCACTGAGGCTGAATTTGTTGCAGCTGCAAACTGTGCCTGTCAGACTGTATGAATGAGGAGAATACTTGAGAAGATAGGGCATAAGCAGGAAGGAAGCACTACAATCATGAGTGACAACAGCTCAGCCATTAAACTCTCTAAAAATCCTGTCATGCATGGCAGAAGCAAGCATATAGACGTGCGGTTCCATTTTCTGCGAGATTTGGTTAAAGATGGTGTTATCAAGTCGGAATTTTATGGCACAAAGGATCAAATAGCTGACGTGATGACTAAGCCACTGAAGTTGGAACATTTTCTGAGACTGAGACAGATGCTAGGAATATATGATGTATCAGATAAACTAAATACTTGAAAGTGTTTAGTTTAAGGGAGGGAATGATAAGTTATTGCTTAAGTTTTTCAGTTACAGTAGAATTGTTTGTTAGAATAAATCCCTGTCTTTCAGGATGTTAGTTGCATAAGCTTGACAATTTCTCTATTACGTGTACCACAATGCTGTAGTCATGCATTAGTGGGCTGTTATTTCTCTTTTCTGTTACTCTGTAAAGGCTATTTAAGCCAAATTCAGTTATGGAATAAATAAGTCATTCTTCTTCCAAATTGTTATCCCTTACACCCCTTCCATGTGGATAACAGTCGCCCATCTTTCTGATATACTGCCATGTTTCCTTCCCTAGCAACCTGCAACTCTGAAGCATCTCCTGCTGCAAGAATTTCCTTATAGTTCAGAAAACACACACGGCTATTTGATCCTGAGTCCATATACCAGACATCTCCTCCTTCAAGTGTTCTATTGCCAGCAACAAATAGCGTTGGCTCTTCCTCTTTATTCTTCTCCTCAGTTCTCGAAACCTTTCTTTTCAACTAGCTTTTCGCTCTGCTTTGAAATTGCCTTTTTTTTTTGTTGTTGGGTTTGTGCTCCATAAATTTGAACGTTTTCCCGGTAATTTTGATAGAAATTAGCAGAAAAGAAAAGGGCGGGGACGAAAGAAATAACCATAGCAGATGCATCGGATAGACGTCAGGAACTTTGATTTGTTTCTTCAATTTCTTGGACATTCATAAGCAAGATATCCATGGTGACCACAATTCTAGCACTATTGCCCTTACCTTGTTGAGCATTCCTTGCTTGCATGAATCCTCCACGTCTTCTGTATCCCTATTCAATGAAACCACCACGTCCTCTTCCTTGTCCTCCACTGTTGTTTTCAAAAACAAGCTTTGATTTTAGAACTTGCTCAATAGCTTATACATTGTCATTCCTTCATATGCATTAACTGATCAGGAACCCGTAGCTAGGACCCCAGAAACCCCTCAATGCTCATGGTCTTCAAGGTTTTGACTGTAACTATATGTTCAAATCTTGAAGTTAGTGATCGCATCATCTTCTCGATTAAATTACCATCATCAAGCTTTTCTCCATTTCTTCACTTTTGATTGACAATGCCAGTCAACCTGTAGTGATGCCTGACACA
>Ga0307515_10011582_pt1 | contig 16725 bp, 14 predicted proteins | sample 17_EM_MG_FD_194513 | JGI IMG/M metagenome (GOLD analysis project Ga0307515, IMG submission 194513) | Populus trichocarpa ectomycorrhiza microbial communities from riparian zone in the Pacific Northwest, United States - 17_EM | ecosystem: Host-associated > Plants > Roots > Unclassified | place... | reverse complement strand
ATGGAGAAAACTTGATTTGATCGATATTCATTCGTGGTTTACATTAATTTTAAATGGATTAATCATCGGAACGGTATTAATGATCATTACCCTATTTATGAAATTTGATTTAGCAACGATAAACGGTGCATATAAAAAATTAAGACAAAAAGTAAATTTATGATCCCTAAAATCATTCACTATTGTTGGTTCGGGTATGGCGAAATGCCAGAATTAGTATTAAAATGCCTAGAATCTTGGAAAAACTATCTCCCAAATTATAAAATAATAGTTTGGAATGAAGATAATTTCGATGTAAGCAGTTATACTTTTGCCGCCGAAGCCTATAAAGAAAGAAAATTTGCTTTTGTTGCAGACGTATGCCGTTTACATGCCCTCAAAACAATGGGGGGAGTTTACCTCGATACTGATGTAGAATTTTTAAAGCCATTTGACGAGGAAATACTCCAAAATAAAGCATTTACAGGTTTCGAAGATAACCTATTGCTGTCTTCGGCTATTATGGGAAGTGAGCCAAATGGAAAATGGATCAACGACCTACTTCCTCACTATGTTGAACGGAGTTTCTATTTAAAAGATGGAAGCTTAGATACTAATCCTAATACTGAGATTATTACAGCATTTATGAGAGATCAAAAGGGTGTACCTATCAATAATACATTTCAGAAGATTGAAGATTACTGTACCATTTACCCAAGCGAATATTTCTGTCCAAAAAGCTGGAAAACTTTAAAAATTAAAACTACACCAAATACCTATTGCATACACCATTTCGCAGGATCATGGATACATAACTCGAAACGTAGTTTCTTAGGTAAAATGGCCAATCTTTTATTAGGCAAAAGAGGTGCAAATTATTGGGCTGCAAAGTATAGGAAGATTTGACAAATAATAATATATCTATTCAATAACTGAAAAAACAAATAACTGATGATCCCCAAGGTTATTCATTATTGCTGGTTTGGACGAGGAGAAATGCCCGACTTAACTTTAAAATGTATTGCTTCATGGAAAAAATACCTTCCTGAATACGAAATTATCATTTGGAATGAGGACAATTTTGATGTAAATAGTTACCAATATGCTCTAGAAGCCTATAAGGAAAACAAATTTGCATTTGTTGCTGATGTTTGCCGCCTGTATGTGCTTAAAAACATTGGCGGTATTTATATGGATACTGATGTAGAATTTATAAAACCATTAGCCCCTGAAATGCTAAATGATGTTGCTTTTACTGGCTTCGAAGATAGGCTAGTGTCAGCTGGAATTATGGGTAGCGTAAAAAATGGAGAATGGGTTAATGATTTATTATCCTTTTACAATGGTAAAAGTTTTTATCTCGCTGATGGTCGGCTAAATATCAATCCTATTACGGAAACAATTACTGCCATTATGAAAGAAAAAAAGAGCTTGGTAAATGACAATACTTTGCAAAAAATACCTAATTATTGCACCATCTATCCAAGTGATTATTTCTATCCCAAAAGTTGGATAACCTTAAAAACAACAATTACTGCGAATACTTATTGCATACACCATTTTGCTGCATCATGGCTTCATAATGAATATAGTTTTATAGGTAAGATAGCTAACCTATTATTAGGGAAAAGGATTGCTAATTCCTTATCTGAAAAATATAGAAAAATAAAGGCAAAGATTTAAATAACTATTTAAACATCCCTTTTAACTTGGCCAATTTCTCTTGTAAATCTCCATCAGCTTCTTTTTTAGGCTGCTGCTGAGGTTTTGGGATGAAATTCTTTACAATTTGCTCCTTATTTTTTGCTTCTTCAACTTTCGGACTTCCCAACTTTCTGTCTTTCGGACTCTCTTCACTTTTCATCGACAACGAAATCCTCTTCCTAGCCACATCAACGTCAACCACTGTTACTTCTACAACTTGGCTTACTTTCACAATGTCATTCGGATTTGCCACATAACGGTTAGCCAGCTGACTAGTATGAACCAATCCATCTTGATGAACGCCGATATCTACAAAAGCACCGAAATTGGTAATGTTGGTTACAATACCAGATAATTTCATTCCCTTTCTCAAATCTTCCATCGAGTTTACACCTTCAGCAAAGCTGAAAGCCTCAAATTGCTCACGAGGATCTCGACCAGGTTTAGCTAATTCTTTTACAATATCTGTTAACGTCGGCAAACCCACCTCAGCGCTTACATAACGCTGCAAATTGATTTGTTTTTGCAAGTTGACATCCTTGATTAAGTCATCAACTGTACAACCTAAATCCTTAGCCATTTGGTTAACTAAAGCATAACGTTCTGGGTGTACTCCACTTCTATCTAATACTTGTTTCGCATCGCGGATACGCAAAAAACCTGCAGCTTGCTCAAAAGCTTTATCGCCCAAACGAGGCACTTTTTTTAAGCTCTCTCTATTCTTAAATGCGCCATTTGTATTACGATAATTTACGATGTTTTGCGCTAAAGTATCTCCCAAACCAGAAACGTAAGCCAGCACTTGTTTCGATGCCGTGTTTAACTCTACACCCACAGCATTTACACAACTCATTACTGTATCATCTAAACTTTGTTGCAATTTATTTTGGTCTACATCATGTTGATACTGCCCAACGCCAATAGATTTTGGGTCAATTTTTACCAGTTCTGCTAGTGGATCCATTAACCTACGGCCAATAGAAACTGCACCACGAACCGTGATATCTTGTGTTGGAAATTCTTCTCTTGCCAAAGGCGATGCTGAATAAATTGATGCGCCACTTTCATTAACCATAACCACCACCACATCAGGAATTTTTAAGCCGCGAACAAAGGTTTCTGTTTCTCTACCTGCAGTTCCGTTTCCAATAGCAATAGCTTCAACTTCGTGTTTTTCGCAAAGCTGAGTTAATTGCCAAGCTGCATCTTTTAAGTTACCTTGCCCTGTGTGTGGGTAAATTGTAGTGTTAACGAGTAATTGGCCTTGTTTATCTAAGCAAACCACTTTGCAGCCTGTTCTAAAACCTGGGTCTATGGCTAAAACATTTTTCTGTCCCATTGGTGCCGCCAACAATAACTGACGAGCATTTTCTGCAAAAACTTTAATGGCTTCTTCGTCTGCTTTCTGTTTAATGGTTGCTCTTAATTCTGTTTCCATCGCAGGGCGAAGCAATCTTTTATAACCATCAGTTATTGCCAATTGAACTTGGTCGGCACAAGCATTTCTAGCTGTAATAAATTGGCTTTCTAATAATTCTATGGCTGGCTCATCTGGAGGAAGTACATTCAATTTTAAAAACCCTTCTTGTTCGCCTCGCAACATTGCCAATACACGATGTGAAGGAGCAGACTTAGCACTTTCTTCCCATTCGAAATAGTCTTTATATTTAATTCCAGCTTCTTCCTTTCCCTTTACCAATACGGTTTTATAAGTTGCCTTTTGTATAAAATGATTACGCATTTTAGTTCTGGCTTCTGTATTTTCGCTGATTAGCTCAGCAATAATATCTCTTGCTCCTGCCAATGCTTCTTCTTGATTGGCAACTCCTTTTTTATCATTGATATAAACCACAGCTTCTTGCTCTGGGTCTATTCTACTTTGAGATAGAATACGCAATGCTAAAGGCTCTAATCCTTTTTCTTTAGCTACCGATGCTCTGGTTTTACGTTTAGGTTTGTATGGCAGGTAAATATCTTCTAAAGCGGTAATGGTTTTAGCCTCATTAATTTGTTTGGCTAAAGCTGGTGTTAATTTTTCAAGCTCTGTAAGCGATTTTAAGATGGCCTCACGACGTTTATCCAATTCACGCAGTTGTTGTGCTAAATCTCTTATTGCTGCAACTTGAACTTCATCTAAACTCCCTGTTGCTTCTTTACGGTAACGAGAAATAAAAGGTACAGTAGCGCCCTCATCTAATAAGGCTAACGTGGCACTAACTTGTTTAATTGATATATTTAATGCGCTTGCAATGCTTTGAAAGTGTATGTCCATATTTAGTTTTAGAGGAAGCTAATTTAGGTAGATGATTACACAGATTAAAATGATTTCACAGATAATTTACCACAGAGAAACATAGGAGATGTATTCTTGTCCTCGTTTGTAACGAGGATAATTGAAAAGCATATTTGTAATGTACAAATAGCGATACAATCGTTTATCTCGTTCATCTGCGTTACAAACGCAGACGATGTAGGGTGCTAGGTTTCTTTTAGTAGGAACGAGTTTTCTTTTGACAGGAGCTTACTTTCCTTTTGCAGGCGTTAGATTTCTTTTTGCAGTGGCTTACTTTCTTTCTGCAGGAGCAAGGTTTCTTTTGGCAGGAACGAGTTTTCTTTTGGCAGGAGCTTACTTTCCTTTTGCAGGCGTTAGATTTCTTTTTGCAGAAGATAGTTTGAGATTTGCAATGAAAAGGTTCATAGTAGTACAGCTCTTTGTTTTCTAAACCCGATTGCAACGGAAAGCCCACAGCGTAGCGAGGACTTGAAGTGGAAAGCGGGAATATTGGAACCGATGGAATATTGGTTTTGCTTTACCAAATCTCCTTTCAGCTATAAAAGCATTAATTGTAATAAAACTTCAACACTAATAAGACTGTAGAAATTATTAAGACGACAATAAGAGGCATCCAAACATTTCGTGATTTAAATGAATTGAAATCTTTAAAATGATGCTCCCAAAAGGGTTTAATTAGCAGAAGGCTTCCAATAAAATTTGGCAAAACAAAGGTCAACAAAAAATTATCCGTGTACTTATAAGCTAGTTTAAAAGCTATAGCATTCCATACAATGCAGAATAGCAGTACAGAGGTTATTTGCTTCTTTTGCCCAGTTTCAATTAAATTTTGAGAATAAATTATTCCTCCAAAAAATGTTGATAGTAAAATAGAAAATATAACAATGGTTAACTTATTATATAGTCTAGGTCCTTCTTCGAAAGTTTTTTCAGGCATATCAAGTAATGTAAATCGAAGATAACGAATGCTTTTTTATCTACTTTATAATAATGTTTATAAAAGCATCACCTATAGAGCCCTTACTCAGTTCTACTTTGGCAATTCTACTTTCGTTAGCTAAAAAGTTATCTCTTATTGTTAGCCGATCGCCATTTACTTTAACTATTTGCTGATAAGCCGTCGGCACTTTATATCTCTCAAAAAATTGCTCTAGGTTCATGAATTTAGCGCCTGGCTTTGTGAACATATTAAGTGATGTTGGTTTCTTAGGCATTGTTCCTTTTGTCATATCACTTGAAGAAATCCCACTTACATTAAGCGAAGCATAGTTATTTGGGTCTATCAATTTTGCAACAAGGATATCGGCTTCTTTCTCGTCGACAAAAAATCTAGTTTTTGGAGTAGTTTTGATAGTTGCTGGTTTTTGTGCAAAAGCTGAGGAAGAAATTAAAAGGGCAAGAATTAGATATATATAATTTTTCATAGTTTGGTTTTTAGTGTGCCAAAGGTATATAATATGCCAGAAACTATTGATCCCAACCCTTTTTATATTGGTTGAATATTGAAACTTCAAGGCCTAACATCACAAATGTATATAAATGACACGCCCCTCAACTTTGGGAGGTACATATCTATTTTTGCCATAGGTTGACTATTCAACTATCTTCCTTTTTTTGACAACAAGCCCAAATAATAATAGCCAATGGTAATTATCCCTAACGAAAAAGGGATGACAGCATAATATCTAAGACTATCATCTGAAGAATAAAACTCAGACAACATCCAATAGGCATTTGCTGTAATCCAAAACACCACTGCAACATTATGAAGTAATTCACTTTTTATGGCTCGGGTTTGCCAGGTAATTAAAAGCGCTGCCCCTAGGGTCGGGATAATCATGATCAAGCCCAAAGGTTTCCAAAGCATTACCCAACATAAATCTTTGATAAGCCAAAACACAATGTGCAAGTTTTCCGTTTTACGGTAGCGGGCCGGGATGCTATACAATTCTTCTTTATCAGACATATGTTTGAGCGGGATATTTAAGATATGACATTTATTCCTATCAGTTCATTCGTTTTTATGACTTTAATTTTAAACCTTGTAGCTGTCATATCAGCCCACATCCAATTGTAATGTTTAATGGCCATAATGGCGGATAAAAATGGCCTATCGGCGGTAGTATGAGCATCCTCAACTATGGTTAAGTCATATTCCTTATTAAGTCCAGATTTTACCGTTGCGTCAACACAAAAATCTGTAGCACATCCCGTTATAAATAGCTCAGTTATATTATCCTTTGCAAGTATTGCTTGTAATGATGTATTATAGAATGCATCATTTGCAGTTTTCGAAACCATCAAATCGCCATTTTCTATGGTCAATTCAGGCAGTATTCCCCAATCTTCTGTGTTTGGAAGGAAACAATTTTCCGCACTTCCATCATGCTGAATAAAAATAACTTTATCATTATTCTTTCTAAAAAAGCTTGATAAATTATTTATTCTCTCGATGATACCGAAAGTATCATGTCGCAAAGCATAAGGCTTAAAGCTGCCTATTTGCATATCTATAATTAACAATGCTTTCATAGTTATGCTAAGTTAATATTTTACATAAAAAATCCCCTAAGAAATAAACCTTAGGGGATTTGTATTTTATAATTGACTCTTCGACAAGCTCAGAGTGACAAAACTTGATATTATTTGTTAACGTACATTACTTCCTTAACTGCTTTAACCACTTTTTCTGCGTTTGGTAAACTAGCAGCAATTAAAGTTGGAGCGTATGGAAGTGGAACATCTGCACAAGTAACACGCAAGATTGGCGCATCTAAATGATCGAATGCATTTTTTTGAACGTTAAAGGTAATCTCAGAAGAAATAGAAGCCAATGGCCAAGCTTCTTCTACAATTACCAAACGGTTAGTTTTCTTAACAGAGTTGATAACAGTTGCATAATCGATAGGACGAACCGTTAATAAGTCGATAACTTCTACATTGATTCCTTCTTTAGCTAATTCCTCAGCAGCTGGATTAACAACACGAGTTAACATTTTACCGAAAGTTACGATGGTTACATCTGTACCTTCTTTAACAATGTGTGCTTTACCAATTTCTAAAGTGTATTCTCCTTCAGGAACCTCACCTTTATCACCATACATAACTTCAGATTCCATAAAAATAACTGGATCTGGATCGTTAATAGCTGATTTTAATAAGCCTTTTGCGTTATATGGAGTTGATGGAATTACTACTTTTAAACCCGGGCAGTTTGCATACCAATTCTCGAAATTTTGAGAGTGTTGTGCACCCAATTGACCAGCATTACCAGTTGGACCACGGAAAACGATTGGGCAAGAGAACTGACCACCGCTCATTGATAAAATTTTCGCTGCTCCGTTGATAATTTGATCTATTGCAACCAATGAAAAGTTGAAAGTCATGAATTCTACAATTGGAATTAGACCATTCATTGCCGCACCAGCGCTAATACCTGCAAAACCAAGCTCAGCAATTGGTGTGTCGATAATGCGTTTGTCGCCAAACTCGTCTAACATACCCTGACTAACCTTGTATGCACCATTGTATTGCGCAACTTCTTCGCCCATTAAATAAATGTTCTCGTTTTTACGCATTTCTTCGCTTAATGCTTCGCGTAGCGCTTCTCTAAATTGGATCTCTCTCATTGTTTATTCAAAAATTACCAAGCGCAAATATAACTATTACATCGTAATTTTAAAGTCTGTTTTGATTACGCTGGTTAAATATTTTGTGACACAGAATTATGTTCTTTCGAAGGCTTAATTCCTATTCTTTTATTGCCCGTCTGTTGAAATATCCTCGCCAAAATGAATGATATTTCCGTTATTATCTACTATAGAAAATTCACGCATTTCCCAAGGTCTATCCTTTAATTGCCCATCGGGGTGGATTATATCATATTGTTTATATTCTTCGTAAAGCTTATCAACTTCTGTTACAACCACATAACAACCTGTTGCTTTTGGGATTTCGGGATTATTAGTTGTCCAAAAATGAATAAAAACTCCATCCTTGCTAAAGATCAAGTACCCATCCCAATCTGCATGAAAGGTGAAGCCCAATTTTTCGGTATAAAACTTTACCGTTTCCTCCGTATTTAGGAATGCTAGTGTTGGTATTGCAGTTTTTAACATAATAAGTATCAAGATTTGAGCATCAAGACAAGTTTACTACCCTTTAACTAGAGAATAAATCTCGCTATCTAAAAATTTACCTTGAAAGTAAAAATCTTCTTTAAAATAAGCTTCCTTAACAAATCCCTGTTTGATTAAAATTTGTCGAGAGGCATCATTTTCTGGGTCTATATTGGCTTGAATTGAATGCAATTTCATTTCATTAAATCCAAAATCAATGGTTTTAATTAAAGCTTCAGATATGATTCCTTTTCTCCAGTAATCTGGATGAAGCATATAGCCGATTTCAGCTCTATAATTTGCCAAATTTGTTCTCCAATAACCTATGGAGCCAATCATTTGATTTGGGTTCTCTTTTAATGCAATTACCCAAGCTAAATGTTGACCTTGTTTACAGCCTTCGTTAAAGCTTGAAATGAAGATTTCTACTTCTTCAATTGTTTTTTGTCTTTCTCTATGGATAAATCTCATCACATTATCGTTATTTCGTAATGCGAATAAAGTTTCTGCATCAGAATTGGCGTGAGAACGAAGAATTAATCTTTCGGTTTCTAGAGAAGGGAAGGTTGGAAAGTTGAGTTGAAGCATTGGTTAGTTTTTCTTCACTAAAAATCCATAATTTTTTTCAAATTCCTTAACCTCATCATCAAATGATTTTTTAGCGTGATGGATTTCTTGATTTTTAATGTAATTATATAACTGTTTGAAGATTGGATTCACTAACAGAAACCGCGAAATAATCATCTTGCCACATAAAATGCTGGTCGGTTAGCTGATGTTTGTTTATCCAAAAAGAAGATTCTCCTTTTATCAATTGCGTAACCTTTGAAATGCTTTGCTCTTTTCCCAATGAGATTAAACAATGAAGATGGTCTTTATCTCCGTTAATTGTTTGCAAATAGATTGATTTCTCTTTACAGTTCTCAATAATGTGATCTTGAACTTTATATCTCAATTCTTTATGTAATAAAGGTTCTCGGTCTTTTGTTGCAAATACTAAATGTATCCACATTCTGATGTATGACATAGTTTTTCATTAGGTAATGAAAGATAAAGAAATATCACGATTATTTAAAAAGTTTAAATGTGGCTAAAGCCAATATATTTTCATCAGAAACCCGTCAGCTAAAGCAGACGGCAATGAATAAATTTTGGCTCAGAATATTGTGGCTAAAGCCAAGGAAAATACCATTTGTAACCCGTCAGCTAAAGCAGACGGCAAAGAAATTGGAGAAGGTAAGATACCAATGCATTAACAGGATGCAGGTGTTCATTGCCGTTGGCTTCAGCCAACGGGATTAATAAACAAAACCAAAGGCTTTAGCCACATCACTTACCAAACAAAGTTTTATAAATAGAATACTTGTAATTATCAGGAACCGCACTTGCTACAAAATAAGGCGATTCAAACAATTCAGTCAGTTTTTTTCTTAGCTCTGCTAAAAACTCGGGCTTAATTTCTTCGAGGTAATCTCCAGATAAATTTTGTCTGCCAGATTTAAACCAAACTCCCTCTTTATTCATCGTTTTAACAATATACAGATTTGGCTCTACACAAGTTTTGCCGGCAAACTGTTCATAAACGTAAGTGTAAAGCAAAGTTTGGATTAAAGCTTTGTTAATATTTTTGCCATTCGAGTCAAAAAGCGAAGGAATGTCTTTAAAAGTCAACTTATCACTTCCCGTTTTGTAATCGATAATTTTTGTAACCCCATCTTTAACATCAACCCTATCTATGTAACCAAAAATCTTAATACTTGCCTCTTTTCCGTTAAGTGGGAAAGCAATTTCGGCTTCTGCCTTTTGCTCTAAACTAATAATGTTAAAAGGTGTTTGTTTTACATCTTGGTCTAAAATGATAGTGACATAAGCATCAACAATTGCCAAAACTACCTTTTGCATTCCTTTGTACTCGTGTACCTTATCAGGATTTTTAAACATCACAAAGTTGAATGCTTTCTGAATAAACCCAGGAACTAATTTTCTTCTTTCATTAATTCGCTCGGCGGTAATTTCCGCCACTCTTAAATCTTGATAGAAATATTCCATCACCTTGTGCAAAACCGAACCAATTTCATTTGCTTCTACCACAGCACTTACTTCTTTTGGCTCTTTAATTCCTGCAATATAATTGAAGAAAAAATCTATCGGATTAGCGATGTATTGTGTTAAAGCAGATGGAGAGAGTGCTTTCTTCTTGTCTAAATAAACTTGTAAAGCATTTTGAATAAACTCGTTTCTGGCTTTCTCAATCTTAACTTCTTTAAATGGCTCTGTTTTAATATCGAGATTAAGTTCATTATATTTAAATTGGAAACCACTCTCAAATTCCAATTGTTTCAGAATTCTGCTGGCTTCACCAGAAGTAGACTCATCTGTTAAACTATTATAGACAAAATTGATATCTTTTGCTCGCTGTAATAGGCGATAGACCATATAAGATGAAATTGCATCTAAATTCTCCAATACTGGTAGGCCATAAACCCGACGAATACTATCTGGAATAAAGCTGTTTCCGATTGATGATTTAGGGATAATTCCTTCATTGAAGCCTAAAATAACAACCTTATCAAAATTTAAATTTCTGGTTTCTAATAACCCCATTACTTGAATACCATTTAACGGGTCGCCAGCTAAAGGAACTGCAATTACCTGTAACGATTTTTGAACCAAATAAATAACAAAAGGAATTTCTTCATTGCCTATATGTTTTCCAAAAGTATCGTGTAATCTATTCAACTCCTGAATAGTCTTTACGAACAACTCTGCATCAATTTTCTTTAGCGTTTTTGCATTTGATAATCGAGTTAAAACGTAATCGAGTACTTCTAATAAATAAGTGACAACATTTTCTGGTTTATCAATCTTTTTATAGAAAACGCCGAATAATCCGCTTTGCTTTAACAAACGTTGATGTTCTATTTCTACAATGTTTTCATTTAGTAAAGCGGTCTGGATTTTATCCTTCATCTTTTGGCTTAACCCAGATAACGGATGCGTGATAAAAGCTTCCACATTTTTGTAGGAAACAACATTGTTATGCAAAACCTCTAATTGACTAGTTAACCATAAATCTGCTAAGCCGAAAATGCTAGATGTAGCCAATGCAAAACCCATCGTAACGTTTAAATCAATTTCGTTTCCATTATAGTTTGTTGGGATGGTTTGCAAAGTTGGAATGAGCAAACTTTCATCAGCCAAAACCACAACCGTTGAACCTAGTTCATCTTTTTTCTCATAGTCATCAACCAAAATATGGTTAAGGATTTTTGCTTGTGCAGATTGACCTTGAACTTTAAAAACATTAACCGAATGTTCAGCTGTTTTCATCAAACTTGCTTGGTTTTCGAACACATTTTTTAAACCCAAATGGCTGATATTTTTCCTCAAGAACAGTCCTGCTTCTTGCAATGGGTCATTCAAATAATATTCATCTGCATCAAAGTAAAACAGGGCTTTCTCTGCTTCTTGTAATTGCGTAAATATTTTAGCTTCAGCACTGCTTAAAGCATTAAAGCCAACAAAAACAATTTTACCTTTTTCGAAGGTTTTTAAAAACTCTTGCTGATTAATATTTCCTTCTGCCAACAGGCGATAAGCTTGTCCGTTGGTAATGTAATCTTGCGCTTTTAAAGTTTCGTGAAACTTGTGATAAAGTTTTGGCATTCTGCGCCACATCTTTATGAAAAGTTCTTGTTGTTTTTTATGTTTTCCCTCAGAATAGGATGTCCAGAATTGCGCTAAAAACTGATATTGTTCCGGACTTAAATAATCGAAATCTTTATTGATAACAGAAATATCTTCTAGGTCTTGGTATAGCTTTTCTGCATCAACCAAATCGCTGTCTATCTGACTAAAATCACTTAAAATAATCTTAGCCAATGGAAAAAATTTATGGCTAGAAATGGTTTCTAGCTTTTCTTCAACCAATAACTGATTATAGATTTTATGCAAGGTGAAAAACTGCAGGTAAAAATCGGCAATCTTGTATTTTGTAGCATTTGCAAAAAACTCTTGTATCGTAAAAAATGATGGGCTAAAAAACGGCTTCTGAATTATATCAGCTAAATGTTTCTGTAAATAAGCAGATGGTCTTTTGTTATTAAAAATGATGGCACAATTCTGCAATTGTGAACCAAACTTCACTATCAAATCTTCAGCAACTTCTTGTAAAAATGGTTTCATATTAGATTTTAGAAGTTATTATTGGTGAATATTGATTGTCATCCAAATAGTTTTTTACATTGATTCGTGGCATTCTTGAGCTTACATAATCATTAATTAATCGTTTTGATTTATGGTCCAGTTTGAAGTTGAAAGTATGAATTAATTCATTATCGGTTAATAAAATCACAATTTTAGAATCATAAAGTTGAACTTCTGAAACCTCATCTAATTTTAAATCATATTCTAATCCTGTAAATTCTATTTTCCCTTTATTAAACTTAAACATACCATTTGGCATATAAAAAACCCCATTCAAAATACCTAGAGTTCCTAAAGCAAACCCTAGGGCCACATTTTCGATAGCATCATTGCTCCAATTAAAATAAATAATGGCGCCAACAATTAAAAAGGTTCCCATTGTAAAAGACATAAACCTTCCATATTCATTATTTATTGTAGGAATAGCAACATAACCTATCTTTCCATTTTTATACTGGCAATAGTCATAAATGGACTTAACATATGCTAGAAATATCAAAATCAGGAATCCATAAGATAAAAAAGGCCAATGAGCCTCTTTAAATCCAAAACAAAAAATAAGTACTGGAATAAATAATATTATTTCGCGGATTATATGATTGGACTTTTTTCTCATTGCCATATTAAACCAATTTTAACTTTCCACTAACCGCATAAAACAAATAGGTTTTAACATTTTCGAATCCCATTGCCAACAATAGATTTTTATAATTATCAATTTGCTCAATATGTTTGTCACTCTCTTCCAAGGTAAATTTATAATCCAAGATAATTACTTCATCATCGGTAATTAACACTCGATCTGGTCGGTGTAATTTTCCCTTAGCATCAATAATATTTTTCTCAGTTATACTTTCTGTCGCTTTGCTTAAAATTGCTTTCAAGTCTGCATTATTTAAAACCTCTAAAACAGCTGATTTTAAATCTGATTGCTCTTCATCTTGTACAATTCCCTGTAAAACTAATCCGGTAATGTAAGTCTCAACTTCTTTTTCTGTACTTGCATTTGCCAAGATATCGTGAAGTAAAGAACCTTTTCTGCCAGATTTTTCAATGTTAACCAAATGCCTTAAATGTTTCTCTTCAGATGGCACATATAATTCAGACAATCTTGTTGTGGTTGGATAAGTAGTTAAACTGATGAAATTAGATTCTTCAACTTTGTTTTCAATCTTCACATAATCTTCAATCGCATATAAGTTATTCTCATCGAGATCAGCATCAAAAATTAGATTAATTACATCGCCCATTGTAGAAAGTTTTGGTTCTTTTTTAGCCATCGTGGCGATGTATAAATAATCCTTCGACCTTGTCGTTGCCACATAAAGCATATTCAAAGCATCCATATTATTGTATAAAAGTTCTTCGTAATATGCTTTTGAAATTGATGAGTTTGACAAGTCTTCTGTATATTTTAAAGGAATGCCTCGCAACTCTTTATAAACCGTATCTTCTGATGAAACCCAGAAAGTGGAATTCGTTTTTCCTTTAATTTCCCAATTACAAAATGGCACAAAAACAGCTCTAAACGCTAAACCTTTCGACTTGTGAATAGTGATAATTTGTATCGCATCAACGCCTTCTGGCGATGGCAAAGATTTTTTCACTCCATCTTCATCCCACCAGGTTAAAAAAGCAATAATTCCTTTCTCTCCCATTCGACTAGCATTAGCTGTTAAATCTCTAAATGCCAATAAATATGGAAGATGTTCTTGCAGATTTTTTAATCCATAACTTTCAATTAAAATCTCTACCAATTCTGGCAAAGGCAATTGCAACCAACTTTGCCAATTTTCGCACAAAGTGGATGGAAGAACACTAGACAAACTGCTTAGCGAAACACCATTTAAGTTTAAATAATGGTTTGCATTTGCTTCTTTTCCTTGCAATGAATGATATAAAGCAATACAATTTGCTTTATACAATGCAGTTTGTGCATCAATACCAATCAACACTTTTAAAGTATTGATGATTAATTGTATTGCCGAATTATTAGAAATTAAAAGGGCATCACCGGACAAAACTGGTAAATTTTGCTCCATTAATTGCTGTACTGTTAGCATTGCTTCGCTGTTAGAACGAACCAAAATGGCAATGTCTTTTAACGAATAGTTTTGTTCATTTTTTAGATAATTGATTTCATTTATAACATCGGCTAAAGCCAGATCTCTAAAAATTGTTTCGGTAAATCTTGCTTCGTTTGGCGCATCATCTTTTCCAAACTTCTTGATTTTTATCGTTCCGCCTTTTGACGTATTTGGTGCATAATTTTGGGTAGAACCAGCATAAATATCAGTTATAATTTGCTGGTAATTTTGTGCTTGCCACCAGGCTGAAATACTTTCTGGCTTGCCTAATAAATTCTCATTTAACTCATTCTGTAGGGTTAACGGAATTTGGCGATATAGAAAATTATTAAAGGTGATAATATTTTCTGTACTTCGGTAATTTTCTGCTAAGCTATCTTCTAAAACATTGTGCGCACCAACATCTGTTTTGGCGTGTTTGTGTAAGATATTCCAGTCACCATTTCGCCAACGGTAAATAGATTGTTTTGTATCTCCAACAATTAAATGGTCGATAACATCTGGATTTGGAGTAGCAATAGCATTGGTTAAAAGCGACTTGAAACTTCCCCATTGACTAGTTGAAGTATCTTGAAATTCATCGAACAAAAAATTTTTATACCTATTGCCAACTTTCTCCCAAATGAAGGATGGGTTGTCTCCTGCATCTTCTGTAATTCCAGAGATTAGTTTTTGAGCATCGCTGATTAAAAGGTTGTCATTTTCAGCTCTATATTGTTTCAAAAGCACTGCAATTTCCTGCATCAACCTTAGATAGTATAGATTTTTATTGAAAGCAACTGCTAAGCTGTAATTTGGTAAATGTGCTAGGTAATGGGCTTTTATTTTCTGCAGAATTGGGTTAATCGTATCATAAACTTCTGGCAGGCTTACATTCTTCTGGAACCATTCTTCAGGTTCATCAATGTATTTAAATAATGTTTCAAGGTGTGAGAAATCGCCTCGGGCAACTAAGATTATTTTCTTTAATCCGTTTCTAGATTTTCCTTTTAGGTCGTCTGTTTCAACACCTAAAACATCCATTGCTTCATTAGCTTCTGTAGCTAAAGCAATTATCTCTTCTTCAAAATTTTTAATCTCAGCTTTAGTAACACTGATGTATTTTTTGAATAATTCGTCGATGTTTTCCAGTCCTAAATCTTCAACCGCTGTTTCAAAAATCTGAAAGCGTTCTGAGAAAATCTCTCCAATTAAATTATAGAGTTCAATTTTGTAGTTCCAACTTTTATTGTCGCTAATTCGCTCAATTGCTAAATCTATAATCCATTGTAAAAGTTGTTTGTTGTGGTCTAAAGCTTCGTCTAATTTGTTCACCAAATCATCCTTTACTTTATCATAATTCATCTCTAAATTATAATCGGCATTTAAACCCAACTCAAAGGCAAAACCACGAATTACCTTTTGCACAAAACCATCAATGGTACTTACCGAAAAACGGCTATAATCGTGAAGAATTTTACGATAAATCTTCTCAGCTTTAAATTGTAATTCTTGGGTACTAAGATTTGGATAAGCTGTCAGAACCAGCTTTCTGTAATCTTCAATTTTCCTAGCAGGATCTCCTTTTGCCAAGCCAACCAAAACTTCTAAAATTCTGGTTTTCATTTCTTCGGTTGCCTTGTTGGTAAAGGTTACTGCTAATATTTCGCGGTATTTATTTTCGCCACTAAAGAGCAAAGTAAGATAATGTGCCGTTAAACTGAATGTTTTACCAGAACCTGCAGAAGCTTGAAGTATTTTGAGTGGTTTGTTAGCCATATGTAATTCCCTACGGATTAAACTTACAAAATTTAAATCCGTTCAGAAATGCAAGATTTCAACAATTAAGCAATAACTATCGCTTTTTATTTTTCCTCTTCTCTAAAGTTTTATGGCTTATTCTTGCCGGACGTTGGGCCATTTCTATCGGATACCCTAGTAAATCTCTAATAACAACCGATGCACAAGCACCACCAAATGCAGCCGGCAAGTAGGAAACTGTCCCATAAGCAGATTTTTTGAAGTTGCTGCCATCTGTCATAATCAACGATTCTTTTCTCATTTCTTCCGTAGAAAAAACGGCTTTAATTTTAGAGGCCTTTGGTAATTTATTTAATCTTTTGCGAACATAGCTTGCAAAAACACATTGGTAAGTATCAGGAAGCAGTGTGATTTTGATGCTTGTTGGGTCTAATTTCCCCCCAGCCCCCATTGAACTTACAATTGGAATATTTTTTTCTAATGCCGAAGAGAGTAAGGTAAGTTTTGGCTTTACGCTATCAATACAATCCATCACGTAATCGAACTTGTTTTCTAAAAGCTCTTGGCATTTTTCTGGAGTTAAAAACGAATTGATAAC
>Ga0307515_10011581_pt1 | contig 16725 bp, 14 predicted proteins | sample 17_EM_MG_FD_194513 | JGI IMG/M metagenome (GOLD analysis project Ga0307515, IMG submission 194513) | Populus trichocarpa ectomycorrhiza microbial communities from riparian zone in the Pacific Northwest, United States - 17_EM | ecosystem: Host-associated > Plants > Roots > Unclassified | place... | reverse complement strand
CTGTGAAAATACAGGTGACTGTATTATGGACTGCCGGGCCCTGCAGGGCCCTGCAAAAAAAGCTGACTGCTGCCAGTGCTATTTCTCATGACTAGCTACCGCAAAGTCTGAGAGGTACCTGAATTTGAATGCAGGCTTCGTAGGTAACCAGGATTTGTATGCAGGTCTGACAGATAAGCTGCCGGTGCCTACAGGTATCTGAATTCGTATGCAGGCCTGACAGGTAACCTGCCGGTGCCTACTGGTATCTGAATCGATATGCAGGCCTGACAGGTAACCTACCGGTACCTACAGGTCCCTGGATTAGTATGCAGGCTTCGCAGGTGACCTGGATTCTTTTGCAGGCCAGACAGGTAACCTGCCGGTGCCCATAGGTGAGTGCATGCCCACAGTCATTTCGTATTCCATTCCTGGCCGGCCGGCGTGCTGTCAACCGATGCCTGGCCTAGACTGTAGGTAAACCTGCAGGTGACTGTAGGTCAGCCCGGCCGGTTGGGGACACTGACCCTAGGGGCTCCGATTCATGTACATATGAATCAAGGGTTGTTTCATATATGGTCTATCTCCCTGGCATATGGCTTCAGTTGGGCTGATGCATAATCTCTCTAAGATGATGGTCATTCCAGACTCAGCTGCAGATGCCAAACTCATCAGCTGGAGATGCCAGCTGAGTGCGCATGCATGCGTACAAGACATATAAGACATACTCGGAACACCGTATATATAGGATCACGAATGCACCTGTACTTGAGTATACACGCTTCTAGCAGTTGGTATTTCAGCAGGTTATGAGCCCGCTTATCGCTACTGTCTAAATTCTCAGGATGTTTCTTACGATCTCTTTCACGATCTCCAAAAGTGCCTCAAGAACCCTAAACATTGTCACCATAGCAGCAGCCGCATAAACAGCACTCAAACTCAACACCATCCCCACGATCTCCCGATGACTTCCTCTGAACCCACCTCAGTCCAGGTGAGGTGGGGCGACATCCCTAAGCTCACTGACGACTACTATCACGAACGGAAAGACAACATCATTCTCATCGTGTCAGCGGTGAGAGCATAAGCATTTGTCACCGGAGCAGATCCTGAACTGTAGCCAATTGATTTCGACCACGATGACCACTATCATGATTGGAAGGCTAAGGAAGCCGAGGCTGCATCTATAATCAGACTTTCCTGTTCACCTGAAGTACAGCGCATTGTCAAAGGTATAAGACATCCTCACGAGATGTGGAACACACTTGAAACCAGTCTGCACACCGCTGGATCCTTTATCGGTAGAAATGACATTCTTCGCTGATTCCGTGCTTGCTGACCTAAGGAGGCCAAACCACTCAAAGCGTACTTCACCAAGCTTAGTAACTACCACATACAATTGGACCATACCAACGATGCAATCAACAATCCAGATTTCTGCATGCCAATATTCACATCACTGCCGTCTCAGTACGCGATGATATTAATGGTCCTGAACCATAGAAGGCCCTTAGCTACACCCGAAGAAGCCATGCATGTCCGCCTAGAAGAAGAAACTACAGCCAGCCTCACCAAAGAACTTGGAGATGCATACACGGGAGCCACCCTTTTCAATCACCCAGGACACTACCTTGGCCGTGGCCGTGGCAGAGGTGGTGCAGGATATGGAAGCTGTTGATGCGAGGGACGCAGTGTACACGGTGGTAGCAGTGGAACTGGAGACAGCCACGAAAGTAAGTGCACCCATTGCAATATTGACAGCCATACACAGATGCATGCAGGAAGCGGAAACATGCTGAGGAGGGAGGAATCAATGGAGGAAACAACGGAGGAAACAACGAATGCATCTGCTTCCGGTGCGGTCTACCAGATCATGTCAAACTCGATTACATCTCTGACAAATGTATCAAGGAGTGGTGGACAGTAAAGAAAGCCACGAGTTCAGCAGCCCTCCCAACGACCGAAGACTGCAATCATTTCTGACCAACCACTTGGGCTCTTGCCGCAGCCGCAGCCGCAGCACTCAAGTGGGTCACTCATGCCGGAGAGCAGTGTGAGCGACGGTTCTGGATCATCACTTCGGGTCCGGGTCTGGGTCCAAATCGAACCGTTGTCAAAATGGCGGTCCGGGTTTGCAATGAACCCGAACCGTCAATGTAGGTACGATTCGCTGGTAAACTCCCACCCTTTCTGAATTGGGCGGGTTGTCAGCGGTTCGCCCAGCAGGCCCATCCATCGATTCAATTAAGGCACATGTTTTTGAAGTATGTGAATAGTATCTTATCAAAATCGCTTTTTCAACAACGAAGGATATGTTTTTGCATGCTTCGCAGCTTGCAATATTGATCAATTTGGAATCTGTGTTTTACAATTAATAAATTGTATGTTTGCTTATAAGGGTGGTCAATAATTCCGTTATGAACTCGAAGATCAGCGCGATGCCTTGATTACCAAATATTCAACAACTACAACTGATGACGCTCCATTGACATTCATTTTCAGGATGTGGCAGGGAGCATGTCGCTGATGTTTTTGCCAGTAAAGGCTGCCGATATTTGATGAATGGATGTCTGCAACCAATCGGAACATAAAGTACCCAAGATGCGAAACTACAATGCGTTGATGCTCCATTGACGCTCATTCTCAGGATGCGGCAGAGAGCACGTCGCTGTAGTTTTTCCGAGTAATGGCGGCCAGTATCGGTTAAATGGATGTCTGCAACCAATCGGAAGATAAATTATCCAAGATGGAAAGCTAGAACTAGTTGACGCTGTGTCGACACTCATTTTCAGAATGGGGCGGTGACCGTGTTGCTGTCCATTTTGCGTCGAACAGCTGCCGATACATCTGTTATACATAACAGCGACCAAATCACTGTGTAATTGCCATACTTACCAAACCACAAATCATTGACGCTCCGTTGACACTCATTCTCAGAATGGGGCAGTGACCGTGTTGCTGTCTCGTTTGCTTATAAAAGCTGGCAACACATCGGTTATGTATAACAGCGACCAAATCACTGTGTAATTTCCGTACTTACCAAACCACTACTCGTCAACGCTGCATTGAAGCTCATTTCAATGTATTGTCCATTCAACATCCGCTGCCATCGATAATAGTTTTCATCATGATTTGAACTTCTTGGTATTCATTCTCACAGAGTGAGACTTGGCCCTGTGGCAAAGCTGAACGCAGTAACATTCTTGCACTGTTTGCTCTCACACCACTAAAATTTATATATATTGTCACAAAGTGCATTGCGCCTGCTATACATCTGTTTATCAACCGGTATTCACCTACTGCTGCTCACCATTCACCAATGATATATCTCTAACTCAAACTCTCGGTCAAGATACATAAAGCAGGTGTTGAAACATTGACTCATTCTGCCCTGCCTTTTCTTCAGTCCCTTATACCTCATCAGCATGAAACATTTCCGTCCGGGCGGAATGGCTCCGGCAGAGTGGACGCGCTTTGTCAGAGCCGTCAGAGACACCCCGGTGGCGGATTACTCCGCGCCCGGCGTCAATACCACGCGTCGCGTTGCATATCGCCCTCCGATTGCAGTTTCCCCTTTTGTTCCTCAAACTCTGCAAGAGCATTCGCAGATGCTCCTGAAAGCACCTGCAGTTATGGAGGTGCATTCAGGACGCTACGAGATTTGACTATTAGGATAGTCAAATTTTGGAGCAGCTCTGCGGGAGACTTGGTGCCGTATTCTCAAAGCAGTGGTTCTTGGGGTTCCTTAAGCACAAGGCATTTCGTTTATCATATTCGTCTTTGTTAGAGTCACAAGATTCGCTACCTCATAATCTGGCATGCATTATTTAAGTGTCTCTATATATATACATACGGTCAATCTGGCCACGACGGAATTCGTGAGAAAGAACCATTTTAGCTCGAGGAACCTAGGAAGAAAGTGAGAAGATATGATACTACCCGGCCGTGAGAATCCACGCAATTGTGTGGATCTAGATGAGATAGGAAAGAGATGATGTCTATCGACCCTGGGGTCTCCCGAATATGTACTCCCCGTCGCTCAGTCCACCTCCGTTACCCCTGTATCTCCGTACACCCGCTGTCGCTCATTAACGATGTACTTGGAGGCCGTGACCGAGCGAGTGGAGAGATGCACTTGGAGGCCGTGATCGAGCGAGTTTGGTGATGCACTTTGAGGCCGTAATTTGGCTAGTTTGGTGATGCACTTTGAGGCCGTGATCGAGCGAGTTGGGAGGTGCAATTGGAGGCGGTGATCGTGCGAACTTGGAGGCTGTAATCGAGCGAGTTTGGAGATGCACTTTGAGGCCGTGATCGTGAACTCAAAGATGCACTAGGAGGCCGTGATTGAGCGAGTTTGGAGATGCACTTGCAGGCTATGATCGAGTGAGATTGGAGGAGTACTTGGAAGCGGTCGATTTGGAGGGAGGCGCGACAGCAGCTGAGACTCTATTCATTGGTTAACTTGTAATTGTGGGAAGGTAGAGAGTTGAGTACAACAACATCCGCCGAGAGATGGGAAACTGGCTGGGAGCGGGAGACTGTTGATCCTGGGATGATGCTGTACTTGATGTATGCCGTACTTGGTGCTAAGTCATGATCACGGCATGGAGAGATAGAGAGGGATGACTTAACTTCGTGTTCTTAGGTGATGGTAGAGTTGAGCACAAGTAAGAGAGAGATCAGAGGAGATGGGGGAAATCATCATGAGAAACTGGGACTTCAGAGAATTTCGTGTGCAACTCAATTTACCATCCCCGATATGGCAGGTACGAGTCCCGATCTGGCGGGTAATAACACCGATACGAGGTCTTCTAAACCCAATCAGGCAAGTCGTACTCCTGATTTCTCATAGCCGCTCGTATCATCCATATTGTTCTCATCTTCATCCCTCATCTCTCTCTTTCTCGTCCACAACTCTACCATCATCGCAGAACACAAAGTTAATTCATCCCTCTCCATCTCTCCATGCCATCATCATGAGTTAACACTGAGTTCAGCATACACCTAAGATTGTCTGTCGTCCCTTCATTCTCACGATTTCGAGTTGACCCCTGAATGTAGCTTCAGCTTCCGGCGTACCTCCCTACCGATCGACCGCCACCACGCAGTTCTCCATAAGAGCTTCAAAGGTCAAGTCGCCTTGTCACATTCCGATGGTTGCGAGTTCACTAACTGATGAATTGAGTCCCGGCGCGCCGTCCATCGGCTGCCTCGAAGTACTCGTCCAATCTCACTCGATCACGGCTTCCAAGTGTATCTCCAAACTCGCTCGATCATGGCCTCCAAGTGCATCTCCAAACTCGCTCAATCACGGCCTCCAAGTGTATCTCCAGACTCGGTCGATTACGGCCTGCAAGTTCGCACGATCATGGCCTCCAAGTGCATCTCCAGATTCGCTCGATCCCGGCCTCCAAGTGCATCTCTGAGTTCACTTGATCTCAGTCTCCAAGTGCATCTCCAAACTCGCTCAATCACGGCCTCCAAGTGCATCTCTGAGTTCACTCGATCTCAGTCTCCAAGTGCATCTCCAAAATCGCTCAATCACGGCCTCCAAGTGTATCTCTGAGTTCATTCAATCTCCGTCTCCAAGTGCATCTCAAACACGCTCGATCAAGTATATCCTCAAGCAGCGACAACGGTTGTATGGAGATACAGGTGTAACGGAGGTGGACAGGGTGACGGGGAGTATATATTCGGCAGACCGCAGCCAGTCCAGATACAGCGTGTGTTGATGGGTAGCTATATAGATACATAGATACATAGATGAGAATACAAACTGAATACATGACTGTGATTCGAGGTGCTCCTAGACATGTCACCGGCGCTCCCAGGTGCTCCCAGGCTTGTGGTTGATCGCCAGGCGTTGTGTAAACAGCTTCAGCATAACTGCAGCCCCTGCGAAGAGTGTAACACACGTGTCGTTCTGATGATGGGTTTATACGTCACCACAAAGTAAAGGAGGTACGTATGCAAGGCGAACCGTCGCCTGGGCGACGGGTAGCATGTAATTCTCCGTCAGAGCGTACGAAGTTCCGTCAGAGCCATCAGAGCCGTCCGGAACACCCGGGTGTTTCAGATGGAAATTTGGGTCTTTGCTGATGCTCGTCGTTTTGATTGCATTGACCGTCATAAACACCTTTTCAGCCCGTCTTTTGGACCGCCATGTAGGCCCAATGCATCTGGGACCATTTGGGGTGGCGCTCACATCCTGCTGTTCTGGGCATTCCGGATCCTCCATGCAATTGTTTTGCTCCAGATCATCTTCAATGTCCGCCGCACAATCGTCTCCAATGCCATTTGGATTATCTAAGTCCCCTCTCCAGTCAAGCCACTCTTCAGTGTCCGAAATGTTTTCAGGAGTGCTATCCTCATCACTTTCGACTGGGTGACAGTTGATTCATCGGATTGGGCGGGCATTTAATATTTCAATTCGTCCCCCAAGGAGGTCCTTTACAGACAAAGGTGGTGACAATGGCGATCTTTCTGACAATTTAAATGCGGCTGCTCCATCATGTTGAAAGAGTGACCACCATGCTTTGATGATCCCTTCCATGTCCGAAATGTATCTCACGGCGGTCAGCTGCTTCTTTTGAGCGCCAGATTCCTACCAGGTACCATGTACCAGTTTTGGCTTCCATGCCACGTCTCCCAAAAGTCGTGAACCTTGGCCATTCTGTGCAATGTCCTTTCTACCACCTCATTCTTCATTTCTGAGTCGTTTTCTGTGTTCTTTGCATCCAATTCTGGGTCAGCACCTGCCAAAATCGCCTCATTGGCTCAAGGAAACTGCCTTACAACGACTGTTTCACGAAGGGTCCCGCCTGTGGCTTTTGACTGGCTCCAGCCGATAACATCTCGGCCGAGTAAAAAACTGGCCTCCACTCCGACAACATGTTGTATGATAGAGAATACGTCGGGTGCGACATTGCAAAGATCGCCGTACTTGGAGTGCGTAGCCTCCTGTTGATGTCACAAGTCACTTATGTCCAGTAACCAAAATGTACTGCTAATCTCCATTGGATCGCAGTGGTAATCATTGCGATTTGGATTAATTTGAGCTCAGTTTTTTGGGGCTTCAGGTGGCGAATCCAAAACGAGCCTGGCGGCAGTCAATTGACGTGTTGCGGGATCACTTCATCTGGGTGTCGTCTCAGCCACATTGTTAGGCGTTAAGTATTGTTCATCATCGCTTGACAAATCATATCAATCAAAGGATGATTGAGAGCATCATGAAGCGGTTGCAGAGGGGATGAGATTGCTGCTTAGTAAGCTTTCGTGCTTATTGACAGGCAGACGTTGATGTTTGGCACAGTATTCATTCTCCACATACTTGAGAATGGCCTCTTGGTATTGGGTAGTATAGGATATCTTGTCCTCAGGATTAATATCCATTGCTTTGGCCAACTTTCTAAACGATCGCAACTTCCGAAAAGGATTGAGGATATGTGCAGAAATGAGCAGCACGCCTGTCGTTGGAGTCACTTCAGCGTAGAATTTGCACACCTTCTGTCGAGCTATCTTCACAGCAAAGAACAAGTCTTCCTTCCATGGAGTCTTCTTCTTGGCCAAGGTTTGCATCACAGTGTCAATGTGAATGAATATGTCATTGTACGCTGTGATAACATGATGCAATGTGACTGTATGCCTCTTTGACATCCATAGGGTCCAATATCGAAATGGCCTCAATACTTCCATGACAGACTTCTAAATGGTCAACCCATCTTCGGTTGTGAAAAGTGGCCGGTAATCGTGTATTGTGGATTTTGCAGCCACTGCCGTGTGAATCCCGCTAATCGGTAGGCCCACTTGAGCAACTCCTGTGTTGAGTTGCAATGTGTCTTCACATCCATAATCGGTAGTACCGCGATGCGAACATTGGTGTTTTGACAGTCAATGAACTCGTTTTAATGACCAGTTGTCAGCGTAATCAATACTGCAAGCATTCTCTGCTATATGACTGTCAATCTCAGGACTTTCAAAATATCATGCAACTCGCACTTTCTCAATTATCTTTGCTGAACATGGTTTCATGGCGGAAACCTTGTTGATTCTAGTGTTGCCCTCTTCTCGAAGTCTTTGACTCTTCCCGATGTCTATGCTCTCATTCTCTCCAAATTGCTGATCGGGCTCATCGGCTTGCCAAGACTTGGTGTGGTCTTTTACACCGAGACTGCTCATGAAGGCACCTAAAGCCAGCTGTATGACATGCGCCATGCATGGTATCTGGGTCTTCAACCCGGGCCCCTGGATTGCAGAGGCCTTGAGTGTTGATTGCAGCTCGCGTGTCATCGAGTGATTTGAGGAAGCATTATCAGTCGTATTACCAAGAAAACGGCTGTCAGTGAGCTCAGAATGATCAAGAACGTCCTTCAAATATACGGCTAGCCTCGCTCCGGTATGTTGGCCCTTGACCTCTCATCTGTAATTAGCCTTTGAAAGGGGAAAAGAACAAGCGATCAACCTCATCGAAACCGAGTTGAACATCCCCCAAGGCCCAATTTCTATCCATATAGTCAGCAATGACCAAGGTTATGGCTAGTGTGTTCGGAGATGTCCATCCGTCCAAAGCTAAACTACCATTCATTCGTGACGGCGGTTGCTTCATGATCGCATCCACGGCCAGTTCATATTCCATCCAGCAAATGATGTCATGGGTCGTCGTGGACGGCAGCACTAGGTCATCACTTAATGCCCGATATGACCATCATAGCTCCAGGTTAGATATAGCGTTCCACGCAATATGAGCCGAAACAAATGCTAACATGAGGTAGCGATTCCACGTGTCTTGGTGAAATTTGGAAGTTTCAAAGTCCTTAGCTGCCAGTCTGGAACGTGTCCTCTGTCATTTCGGTCACTATGGATCAACCTGGATGTCACATACGATGTTCCTCTGCGAACTTGCTAGTGTGATTCCTCGACTGCCTTGCCTCTTCAGGATGGCCAATGCTGTATCATCCACCATCGACCTAGTCAATTCAGTAATCTCTGACTCTGTCAATTCGTTCAACTTTGCGATGTGAGCTTTTACCAGCAAGTGTTTCCCGATGGCGCGGGTTGCATGTTCTGATGGATGGCAAAGAACACGATGACAAACGATACATATGATGCCAGGGCTTGTAGTCTCCTCAATTCCGCAGTGTAAATACAATCGCCACGCTGGCTCAGGTCTAGAATGATTCCAAGCCATCCGCAGCTTCGAGCCTACATTCATTGAAAGCCACGAAGCATCGATTACATTTTGTGAAGGAATGTTACTCAAATCACGAATAGAGACACATTCATCTTTGGAAGAGATCATAACCTCAAGCAATGAGGTGTTTTAAGATTTTGAATCCGACCTGGCTGTAGGAATTGGAAATCTGGGTAATCCGACTCGAAACACTCCGGAAGGTTACGACTCAGTAAAGCAGACTGCGGGTTCTTAAATATTGACTCTACAGCTACAAGCAAAACCATCAGATCTGTCCAACATTGCATGCATAATTGTGAAGTTGTATACAAGGACATATTGAGAAGGCTGACCGCGTAAGACTTCATTCTGTAACAATGCGATTCAGTTCATTGCTGTGTAGCTTATTGAGCCCCTACAGAAATGGTTGACGATCGGTGGGCACGGAATTCTTGGCGGAGGATGCCATATCGTGACTTGTGAGTAGCATTTTTGCCCATAAAGGCAGATGATAAGTTGATCAGGGGATAACGTTGTTCCATACCCCATAGATTATCCAAGATGTACAAACAAAAATTGTTGATGCTCTGTTGACGCACATTTGTAGGAGGTGGTAGCGCTATCATCACTAGCATTTCGGACCATACAGCCGGCCGATGCATTCATTATGGGTCAACGGCGATGCACAGCGCACGCAGTATCCAGGATGGAAGACCAAAAATTGTTGAATCTCCGTTGACGCACATTTTTAGGAGGTGGTAGTGATATTGTCACTACCATTTTTGCCCATAAAGGCAGCCGATGGGTTGAATATGGGTTAACGCCATACTGTAGCCCTGAGAATGTCCAAGATGCAAGAGCGAAAATCATTGACACTCTGTGGACGCTGATTTTTAGGTGGTGGTAGCGATATCGTAACTGGCATTTGGGTCCATATTGGTGGCCGATTCATTGATCATGGGTTGACATCAATCCACAGCACAGTGAGGGTCCATGATGCAAGACCAAAAATTGTTAATGCTCCATTGATGCTCGATTTCGGGAGGGGGTAGCGATATTGTCGAACACGTTTTTACCAATAAAGGCGGCCAACACTTCAATTATAGCTTAATATCATCGCACAGCTGTTTGATTATCCATGATGCAAGAACAAAAATCATGGACGCTCCGTTGACACTCATTTTTAAGAGATAGTAGCAATGTGGATGATAGCATTTTTTGCCCTATAAGCGGCCACTACCATGATTATGTGTTACAGCGACCATGACTTCTGGTTGATTATCAGACTCACAAGACCAAAAATTGTTGACGCATCATTGACGCTCATTTCCAGGATTGGTCAACCAGTGTGTCACTATCATTTTTGCCTCTAAAAACCGCCAATACAATCAGTTTGGAAGGATGGGACTATGCAGCCGTTTCTGTGCAGGAAATGTAACACTAATGATCGTTGACGCTATGTTGATGCTCAACTCAATGACAAACTAACAGTCTGTGGATGCTCAACAATCGTATGTATAAATGCATATAGTCGTTAGTGGCAGCCAATACATTGTTTCTATGTATAAACATTTGCATCCAAAAGCTTCCAAGCGTCTCAATTTCTCATTCACCACTAGACAAATTGTCTGAGTGATAAATGACGTTGGACTATCACGTTCCAGCACTTTTGGCCGGCAATTGACCACATATAAATCCGTACACTAGTTTTGGATATATTTAGCCCCACTTCCTCACCTTTCCCCATCCAGCTCATTCTCCATGATATCCATGACCTACCATAACCAATTTTCAACATCTCGACCATGTACACCAGGTCTGTGCAGCCAGTTATGCTGTTGGACGGATGCTCGTATGCAGCATGATGGTCGTCATTCATTGAGTTTCGCATTACGCCACGACCGCCACATCTATGACTCGGATGACATCACTGACTTATATGTTGTTATTAACTTTCGTCTGTGATTTGGTTTCAATTGTCTCACTTAAGAGTAACTGGCAGGATGATATCACATTCATTGGTCGTCAGTGAACGATATTCGATGTCTAGAACATTGTCATGGCCTATCCGACCCTTCCACATGCATAGACGAATCATCATGTCTCGCAATTTCGTCACTGTAATCAAGTGAAAGCTGACACATAGCAAGATAGGTACAGGTATTGCCTTTCAAATTGATACATCGTGAGAAATGACAATTTGCCTAGTCATTCCTTCGGCGACACAGAAGCAGTCACCATGCATTCGTCGGAATCCAACTTCTATGTGGTAATTAGCTTGTGATGCGATATGCAGATGTCAAAGCTTATGGGTTGAACATGCTTAGATTGCTGAATCAGTGACCAATCGGGCATTGGGGCGGACGGGAAGGATGGAATGCATTCCTTCGTCTGTGGCTTTTGCGAACCTAGCCTCATATGACTACTCCCTGGGCGAGAAGTCAGTTGCGGCATTTGCACTTTTCCGGGTACGCTATCAAGAGTCCCCATAGGCTCACCAAATGTCGTGGGCACAGATGACACTGCATCGTCTGCCGTTTGAGGTTGAACGACAGCTGGAACTTTGAATTTGTTTGTGACACCCCTTATATCACTGTCACGGAAGTTGTCGGCCGCGTCTCCCCAGCCTCGTTGCGTCAATTCATGAAGCTTCATCTGCTTCTGCCGAAAATGCTCCATGCAATACTGTACCGTTTTGGAGATTGTGCCCATAATCCAGCCAGGTTGGTCATCCTCGCTAAGCTTGCCCCCTGCAGGATCTTCATCCTCATCATCCTTGGCTTCCCCATCCACCCCATTGTCAGAACTTGCAAGATCGCTCAGATTATCTCCGATGGCACTCAACATCTCCTCAAATGTTGTTTCAAGCTTGGTGGTTGTCAATTCCGCCTTTTCAGCATTTCTCATATCATCTAGCTCCAGTTTAATTGCTGTCTGTGCGTCTTCAACTCTCTTTCTTGCCACAGCCATCGGCAAAATGTAATTCGGTCAGGAAGCCACACGCAATCCTCCGAGACACTCCGGGCGACCTCACCAGTCCTTCGAAGTACTTCCAGACGCTCCCAGACCCACCTGGAGCTAAGCAAAGTGCTCTCGGACTCTGCAAGAGCATTCTCAGGTGCTCCTGAAAGCACCTGCAGTTATGGAGGTGCATTCAGGATGCTCCATCTAGGATAGTCAAGTTTTGCAGCTCCTGAGACCTCTGCGCAGATCTGCGGGAGACTTCCAGAGAAGCTGAGACCGCAGCGCAGCTCTGTGCGATAGTTGGAGAGTGGCCGAGACCGCTTCGCAGCTCTGCGGGAGACTTGATGCCGTATTCTCACAGCACTGGTTTTTACATAACCACAAGGCATTTCGTCTTATCATATTCATCTTTGTTACAGTCACAAGATTCGCTACATCATAATATGGCATGCATTATTTAAATCTCTCTCTATGAATAGATACGGTCAATCTGGCCGCAGATGGTACTCGAGCATAATCGGAGGTGCACCAGGCCACGCCCATTGAGAGAACTTTTAGAGATGCACCATTTGGAGGCTGTTGCGTTGAAACGATGGAGCTAGAAGCCAGAGAGCCCACCTTCAACACTCCGCCGCACCTCTCGCAACATCCAAAGGGAGTTCATGAGAAAGAGCGGTTCTGGGTCGAGCAGCGTAGGAATCGGGTGAGAAGATATGATACTACCCGGCGTTGAGGATCCCACCCAATTGCGTGGATCCATGATATGGCGGACAGAGCGAGTGAGACCAAAAGGTTGGGAAAGATAGTGTATTTTCATTGTATGATAAGATGGAAATGAGATGTCTATCTACTCCGGGGTCTGCCGAATATATACTCTCCGTCACTCTTTCCACCTCCATTACCCCTGTATCTCTGTACACCCGCCGTCGATCCGTAAATATGTACTTGGAGGCTGTGATCGAGAGAGTTTGGAGATGCACTAGGAGGCCGTAATCGTGCTAGTTTAGAGATACACTTGGAGGCTGTGATCAAGCGATTTTAGGGATGCACTAGGAGGCCGTGATCGTGCGAGATTGGAGGCTGTGATCGTTCGAGATTTGATGCCGTAATCGAGTGAGTTTGGAGATGCACTTGGAGACCGTGATCGAGCGAGATTGGGTGAGTACTTGGAGGCGGTCAATCTGGAGGCGGTAGTTCTGGAGGGAGGCGCAATGGGAGCTGAGACTCGATTCATTGGTTAACTCGTGATAGTGGGAATGTAGTGAATTGAGTACAACATGGTCTGCCGAGAGATGAGAGCAGGAGACATTAGATCTTGGGATGATGCAGTACGCGGTGTATGCAGTACTCAGTGTATGCTGTACTTCGGTGTGTGCTGTACTTCGGTGTAAGCTGTACTTTAGTGTATGCTGTACTCGGTGTATGCTGTACTCGGTGTATGCTGTACTCGGTGTATGCTGTACTCGGTGTATGATTTACTTGGTGTTAACTCTGGATCATGGCATGGAGAGACAGTGAGCGATGACTTAACTTCGTGTTCTTAGGTGATGGTAGACTGGAGGACAAGAATGAGAGAGATGAGAGGAGATGAGGGAAATCATCATGAGAAACTGGGACTTAAGAGAATTTTGAGTGCGAGTCAATGTACCATCCCCGATACAGCAGGTATGAGTCCCGATCTGGCCTGTAATTACACCGATACGAGGTCTACCCAACCCAATCAGGCAAGTTGCACCCCAGATTTCTCATATCCGTGTAACGGCGTTGTCAACCGTGCGTGGTTAGGGTTGCCGGACGGTCACGTGAGGTGTCCAGTGCCGGGTAACCGCCAACCTTATATTGACATCGCGATGGAGACTTAGCTCCGTACGGAATATCTTACCACTTACTTCCACACTTACTCTCACTCCCGCCTGTGTGCAACCGTATACCATATCATATCCCTATACAGCCGAGTGCCGGAGTACGCGCCCTCACATCATATTCGGTCTTTTCAGAAATCGGATACGTTTCGCTCACGAGTTCACGCGAATTTACCCCTTTAATTGACGCGTCGTGGCAGACACAAAATCAACAATTACAGCCAATGACCCTCCATGCCTCCAAAGAGAATAAAGAGAAGCCAATTGTGCATGCCTAACACGCGTGTGAGCATTGAATCCCTTCGAGCATCGCTCAGCTGAATCACGCCTATTCCTGCGGGCCGTGTCTCGTTACTACCAGAAGACGAAATCAAATGATGACGATCCATCCGAGACTCAAGTTCACAAAGAAGCCCGCAATCCAGACGATGAAGATGAAGACGAAGACGAAGATGATTCAACCTTACCAGAGGCCATGGATAACCAAGGCAGAGACGACATTTTGTCAAAGATCAGCGAAGACGACCAAAAGGAGATGCTGGAACAGAACCGGATGCTACTATAACTCCTATTCGAACAACAAGCCGAATGGAAGCAGGAGAGAACCCGAATGCTCTACAAACTCGACCGCTGCCGAACCATCGAGAGACCGGAGAATCCCGGAAATCATTCCAAGATCTTCAAGATGGTGGACCGCTTACCGTACTGCGGCGGGGCGAATGAGCTGGATAAGTTCCTCGAAACATTACGATCAAACTTTGCATCCCATACGCATCTATTCCCAAGAGGCGATCCCGATCAAGTCAAGTATGCAGTCTCTTTTCTTGACACCTGGAATAACCACCAAGATACGACTCAGCGACAGACGGAAAATAGGCACCCATCAGAGTGGGCTAGCGACCTACGAGAGGCCATGGACCCATGTTCAGAGAATTTCGAACTCTTCGCAAACGAGCTTCAAAAGATGTACGGTGATAAAGACAGACGTCTCAATTCGGCGACAAAAGCCATGCAGGAGTACCAGCAATTACCAAACGAATCAGTCCGAATTTACGCCAACCGTCTAAAAGCAAATTGGAGAAGAGCCGGCTGGAGCCTTATAACGCATGAAGTGGTCCTGTACGACATGGCATGGGCGGGCCTGTGGCACGTGCTTAAGACCAAAGTCAGACCTTGGATCTCCAGTCGCAAAGACAGGTTCGACACACTCGACCAACTCATCGACTGTGCGGCGGCCTCGGAGTTCAAACCGGACGACAAGATGCCCGGAGGACAACAGCAGCAACAAGGGCAAGCAGGGGAGTCTCAGAACGGCGGCGATAAGAAACATAATTTCCGACCATCCATCTCCAAACCTGCAGAAAACACTTCCGGCAATTCGAATAACCCCAGTGGTATTGTAAAATCGGGCAAGTCCAATAAGTCCAACGGAGGCAGCCGGGCCAACTTATCACCAGCGTCGTGGCTTTCAAAGTAAGCCTACGAGAGCTGAAAAGCAAACCGGCAATGCACCCGCTCCGGCAGCAGAGACCACAAAACCTACCTTTGTACCAAATACGGCAAGACAAACCCACCTGAACAGAACTCCAGCAATAGCGGCGGCGGCTATGACGGCAAACAAATTAAACGCCAAAAGTCATTCGACACGCAGCAGCAAAAGTACTAGTCTACCTCTCACGACATCTAACTCGACAGGAGAGGCTGGACAATACGGAGTTAGGATTGGAAAACTTGGGAAACTGAGCCTTATTTGCAACCTTGGACGAGATACAACCGCACCGAATCGCCTTAAAATCAAGAGTCATTCTGGACGGTCGGGATCTGATGTCAAGCCAATACCTATGTGGCACAGGGAGACCGGATTTGGCGCATATCATCCATGAAGTCCTTGTACGAAACATACACGGCAACACGCAGCGAGTCAAAGCACTGATCCACTGCGGTTCAACGAGCATCTTTATATCACTGGGCCAACTCAGGAAACTGGAATTGCCCCACGAACCAGCATTCACCTCCACTCAGGGTGTCAATGGCCAGGTGATGATGTCTGCAAAGGAGAGCCGAAAGGCAAGTCTCTTGGTTCAGTATTTTGAACACTTTAAACCGGTTGGCGGATCGGAGGTTTTAGTCGTCCCAATGAAGTAATACTACTTATTCCTGGGCTTGCCATGGTTCAAGGCAAGAAACCCGGAAATCGACTGGACTAAAGGTCGATTGACAGCCCCGCGAATGCCAAACGGACCGCAACGGGCGAAGATTCCAGAAGCAGATCACGCAAGTCCTCTGCCGTAACGCGGTGAAGGAAATACAAATGTTGATCCTCCCCCGGATATACAACTACTCGGGGCTACTGCATTCGATCATCTCTTAGCTGGTGAGGAGGTGGTCGAGGCATTCGCCATACGACTTGGAGAATGTCAAGGGTTGCTGGGAGAATCTCTGCAAGGAATCACCGAAGGTGAGGGAAACCCCAGTATGCTGAATGAGCGAGCAGGAGCAGCGGCGGTAGTTGCAGCAGAAGAGTGACACAGTGACTGTGCATGAATGACTGCGACCGGCTCGCCGAGACACGAAGGGAGAAAGTGGTCAATGGGGCTTGTTCCTATTGTGACGAACCGTCTGATCCAGCTATCCCGGGACCCCTACCTATCTCCACCTGCCAAGCACGCTACAATGCAGAATGCAGACAAGGCTAATGAAAATAGGAATAGACATAGAAAATGCGGAGATGGTAATGACAGATGACGGGGG
>Ga0307515_10011580_pt1 | contig 16725 bp, 3 predicted proteins | sample 17_EM_MG_FD_194513 | JGI IMG/M metagenome (GOLD analysis project Ga0307515, IMG submission 194513) | Populus trichocarpa ectomycorrhiza microbial communities from riparian zone in the Pacific Northwest, United States - 17_EM | ecosystem: Host-associated > Plants > Roots > Unclassified | place... | reverse complement strand
CTTAAAACCGCTTTCACGCTTAGTATTATCCAATATTTTGTCACACTTTAGCAATTTCATTGGACCGTTGATCCTTAGTTTTTCCTCTCACCCTCTAATTATTTGTGCACCATGAGTTTTTTTTTTTAGTCAGAATATTTTCTATTTAGCGTTCAATTACTGAGGCTAGAAACTCTCTACGCTGTTACCTTCAATTAGTACTACATTTATTGAGAAATTATTTTTCATATCCTATTACTATATTCCGTGTTACTTATAGATTAATATATATATATATATATATATATATATATATATATATAACAATTAACGCATTCAATGTTTAATAGATAAAATAAAACCCCTCCCCTCTAAAAAGTGTATTTTTTAATTTATTTTTATTTCATGTAAATTTAAATTTAAATTAACCACAGTCGTTCAGTGGTTAAATCTGGAATGTTTTTCAATCGCTTATGCTGGGCTGGGCCAGCAAAGACGTGACCATTGCGTGATAGCGGGTCCTCGTTGAGCTTCGGCGTTCACGAGTGATGGGCCAAATGGGTCGAGCGTGGGGGAAAGCGGTAGTTATAGTTTGGACTTCGGAGTTGGTTGATGTAAGTGTAACAATCTGCTTTTAACTGCTTCACACAGTTCACACGGTTTTAAAGGGATTCTATTTATTTTCCCTTAACATTTTTATATTTGTTTGGAAATTATTATTATTTTATTTAGTCAATCATAAGCTAGTCCTTGAAGTTTAATGAAACCAAATAATCAATCCCTGATCCATCTTTTTTTCCTTCTTGTATTCAAAACCTTGTTTATATATATATAACTTAATCATTTCATTCATGTTATATTTTGTCTCGGTTCAATCTTATTTTTAAAAAAAATAAAATAATGGAACGGTGAATATAATATCTGGAAAGGTGAAACTTTTTTTTATCTAGGAAAGAAGACATTTTTAGAGAAAAAAATAATTAAATTAAAGACTATTTAAATATATTTGAAATTACAGACTAGTCAATTTGTTTTTTTCATAGACTACAATTAATCACATTGCAGTCACTGAGTTATAAATAACTCTATTATTTCAACTTCTTTTTCTTTTTTTTTTGTTTTTGAAAAAACAATACTTGAATTCGAGTTTTCTTATAATGAGAGGGTCGTGAGTATATAGCTGAGAAAGTTCATCGAATTTGCGAATATAAAAATGCTAGTTAATTAATTTCGTTGATGTCTAGCAACAGACATGTATCCTTATAAAATTTCTTTGCTGAGATATCATGAGCATAATTATTAAATTTAGAAGGATTTTGCAGCTCAACTCGAAAACTCGGAGCTGAGAGCTTCACTTATGCCAATATCAAGAAGAAAAAAATAATTTTGAAGGGTGTAATTCAACTGGTCAGGTTTTAAGTTTGTTTTTTACAGGTCACTAGTTCGAGTTTCACAAACCTCAGGGTAACTGGAGGCTTACATAGTCGTTAACTTCAGAGCCCGTGAGATTAGTCGGGGTGCATACAAGCTAGCCCGAACATCCATATTAATAAAAAATATAAGAAGAATTTTTTTTTCATTATTTTAATAAAAATAAATAACTCAAGTGATTCAATGACTAAGTGATCCAATAATTTGAGCTTTATTTCAAGCTAGTTTTCTTAAAATTAAGTATGCGTTTGACAACTATAATCATAAATGCTCGTGATGGTGGATAAAAATTCAACAAGAAATCTAACTTGAATACACTCATATGCATGTAGTAATAAACATCTCCAAAAAACGTAGCATGATGACAAAAGGCTTGAGATCTACACAGCAGGTTTCGAGTTCGAGTCAGGACGTGCACCTCTTGTAAGAGCCTGGGACAGCCGAGGTTTTACTCGCTTACCTGGACTCACAAAGTGTGTTTTTCAGAGGATGAGGTTTTGTCGAATCCAAAAAAATAAAATTGTAGTAATAAACTTTCAAATTCATGATTAGGTGGTCCAATGACCTAATGTTTATTTCAAATCTATTTTTGAATTGGGTTTGAAAAGTATAATCGTGTGACCATGACTAGTGATTTAACTAAAAATTCAGTTTGAATAACATGTGTAAATACATATTCGTTAAAATGCACTCGTATTCATTTCATAATAAACTTTCAAATAATTTTTTTATCAACGAATAAATGGAAATTATTAGATGAACATGGGGAACCACTTGAAATTAGGATATACGAGGATATTTCTCACATTATAGCTGTGAATTGAATCAAAATTCTATTAAACATAAAAAATAATATCTAAATTGTAGAAAACTTATTAATATTATCTTTAAACTTAATATAACATGGAAGCTTAGAAATTTTTGACCTAACTCCCTTTTAGTTTGAGTTTTAAATTAAATTATATGAGAATTTTCCTGATATGGTTTTGTCGATTAGACAAATCCAACAAAAAAAGACAAGATAGGTTAATTATATTCAACCAACTAAACACAAAATGATAAAATCTAATAAAAATCTAACATTAAATGATGAAATTAAAAAAAAATTAACAAGAAATACCCTAAAGAGTCAATAAAATAGAGTTGAGGTGCACAAGGTTGGTTTAACTGTTTACATAAACAAGTGTTTTTAAACCCAACCCAAGGCTCGGGTCACAGGTTTTGACCGGGTCACCCGGGTCAACCATGTTTTTCTTATAAATCAAAACGACGTCGTTTTGGTAAAAAAATAAAAAAACAGTCAACGGGTCTTACCGGGTCAACCGGGTTTTTAACACCCCTATTTTTTTATAAACTCGACCCGGTTCCAGTCCTGGGGGAGCCGGATCCCGGGCCGGCTGGATTTTAAAACTAAGATATAAACAGTAAATCAGATTAATATATTTGTTTTTGTTGCGATATAACATCTTTATCTCATAGCTTAGTTTGTTCATGCGTGTAAAATGAGCATGTTGCGGGTTCGAGCTCCAGCTAGAACGGAGACAATATTTTCCTTTTCATTTCACAGACGACCCACTGTTTATATATATTTTTTCCTTTAAATAAAAATAGACAGACAAAATGCATAAACCTGGTTTGAAAAATAATATATCAACCTACTTTAGAATTTATTTGAAAAGTTAAACCAATCCCACGTCATCATTTAGTTGTTTTGTTAATTAACATATTCGATCTTAAAAAAAACACTTTTATACCCGAATAAGAGAGGAATGATTGTGTTTTATGATCAAGAATGACGTGTACTTCTACAGTTGGGTTGGGTTGGGTTGGTCTATGCCGATACTGTTTTTTGAAAACGAAGCTGGGCTTTTAACAGTGGACAGTGATCTTCTTGCCTGCATCCATTGGACTAGGGAAAGCCCATACGATGACAAAAGGGCCGAAACTGCACTGAATTATTTGAAGAAGGAAAAAAGTCCAATGAGGGATGCTCGAAGCCTTGAAGGGCGTCCCAATTTCCGAGGGATGATAAGAAGCTCCGATGATCGTAACTATTCATTTCATCGCAAAATACTCATAACTTACTTTTATCGACTCACAATCTGATAGGAATATAACCATATGCCAATACCAGCATACGTGCGGGATCTCCGGCGATAACAGTGATAGTGCTGGTTGGTGTCTAATTAGGTTTATGATAGTGATTGCGGTTCAAAATATTTTTTGTTTAAAAATTATTTTTTATTTTTTATAAATTATTTTTGATATCAGCACATCAAAACGATCTCAAAAAATAATAATTTTTAACAAAAAAAAAAATTTAAATTTGAGGGAATACAATTTACACCACATTTCCAATCAGGCCTTAATCAACTTAAACAGTCACCTACTCTAGTATTATTTTTGGACCGAACGAGCACTGGACATTGCAACTGTACACAGCTAAAATCAAATATTCATCACATTGCTGCCTTTGATTAGAGAACCAGTTAATCTTGCATCACCTGCAATGACATGGTGGATAATCACTTTATGGATTTTATCGTCCTCAACTTCAAATTTGTCAATTTCCCCTCTTTTAAAAGTATAAAGGCAGTGTACGAGCCCGTTTGGCTAAGCGGATGGGCGTGTTTTTGTAATTTTATTTTTATTTTAAAATAAATTTTAAATTATTTTTATATCGTTTAAATATATTAATATTTTAAATAAATTTTAAAAAATTACATTAATACATTATCAAGTAAAAAGTACTTTGAAAAATAACTGTTACCACAATATCAAATGCTATCTAAAAATACATCAAAATAATTTTTTATATTTTATATTTTTAACTTTAATATATTAAAATTATTTAAAAAATTAATTTAATAATTTTTAAGTGAAAAATATTTTTAAAAATACTTAAAAAAAAAAGTATCATGCAACCTTGGAACAACATGACAACATCTAGTTTCGTTTCAATAGAGATCTGGGAAAAAAAATATATTCGCAAAACACAGCTCGTGATGTTAAAGAGCTGAAGTGACCGGCTACTAATCCATGTGAAGCCTATAAATTCTGCCTATATTTATTCCACTAAAAAGAAACGATAACAAAAGAAAGAAACCGACAACTAGGCAGATTAATTTATATAAGGTTTAATCTGTTCATATATTCCTAAATTCGACGTACCAAATGCAGATTAATTTTGAAATATTGGATCGTTGTCTGTACTTGAGAAAACAACTCATCCCACTTTAGATTATTATTACTAGGAAACTAAAGCTAGCATTACGTCACTGATGCTACTGTATGATTAAAGTGCATCGATTTAATAAATTTTAACCTAAGTTTCATTGGAAGACCTAAAGATTGCTAAATATTTTGTTAACAAATGATGATCATAGTAAGTATCCACAGTGAGTCAGTGACTCCATGTTCCTTGCTTTCTTCAACGAGGCCGTTTTCCCTTGAAAGAATGAAAGTGAGAGAGAGAGGGAAATGGTTCGGGCAGCCATGTGAAGCGAGCATGAATCGATGATAAAGCCCACTACTTTTGGCAGTTCGGCCACGCTTCCCGAGCAAATGGAAACATACACATCCATCCGCATTATATAGTATTTTTTTTTAATAAACCTGCAACTGTTTTTTTACCATTATAATCATTTTGTAGCATCATCTGGCATTTTGGCCTATGACAGGGAACGAGGGAAAAGAGAGTTCAAATCCTAATCCCTGATCTAGCTACTAGGTCTTGGAGATCGTGAACAAAGGTGAACCCTAATTCTCCACAAATATCCTATTTCATATATATACATATATACAGGGTCTATTGATCAGGAGGGTAGGGACTAGTTTTGAAAAAGAAAAGAGGGGAATGTAGAGCAAAATATACTCCTGAATCCTGATAGAGGGTACAAATAGGATATGAATAATGTATAATCCTAATTAAGGTAGGTTCTAGCTAAGAAGATATTAATGATTAACCATCTAAATAATGTTAATGCCTAAAAAAAACCTAATCTAAGGGCTAGGAGAAATACCCCAATAAAAGTAACTTCTTAATTTTATTATTTCTTATCCAGAGCACATGGGAAGCGAGTAACCACGTCATTCATTCGGATACACATGCTCGTGTCCAATCCTCCCCCCTCTCCTGATCTTGATTGATAGAATCATGAATATATATAGAATATATAGGATCTTTGGAATGCGTTTGCTCTCTTTTGAAAATCAAAACCTCTAATAAGCAATGTTGTCACGTTAGTAGATAGAATTTCTTGTTGATAGAAACCTTGATTTTGAAAGAAATCCTGAACTAAGTCACCAGGGAGTGAAAGTCATGAATGTTCCGTGCATCAGATTAGAAGTCATGTAAACGATCGAAAACAAATCATACTGTGCAATATATATCTCCATGTATCTGGTTTTAATATATAATCAATATGTAAACCTGAAAGTTGTGGACAAGAACGCGTTTATTCCATTAATGTGCAGCTGGAAGATGCATTCAAGACACTTCTGACTGTTTGGTGGGATAGATGAACCAAAGTGTAGAATCAACGTGCGAGGTTATGGAGGCTATTTCACTTCTTCTTCTTGTTTTCTTGTTTTTTTTTTCAATGGAAGAGGCTATTTTACTTGAGATGATGCAATAATCATTATATTTTAGTGCAAGCTTGGTATTTAATGTTTGATAATTGAGATATATTTCTGAGGGATTCGAGATAGATAATTAAGGAGCAAGATCTAGCACAAAAACATGCTAATGCATCATGCATGTGCATGCCTAAAGCTAAAGCAATCCCTTCTCCTTCTCTTCCCATTCTCGTAGAGAAGAAGAAAAAAATATTAACTGGGTAACATTGCACATGTTAGGGGAATTTGTGCTTTCACTCTCAGATAATTGTGACATTTGAGTCTGCTTGGCACATATTCCATCTATCTAAACTGACATGGGTGTTGTAGACTGTCATTAGATTCTAAGCTGGACAGAGGGAAGAAAGTGGAATATTATTAGCTTTCCCATGCTAGAAGACAAAGATGCCAACTCTCGAGTCTTGATCTGAATCATCTGCATCTAAATAAGGGCTAGCTTGTCAATACCCCCATTCTTTTATGAAATAAGAGGTCTTGTCAGTACCCATTCTTTATTCGACCACAAAGTTCAGATTAAAAGCCTTTCTTGACTTGACATAACAGAGCTAATAACATTTCAAGTTCACCCACCGAAATTGGAAAACTTGAAAGAAGCCGCTAGTTTCCACTTCATGCATGTAGCAGATGTTTTCTTAAGCATTTTGTTCCTTCAATCAATTAAATCAAGAAATAAAAGGTTACACTCAAAGTAAAGAGACGAAAAAAGGTTACTTTTTACCCATCAAGTGTGGACGTAGTGGCACAGTTGTGATAAACCAAGCGTAACATTAAGGAGAGCTGTAGCCATTGAAAGCTGAAACAAGACATTTGCAATGCGAGCTCTAGCCAGCAGGCTAGTTGATTTTCTTGCTTCCGAATAATAACAATAATAAAATAAAAACCTGTCCTTCGCCAGCAGTTAGGAGGGAAATATAATTAGATAGGAATCGAAACAGAAGCGGCAAAATTTGGAGTGGAAAGAGGCAATCATTTCATAAGATAATATAAAACGCCCATGTGACTTTAGGATAGAGTCAGAAAATTCAAAGCGGTCCAACTACTATACCCAAGAGAGAAGAATCAGACTCCCTCATCTCTCATCTCTTCATGATTGTTTCAGCATTCCCAAATCCATTTAGCCCAATCAATTAATTTTTATGATAAATTAAGTGCTGAGGGCATCCCCTAAGCATATGGGGCTCTTGCACAAAACAATCAAGGGCACATTTCCCTTGATAAGTTTTGAATATTCAATCATCTACTTGGCGTCCTATCTTCTTAAGTAGCTGACATTTGTGGTTCAAAGCAAGCTAGGGATGCATCATATGATCTCATATAGGCTATATAGGCTATAGAGTGAGGACCAAACAATCGCTAAGTCTTTTTAAACAAGTACATTTTGTATCGAGATGAGCGATGGGAATGAGTAACCCAGCTTAGCACATTAGAATACGAAGGAATGTGTGCGAGAGAGGGAGAGGGCCAGTAAGAGAGAACATGGGAGTTTCAGTTTGGAATCTGCGCCATCTCACCACATTCATGTAACCAGGGCATGGGGACTTGAGAGGGATGTGGGATCCACTAATTGACTGGACAAGTTTTCACTTAGAAACCTTTTTTTTTTTGGTGGAACTGCTTCCACTTTTGAACTTGGCTACTGTGCTGTACTGATAAATTTATTTTCTCTTACAGTCGGAGGGTTAGTAAGATCAGGTGGGTGAGACGTTTGTGTAATAATAAAAAGGTAAATATTAAAGGTATGATGCAGATCTGAAATGCATGTGGGTTAAATGAAAAGGGATATGATAAAAGGTAAAGGAGAGGAGGCTGGATGCTCTTTTATATGATATACAAATCATAGACAAGACATGAAAGAGATATTAGGCAGAACTTATATAGATAGATGTACACCGAGAGAGACTCACATGCAGGAACCCAAAAAGCCATGGCTATTCGTCCCAGAGACAATCGAGAATATGGGGTGACAGCCCTGACCCTCAATTTCCCAGATTGAAACCCCACCTATATCATAAATCCATGTCAAAAAAGTAAATCACAGTGAAACTCAATGGGCCCTGTTTGGCATAGACAGAAGTAATCAACTTCTCAGCCAATTTACTACTTTCTTGTTACAGCTGTTGAAATTTATGCACGAGACTCAGTATCAGTAGCCTCAACCAACCTAGATGCCCGTTTTGGAGCTCAGTAGAGCTATTTCCGAGGGATCAGTCTAGCAATACCAAGTAACTCAAAGTTTACAGTTCAAGCACAGGACAAAAGTAGAAATAACCCGTAACCCATTTTTTATCATTTGCTCATCGGTCTTGGATTTGACTGCTTGGGCCCTCAAATTGAGAAACTTGCAGTTAGAGCACCATAATATCTCACTTGTATTTTTTTTTTTTAATTGCGGACACACTGCTAAATTCTATTTTTTGAAGAGCTGAATCATATGATAAAGCTCGCAAGTTCGAGATCTATCAACGAAAATACATAGAGTTGCGGCAAAACTGGACTGGTCTAGCTTATTGGATTAAGCTTGTCTAGGAACTTGCCAATTGAAGCTACCGCCAAATTCCAGATAATCTAAATCTGAGACGTGTTACTGTTTTACGTAGATCTTGGAGATCGAGATGTCAAAGCTCCTCGGCTTCTACTGTACAGTACGCCCTTCTATATCGAGATGTCAATGTACACGAATTATTATTATTTGTTTATCTACAGATAATTATAACTTTAACACCATTTTTTTGTTTTCAATAATCAGATTTGTATGGCATGGATCCAGCGGAGTCTATAAATTAGATGCAGATTATTTTTTTGTCAATAATTAGATAAGCTCCTCGGCTCATCGCATGTTATCTGGCACTTAACAAACGAAGATGCGTGTAATTAGATATATGTAGGAGCATATAAATCCGTTCTTGTGTGTGGTCAGTCAATTGATTATTGTTCCATGAATTGGATTCTGGAATCTCTTGACGCGGACCAGGTTAGTATTTAAATGGATATATACAGGAAATCCAGGTATATGCACTCGAAAAAAAAAAAATAGAGATGTGATATTTGATTATGATTATGATCTTAGAACAAGAACTTTTTTATCTAATAATTCATATATATTATTGGATTTTAATATTATTACTCTTGTAATCTAATAAATAATGTATGTTTTTAAAATTGTATTGCTGTTGAATATATTTTTTATCACATCTTCTTGTAGTATTTCCCGTGTTTATTATTTTTATTAACATACATGTTATATCATATAATTAACAATGAATATTAAAATAAAAACTTAAAATATACACTATTCACTAATAAAATTAGCAACGGATAATTGAGTGGTAGTGTGATCATATATTTTATGATAGCAAGCAAATTATTAAGATTTTATTTGTTATTATTTTTTAAAATATTTTTTTATTTTAAAATATATTAAAATAGTATTTTTTATTTTTTATGTGAAGCCTTACCTGCAAATATTACGTGACGGGCTGTGTTACATTGCCATGACAGCACTGCTGGCACCTTGATTCTCTCAAACTGTACTCGAGCATCGCCTGTTTTGGTGGGTATTTCTGCCAAGGTGTAACCAAAGTGATATGCCACGTGGAGGACTCTTTTAGCTGGACAGTCAACTTTTGGTGACAGTGAACTGGAATACTGTCTAGTGTTGGTGAATAATGAACTGTCCTGCTTGGGGAGACGGTGCGAGTGTGTATAGCAGCGGGCGCCGCAACTCCACGAGTTGGTTTAAAAAACATATAAGTGTTTGTTTAGTATAAAGTATTTTATAAAAAATTTCTATGTTTTTTTAAAATATTTTTTTGTATTTATTTCTTGTAATGTAATTCATTTAGTATAAAATATTTTACAATCAATTCTTAAATTTAATTTATTTACTGTAAAATATTTTCAATATTACTGCTATCTCATCACTACCACAACAACCATCTTTTATTTTTTACTACCACCCCTACCATTTTTTAGCCTTCATCACCACCTCATCAACCACCACAATCACTTCCTATACCATTATTATCATGTCACCACCATGACCACCTTCGTCACATTCATCGGCACCTCATTAACCACTACCACGTTCTTTTTCATTACCACCATGACTAACTCACGCTACCTTCTTTGCTATAATTATTATTGCCGGGTCACTACCATCTCCTATTTCACTATTATCAATACCATTTTTTCTATTGTTATTGTCATCTCGCCACCATCATCGCTATGTCACCACCACCATTATCATCTCACTCACAGGCGGAGGTATGTTAAGGGCTAGGGTGGGCTTTAGCCGAGGTTAAGATTTTATCAATATTTTTTTACTAGTTTTATATATAAAAAAATTCATAATTCTCAAAATTCTGAAAATTTATGTGAAGCCTTCTAATATGATGCTTTAACTTGGGTTAAAATTTCAGAATTTTTGAGAAATTCATAAATTTGATGAAAAATCACAATTTGACCAGTTTTACGTTATTGGGTGTAATTTTCAATTCGACTATCAGATTGAGCTGAAATTTTACGAGGGATCTTAAAATATATTGAATAAAACCTGGTTAAAATTTTAGGATGAATGGAGCTTGGCAGTACTAACAAAAAAAAACGTCAAATAAAAACAAAATGACTCATTAAGAGTAAAATGGTTATTTGCCATTAAAAAATAAAACAAATCAGCTCTTACTTCCTTTTATATGTTGCCGACTGGGTAGAAGCAGAATAGAAAAATAAAGAAAAGAAAAGGTTAGAGAGAAATAGAGAAAAGTAAGGCAAAAACATAAAAAAAAATCCAAGAAAAAAAAGAAGAAAAATGAAAGAATAACTTTGTAAACTTACAAAGTCCAACTTATAAAACACTAATATAAGAAAGAATCAAGTGAAGGAAAGATGAATTGAGAGAGGGAAAAATTTAATTACTTTGTTTTATAGTTAACATGAGATTGTTATTTTATCCCGGTTGAGGGGTTGTTACAATATCGATTCAGATTCGATTATAGATGAATTATATTCCATAAAATATCAAAGAATGTAACTTTAATAGTGAGTTTATTTTTATTTTTACTTTAATTTTATGTACTTTTAAATTTATTTTTTAATATTTTGGATAGTATATTTGAATTAAAACTTTACTGATAACTTTAAAAATTTATGTATATAAATTAATAATTAATCTTAAAAAATATTTATATATTTATTTAATAGCCCAGGACAGGAAAAATTCCTGGCTCCACCCTTGATATCAGTATCTCTTTTTTCATCATCATTATTGTTTCACCACCATTATCTTGTCTTCCATAACCACAACCATTGAAAAATACTTACAAGTATAATATTTTATGTAAAAATATTTTTCAAGCCAAACATTAAAATATATTTTACATGTGAATTGTTTAATGGGATTATCTGTAAAATATTTGATGCTAAACAGAATAGTGGACTTATAACCCAATAAAAATTCAATTAATTATTTTTTTAAATCAAAACAATATCAATTAAAATTTACATGGGTTAACGTAAATTAACCTGTTACAGCTATTTCTTTCAACATGAAGTTTCACTACCCGAAGTCCAATCCACCTTGGTAAGTAAAACCCCCTTATTTATCTACTCTCTACTCTCTCGTGATTCGCGTTAATATTACCAGTACACTTCTCTTGGCGTGGTTACAATACACGTGCACCCCATCGGTGATTGGTCAAACGTTCCCAAAATTGATACAGACCGACAGATCACTAAACAAGCGTCGACCTAGCACAGTAATTTCCGATTTCATGCTACATCTTAAACTCTTTTTATAATAATTGTTATTTACCTAACATCATACATACATATAATAATTTTTTTTTTTTTAAACCACGGTAATTTTCGAAAAACTTTCGTTCAAGCACGGGCAAGCTAATCGGGGGTAGTTTAGGGAAAAGGGGCGTCAATCTAAGTCGTCTTTCAAACCCACGAAGCTCAGGAAAATGGGGCATCTGACATGTAGAGCCCACGGAAGGTGGTCAGCTCAATGTGTGCGTTACAAATGGCAACACTTATTTCAAGCCCTGCCCTTCTTGGAGAAACCAAGTGGCATTTCCTGATTAGGCCCAAACTGCTAAAGAGTAAAGACTCATTAGGATTTTGTAGTAAATAAAGGGTAAAACTAGTCATTTCGCCTGACCCCCCCTCCCTTTAACTTTGCCCACCCTTTAAAAGACCAGAAAAGCGGGAGACGCTGATGTAGGCGCAGTCACAGAGAGAAAGACACGCAGGAAATGGAGAGAAAGGGATTGAGTGAGTGAGAAATGAAGTCTGGAGAGTGAAGTATTTTCCGAAGAGAAAGAAACAAAGACTTTCCTTATTGAGAGCGAGCGTGTTGACGGGGAATCTAGAAGTTGTATACAAAGATAGGAAAAACAAAATGATGGGAATAGTGCAAGAGCAGAACATGGAGAAGCACATAGAGAAGCAAATGGGTTGCATGGCAGGCTTCCTACAGATCTTTGATCGTCACCAGATTATCACTGGAAAACGCCTCTATGCCACCAGACGTCTCCCTTCATCTATGGTCAGTTATAGTCTACTCTCTGACCAGTATGTGTTCTTTGCTCTGTTTATGTCTTTTTTTTTAACGTTAGTGTGTCATTATTTGTGGGAACTTTCAGGGTGTTGATTCTACTCCGAAGTCAGAGAAGTCAATGGGATCACCAGCGATATCAAGAGAATTGGAGAAATCGCAGCAAACAAGATCAATGCCTTCTCCAGACAGGTTTAAGCAATCTCCGGTAACGGAGATCCGGCCGCCGGCAGCACCGGAGTCTCCAATACCGGTTGAGATTCAATCAAAATCGCATCTTACTCCTCCTGTATTTGAATTGAAAGACGGCCCGAAATCATCCTGGAGATCCTGCAAAGAAGCTCCAAGACTGTCTCTCGATAGCAGAGCAACTTTTGATGCGAAAGGAAGCCTTAAACCGAGAGAGATCCGTACCAATGCTGCAATTTTGTCAGTCAATGGTTGCGAAAACAACGTAGAGCAAGCAGACTACAATGACAAGCAACGCCGATCACCAAGTGTAATTGCGAGGCTCATGGGGCTTGAGCCATTGCACGACGCGGATCCTGAACAGGTGAAGAAACCTGAACTGAGAAGATCTGCTTCGGAGTCTAGAGCCTCCAGAGAGCTGTTTCAGTATCGATTCATTGATGGAGTCAATTTTCAGTTAAAGCAAACACAGCAGCAAAACAAACAAAGCAATGTTTCAAGCAAAGGAGCTAAAGATCAGAAACTAAATGGCAGAACAGTAGATCCAAAAGCGTACAATGTGGTGCGGAATGCGAGAGCTGAACCAGCTAGAGCTCAACACAGAGGGATTGGACAGAGGAAGAGCTTCTTTGATTCAGCCGATTTCTTTCCCGAGCCAAAACAGACAGTTTCTATATATGGTGAGATTGAGAAGAGGCTGAGAATGAGAGGAATCGATGAGCCATCGAAAGATCTCGAAACCCTCAAGCATATCCTTGAAGCTCTGCAACTCAAAGGCCTTCTACATTCCAACAAGCCAGCAAATCAAATTAATCAAAGAAACTTCGTTTACGAAGAATCTCCGATCGTCCTAATGAAGCCAGCAAAATCACTAGCTTCAATGAACATGCCAGCTGGAAGAATCATCAACGACTCGCCTCTTTCAAGTTTTAGACCAAGATCTGGTGTTCGTCGAGATCCAAACTATGCTGAGACATTGCCGGCAATGAGCCCCAGGCGCGAGCGTCCAGAGATTGAAAAGAATGCAAGGGGGCAAGTCAGAGGTAGGAATTTGAGTTCGCCAATGGGAAACGAGAGTAGCAGTAGAAGTCCCAGTAGGAGACCTTTGAGTGTTGAAACGCAGAAGAGAGTTAGCAATGATTCAGTCGAGCAAAGAAGAGTGTCTCCGGTTCAATCTCCTAAAATCATTTCGAGAAAAACTGGGTTAGATCAGACGACAACTCGGGCACTTAGAAGAAAACCAACGGTTGAGATTTATCACAAGGATGACAAATCGTTTGTCCTTGCAGACGATGACTTGTCCGCTTTTTCCGAGAGTAGTGTCAGCACCTCTTCTCACGCTGATATGGAGGTGAATTTTCAGTATTTATTTTATTAATTAAGGGATTTATTTAGTCTCATTGTAAGTAATCTGTTGGTTAGTTGGTGTTAAATTTAATTACATTAATATTTTGGGACTGCAGAGGTCGAAATTAGAGGATTATAACGAAGGGAGAAATCTATTAGAGAGGTGCGATAAGCTGCTCCACAGCATAGCGGAGATAACTGCCAGCGAGTTGCAACCTAGTCCGGTATCAGTGCTCGACTCGTCCTTTTACAAGGAGGAATCTTCTCCTTCACCTGTAATGAAACGGACCGTTGATTTCAAAGGTAAGAGTTCCCTGTTTCTGCCACTCTGTTTTAATATGTGCTCGGTTCGAGAATTCCAGAGGATTCTCTGAAAGCTTAGATTTTTACAGATTGACTTTAATAGATTTATGACGTAGTTTCTGATTCTCTAATTTAGGCCTGAAATTTGAGTCCAGTAGATATCTAGACGTACTTGTAGTTAGCGTAGTGGTCCTCCCCTTCCATGGCAATCAAGTAAAATACATCAACAACTTACCGTGTCAGTGGCTAATAATGTGCCTAAAATATGGGGTATCGAACCATAAAAATAGATCATGGGGGCTGGCTTAATTGGTCGCTGCTTAGCTACAACTCAGTAACATGGTAAACTATGCTACTAGCTTCAGCACCCTAAAGGCAGGCGATGGTGGTTCAAGTAAAAAAGGCAGAGGAGCTCCGGTTGTACAGTCACGTGGAGAGATGGTAGTGCTTATAGAGTGATGATGATCATCGGATTTGTGAAAACGACTGCGTATCTTGTGTAGTCCTTATTTATGACCGTTAAATAGTAAATACAGAGTAACTGGGATGAGTAAGGAGCTTTAATTGAGCCTCAAAACAGGCACTGCTGCGAAATTACTTTATAAAAGAGAGAAAAACCCTGGATCTCCGTACTCTTCTTTCTTCTATAATTTATCCGCTTAGAAAAGAATACGCTTCCCTGAGCTGACAGATAGGTGTGCATTGAAGGCTTCCATAACAAATTAGAATGCTTGATGCCTGTCTTGCTTACTTTTAATAATGCCCACAATGTTACTGCCTTGGCTTCCTAGAGCTGAGCTGGCTTCTTGGAGCTGGCATATCTTTATTTCTATGATCGTTTGCTTTCTCTGTCGGTTCTATTAAGCCTTTGTTACTGTCATGGTCTGTACTGACGTAGACAGTGTTTCCTTCGTGTTAAAACTTACAAGTAAAGGAACATTTTAATTGACACAGCGCTGCCTATGAATAATGTTGTTGTCTTGCCAATTTATCATAACTTTGGACGTTCATGGCTTATGATTTTTTTTTATTTATGTATTTTTTGGTCAGATCAATTAGAAGAAGTAGAGGTAGAGGATGATATTTGGAGCACAACAATCTCAACTGCTGAGTCAAATTCCGATGACTCTGACCTTATGTACATTTCTGATATCCTCCGAGCTTCGAATTATTTGCCTGAGGACTCCGATATATTCCTGCTGCTAGAGAAGCAGCAATATCTTAAAGGGAAGGACACTTCCAAAGTGTCAACACTCCAAAGAAAGCTTGTTTTTGACACAATCACGGAAATTCTGAATCGCAGGAGACATTTGCCTCCTTGGAAGGCTATTAGTTTGACGAATCCTGAGAGTGGACCAATTTCATTGCAACAAATCTGGTCAGAATTTCAAAGAATTCGGGAGAGGGACGCATCAGATGACTTGTTTGAAGTGATATGTGGAGTGCTTAGAAAGGACCTGGCAGGTGATACCATTAATGGATGGGGAGATTGCCCAATTGAGATGTCTGAAGCTGTTTTAGATATTGAGAGACTGGTATTCAAGGATTTAATTGGCGAAACCATCCGAGATCTCGCTGCTTTTGGCCGGAAGGGAAAATGCAATCAAGGAGACCCCTTGCCTCGAAGGAAATTGGTATTCTGAAAATGAACGAACAAAAAAATAAAGCAGCCATCGTCTTTTTCGTTCTTTTTTTGTTCTTGTTTTTGGCAAGGGAGGATTTAACGATGTGGCGGGGAATGTTTAGTTTAATTCACCAGAAAACCAGCATATCTAACGTTCACTTTTGCATTTAGTCTGTAAAGAGGGGAAGGAACCACGAATGAAAACGTTAAACTAGGTGTATGTGTAAGCTTTCAAGCACACATGAGGTTTGATCTTTTAAAATATTGGGAAGTTATAAAGTGCATGGAAAGCTCAATTATTTTACCACTAAAAGAGAGTTTAGTCAACTAACAAGCAATGAACCTCATTGCATCTACTACTCTGAAAATTATGGTCGATAGTGTTAAATCTCCGTGACTCTTCAAGCTAGAGAGTAGAGCTAGGGTGTTGGTGGTCATCAAACTTATCATGTCCACCACCACCGTGAGCTCAAGTTTTCAAGAGAGACTTGCATGTGTTTTGACTGTTAGATAGTCCCTTCTTTGGATCATGATGTAAAGAGAATCTCTTGGAAAAATAAGTACTGGTTGGCTTGGAAATGGATTTACCATAGGAGAGGGAAAAATGACAATTCGTTCTATAACAGGTAATTCCTGCTAAAATTACAGGAGTAACTTT
>Ga0307515_10011579_pt1 | contig 16726 bp, 7 predicted proteins | sample 17_EM_MG_FD_194513 | JGI IMG/M metagenome (GOLD analysis project Ga0307515, IMG submission 194513) | Populus trichocarpa ectomycorrhiza microbial communities from riparian zone in the Pacific Northwest, United States - 17_EM | ecosystem: Host-associated > Plants > Roots > Unclassified | place... | reverse complement strand
TGCAAATTCAAGAACGAGAATTGATAGATTCCAGCACAAAGTAGGGAGTCTAATCGCAGATGATGACTCTTATACTGAATGCTTGAGTAATCCAGGCAATTATTAAAACAACAAACACAAGCAGCAATCGTCTGTGTTGTTTTTGAATTGTTTAATATATTTACATGTTTTTATCGAAAACCTGACATAGTACAGAATGAAGAACGCAAATCAAACCATATCTTTGTTTCTTTGCTTTTCGGTAGGCTAGGTATACCAAGAGAAATGCGGGTAAGCGACGAGGGTCAATCAAACAAGGTGCTAATCTAGTTATCTTATTCTTACATACATACAAGTGTAAACACTACTTCTGTGATCCTGTTGAAAAATCTAAGCTCATAAGCAACATATTGACTGGAGTTTAAGGTAGGTTTTCCTCAGCTGATTGGTTAGGGAAGCAAACTTTGATGAAAGGCATAAAGAATTTGAATGGTAACGCCTCAATGATGGATGGGAGAGCTCTTAATCCTTTGTCAGGGATTTGAAATTGGGCACATGAATGGTGAAGGATAGAGAGTTTCAATCAGCATGATCAGATTCAGTATCCAAGATTGTTCTTGTCTGCTCTTCTTCGATGGCAGGGACTTCAGGATGCCCTTCTGGGTGATTAGGAGCATCCTTTAACATTTGGTCAGCTGGTTCAGAGAAAGATAGCAAAGTTTCAGGATTGGCCAGAATGGAGATCGGTAGCATTAACAAACTAACTAAAACATGTGTCTACATCATCCGAACCTGATCCCATAACCTTCAAAAGCATTCTCTTAGCATATTGAAGTTCTGCTTGGTGATTGCTGATGAGTTTGACCTGCAAAATTGAAGAAATCAGATCACTTTAAATTTGCATTTTCACGTGTAAGATGAAACTCAGAACAAAAAGGATGCAGTCTACATGCAATATTTTGATCAATTACAGGGAACAGAATAGGAAAAAGTCACTGGTCTTGAACCATCTTAAAGTAAATTGGAAAATGGACATAAATGCACTTCAGAGTTAAGAATTCATATAAATTACAATGTCCTAAACTTGATAACAATAAAGAGGACATACCATTTCACCATATGCTAAGCCCATAATCAGATCAACTCTAGCTTGATGCCTCGATAAGAAAGGACGCAGGTGGTTCATATACAATTGCTTAGCCCCCTGTTTGAAAGTGAGATATTCAATTTCAGTATAGGTTCATCCCATGTCTTGATCAAATATACTTCATCATGCTGTGTATAATAGAGCTGTGGCACCACAAAATGCCAGTGATAAATATATCACTAGCTCCCAACAAATGATAACCAATACACAAGCTAGATTTATTTTGTCGACATTTATAAAATGACATAAGATTGAGGGCATTCAATCAGAGGAAACAACTCAATTCTATCTAAGGAGAATTAAGGAGTTTAGGATCAAAATTTACTTCAGCAGATGGAAGTTGAAGCCACACCAAAAAAGCAAACTTCATGTGATAATACATCGGAAACCTGGAGAAAGATAAACAATGATCAAGGACTAATCAAAGTAATAAATAAATAGATATACAAGTTATGCATGCTACGTATCTCTTAACTCCTAGATGGAATATTTTTAAGTTCTATGCTGCATTTACAAGATTAGAAAGAACTAGTCCTATGGAACCAAATCGGATGATTTAGACTTCAGAACTAAAAGCTCAGGGTTCAGAACTTACCAAGAGATCAACTTGTCTGTAAAAACCTCCGCAAGGGTGAAAGATCCATATGCTGCAATTATAGCAAGATACTCAGGAAGCATGAATAACAATGCCAAGAGATAAGCGGGTCCCCAACTACAACCATCTCTCAAAACAAAACAAAACATAATAAAAGGACATAATTATCAAACATCGAGCACCGCACAAATATGGATCATAAGCTCTAGGTAGATATGCATTGCTTTGATTGACTGATCAATTAATGTCAGACATAAAGTAGAGGGTGCAGCGTGCCAAGATTCCATGTCCACTTTGCAACACAGTAAAAGGCATGCAACACAATATAAAAATAAGGTCTTACTTATTTGTTTCTTCCTACCTCAATACTCATGCAAACATTCAAAAGAAAGGGAACAGGCATACTGAAAACTGGAAATTAGAATTGAATAGCTATTATAGGACACAAGCAGGGAAAAATTTACTCATGAAGAATAAAATGAAGATAGTCATTGCCTTAAAAGTAGGTTGAAAGAATTAAAAAAAAAAAAGGCACCGATTACTTATTTGTTTCTAAGAACCTAAAACAAATTTTGCATGGGAAAAAGGATGAGAAAGAAAACCTAAGAAACAGAAACTCTCTAACCTGCCCAGTACATTAGCCACTTCTGTTCCTCATTTTCATCTTTTCTCTCAATTGCTTTAAATGTATGGTACACAGGTATAACAATCCCCACAGAACAGCTGCATGAGTGGGAAAAAAATCAAGTTAATTGCTACCATCTTTTAGCATCAAATGATGAAAAACAGGGTGAAACAATAGATAGCGGCTATCCAAAACCCAAAACTGGAATCCTAGATAGACATCTGGAACAAAAAATTATTTACACCTTAAGTACTAAAAGAGATATATATCAACATGGATGCCAAAATGAAAACTATACTTATCAAACATCCATCAATCAAAACTCACCATGCTGTTCTTACTACAATGTTCGATCCAAGTGGGCAAAGAAGTAACCGCAACCCGACCTGCTTCACATAATAAAAAATCATAAACACAAAATTATTTAAAAACACACGAGGATTTATGCAAAATCCACAACCTCAACCCGTAACTAGGTGGTGTTGGCTACATGAACCTCCCCTCATCCAACAGCGGGCAGATATGCTTACAAAACAGCCATCCAAAAAATGCAACTAGCCCATTCAACTACCCTTCAGTTTAACACCCATATGGACCCTTCCCTTTCTTTTAGCCTCTTTTCAAACTACCTCTAGCTTCACCACCGGTCGCCTGCATTCAATTCTATCATGGGCTAAACATTCCATAACCCTTTGAGACACTAGATCCCTCTAGAAGACAACATGCCTCCTAAATAAGGTTCAATTGCAATTCATCCACCAAATTTAATCCATTCACACCATTTTTAATGCTGCACTGGTAATGGCCCACGACAGCTAGCATAATTTTAAGGCATCTAAATCATGAAATCAGCTTCTTCAATTCAATTACACAGTTAATTTTGTCTGTTCTCTTAATCATCGAATGAAATAGATCCGTACATCCATAAAAACTTCAAAATTGGATAATTAATGGGATTTAATGACTGGTAAATTAATTGCGTAAAACAATATTAAAATCGAAACCTTAACAGATGCTAGTTTTTTGTGTAAAACATAAGAACATCAGGATGCTACTGTAATTGCTAACCTCGTTTACTACGTTGGATCCCAGAAGAGCCATAGGAATCGAAGCAGAGAGTTTCTTAAGATGTGAAACTGAGTGTTTGACAAGAAAATAGGGTTTATGACACTTTTTGTCCATGCACTCTTGGTTTTCTTTCGATTTTGCCCTTGGGTAGATTGTTTTGTTTTATTTTAATAATTTATCTATAGTTTTAAAATTCAATAATTTGTTACCAGTGACCCGAACTCTAAGTCTTCCCAGGTTTCAACCAAAAAAAATAATAAAAAAAATTGATCCAATATAATTTAATTAAAAACCTGAATTATCCCATCACTCGTTTAGTTTAGAAAAAAACTTAGTAAATTACAATTGCTTTTTTTAAATAATATTATTTTTATTTTTTAATTTAAAAAAATTGGTTAAGCTAAATTAACCGGGTAAACTCTCTTAATCAAGAATTTATCTTAGATTGACATCCAATTAGATTTAAAAACTATGATTCTATCCTTTTTATTTATTAAAGATTCAGTTGAGGTTGTTTGTTAATCTATCAAGTGTCTGCTGTTCATTGGGCATAAAAGAATTAATATGTGACAATTTTAAAAATTAAAAAAAATTAAAATTTAATACTGTAGAAGTTAATTGAGAATTATATTTAAAAAATATGTATACTGTATCTTATAGTTTTAAATCTTTAATTCATGTTCTGATTTTAATTAACACTAGTATTTTTAAAATATTAATTCAAAATTATCTTGAATTTTGCGAGAAATGGTGAGAAAAAAGACTTCCAGCTATTAGGATAGACTTTATGAGTATGTTTGATTTTTTTTGTTTAATCGACATTATGTATTTTAGGTTTTATTATATTAGAAAAATATTTTTTTAACGTTGTTTCGCAATTTGTTTATGAGAATTGGATTGTAAAAAGAAAAAAAATGTTTTGTTAAGATTTTTAATATATTTTAAAAACATACTATATTATTTTTTTAGTTTTTTATTTCTTCTTATGAGGAAAAATTTTCATAATTTCCAACAAAAATTTCCATCATGAATTAATTAATAATATACTTTTTTACTTGATTATTTGTTTTAAAATAAATGATAGAAAAATAAACTTCGTAGGAAAACAAATGATGGGATATTTTCCACGGACAATTCCCATAAAAATTAATTTTTGATGAAATTCCTTTGTATTTTCAGATATAACCAGATAATTGCCTAACAAATCAGATCAAAATTCTTTTAAACAAAAAATATATTTTCAAATAAAAAAAAAATTTATAATGTCATTAAACTATGAGAAAACCTTAAAACCTCCCAACTCAATTTCTTACCTAGCATGGGCTTTAAATCAAATTATTACTACTAGTTTTCTTACTGTTGAAGGTGATAGACGAAATGATCTGTTAATACTAGTTTTCTTTTTCTTTTTTTCCAACATATGAAGTTTCCAAACATAATAAAACTAATTTCCCAGTATTAATTTTTGGCTTAAATATGTTTGATTTTTTTGTTTAATTGGTATTATTACTATTTTATTAGAATACCACCCTATCATTTATTTATTTTTCATGTGGATTGGTTATAAACAATCAAATTTATTTTTCATGTCATCTCTCTCTGTTTTTTTTGGTTTTTTATGGGTAAGAGTTCTATCTTTTTGATAATTATCAGTTTTTTCATGTTTTAAGATTCCTTTCTGCACTGAGAAATTATTCTTGCGTTAATTTTCTACAATTTTTTATTTATTTAATTTAAAAGGGTATTACCATGCTGATGTGACCAGGGCTTACATTTATCTCTTAAATCTGGCTGTTCTCTTTCGAATAAATGGATTCTATTTTTTTGTTGCTGACAGACTTGGCATGGCTGTTTTCATGCCGTGTTCGTTCAGTTGCCAACCTTCCCTTTTTTTTTTTTTTTTTTATCATTTTTTAAATTTCTAAATGTATTTTTTTTATGTACATGCATAGATTATTGACACCCAATGTAAGGAATGGGGAAGGACACAAAAATGTTATACAAACATATAGTAGGAGAATAAAACAGAATTCATAAAATAAAATAAAATTATAAAAGGGTAAAATCTGTAGAAAATCAAGTTTTGTTCTTTCTATGCTGCTGTTTCCCTCCCTGCTCTCTGGTTTTCCGTCAAATCTGTTGAGGGTTTTTGCCGGCTGGAAGCCTTGAGTTTTGGATTTTCTAAATTGGTAGCGGCATAGTAAATGATGATCAAGCTCGGATTGAGGCCTTCTGGTTTCGTTTGCTGCTGTTCTGTCCCGCTTGATTTTAGCGGGTGGCTTTTCTTGGTATTATGAAAGTACTGATGTCTCTTGTGGTTTAGTCAGCTATGGAGGCCTGGAGATTTTCTGCTGTAAATTGGTGAAACTCTTGGAGGTTTGGATTGCACATTTCATATGGTTTCTTGGACCATTAAGGACTTCTTTTTCAGTCAGAAACACTTCATGCAAAAAAATAATCATGGGAACAGAGAACTGGCAGATTATGATTCCCTAATTGGGATTATCCCTTTCAATTTATATTTCTACAGATCTTTTGATAACAGGCAAAAGTTCTGTGCAAGTTATACAAAAGAGAGACCTAGACAGTGACTAGAGAAACTCAGCCCCATTCTTTCTTTCTAGCAAGACACCAACAGAAAAGAGAGAACTACCAAAAGTAAGAAACTATATAGTTTTGGGATACATTCATCATTACATCCCAAAAAAACAACCTAATCAACTTCTAATATACCAAGATCACCATTTGTTTCTAACACTTCCAAGCTGATGTAGCAATAAGGGGCCTATCTTTCCAGCAAAGAACCAACTCAGCCAGCCGTTTTGCCACATAGAAACCTCTCACTTGCACCTTCCCCAGCAAAGACTCGGCTTGAAAATCAGCAAACTGACTCAAGTGCACTGGCCTCATTCCTGCCCCAACAAATACCTCCCTCCATCGAGACGCTACTCGCCTTCCGCACCCTTCAACTGCTGCTAAAATCTTGGGTTTCAGCAGGAATATCTCAATTTTCCTAGCCCAATCGCCACCAGTAATAGCTGCTGCATCCAAGGAATCAAACATCATTGAATAAAATTCAAGACAATCAACAAAGTTCCTCCTAAAAGACGATCCAGTTCCAGATTCTGTCCACCCTTCACTGTCCACAACTATGACTACACTTGGTGAAACTCGGCGGACATCATTAACAAACGTAGTAACATTATTTGTTGAACCTAGACGGCGAAATATTATTGGAGATAAGATAACAGCAGTTTTCTCTCCATCAACAAACTCGATTGCTTTGAAAGATAGCATTTCAAAAGTACGGAAAGGCACAAACTCTATATGGAGTCTGATCTTGAGCTCATGAGCGAATTGAGAGAGTCTTTCTTTGATCAATTTGGTTTCAATCACAGTGTCTTCTGTTATAACAGCAGTGATTCGAAGAAGCTGAGATGTGAGGTTATTGCACGAGTCTGCTTTGTCTACAAGTTCCCTCATTAAAGAAGCATAGTGGCAGCCAAATCCAATATCAAAGTCTATGACATGAAGAAACACTGAATTTCCATTAAGGGAATCAAGAATAGCTTGGTTGGTGGTGAAGTCAGCGAACATGGGGATTGGAGAGATCCTAAAGAAGGCCTCGTAGGCCTTAATGGTTTGGACAATATTGGACCACGAAGGGATTACAGGATTTGTTTGCGGCCGAGTTGATCCGGTAGCAAGGAGAGACTGGAGAGCGTCTTTGAAGAAAAAAGCGGCTCTTTGGAGTGGTTTACCAATTGGTGATTGAAGTCGATGATTGAGCCGTTCCAGTATCGCTTGTGCAAGTTGTAGCTCGTTCGTGTCGAAACAATCTGCTGCTTTGATAAGCTCTTGAATGAAATCAAAACCAGCATTCCAATTTCCAATATTGTTATGAAAACTATGGGACAAATCAAGAGAAGTCAAATTGTGAGTTGGGATAGAATTAATGTACATATCGTTAAAATCAGAGTGAAGAAACTGGGTAGCATCCATCTGATGAGATGCAGTGAACTCAGGAAGGTTATGGCTTTGGATTTGAGACTCACTGCAGGGACCGAACTGTGGAAAATTCTTGATGAGGGCAGGAGCAGAATCATCATGGAAGTCCAAATCTCTCATGATAGAATCCCAATCCAAAGTTTGCAAGACATGATCATCCCACTCAACAGGATCGTTTGCAGGGGCCGGTTTGCCAGCTCGTGCAGGACTTGGACTGCGACGCAGGTCAAGAACCGAAGTGGGTTCGTAGCACAAGTTTTGATTGTTGGGGTTAATTCTGATGTTTCTGCTGTTATTGTTGGTGTTGTTGCAAGACACTGGTTTTGGATTTTGAGACTGGTTGTTGCAGCTGCTGTTTTGTGTTGAGGGAACTGGAACTTTCATAGCTAAGAGCACAAAGGTAAGTAGCCCCTCTGTGCTTGAAACTCCTTCAATTTTTTTTTTCTCTACTTGTTTTGAGTGCTTTGGAAAGTGGGAAATGGCAAGGGAAGAGGGGGCTTTTGGTGGTTATGATCACTGGCCTTTTATCTTTGCTTGTGTGCATGAGGGGTATCAAGGCATGGTGATCCATGAGAGACATGTGTGGCCATGGCATGCTAGACACGAGTCAGACCAATCCTTTTTATCTCTTCGAAGCTTGTAACTCAAGTCTCTACTTTGCCTTTAGCCTTTTTAGGATTCGTCGTTTATTTTCCCACCTCATGCTGTTCTGATATTGTTCTGGCAGTGGTTTTCTTTCATGGTGTTGGCACTAAGTTACGGTCACTGCTGCCAGTTTGCAGACCTCAATTATTTTGCTTCTGTTAAAGATGTGGGGCTGGAAATTAACTAAGTTTCTAACCTAATAAATTATATGTATAAATATATTAATTCAGTTGCAAACACTAATTGTGAATTGACTTCTTTGTTTGTATTTGCAGAACTCAAGAACTTTAGAACAAAATGTGAAGGTGCCACATGCAAACATATATATTGCCTGTCCCAATTGTCCTTTCTCTTCAATGATTTTACATTAGTTTCCTTCTTGTGATCTGCCTACCCAGAAAGTGAAAGCAAAGAAGTGATAAATAAATCAGTCAGATGGCCATTTTGACTGCAATCACTTTCTCCAACCCTAGGATACAAGACTTAAGTTGGAGCTTCATGCTAGACCAGGAAAGGAATATATAGAAATGAGAGTTAATGCCCCTTCACATCATATGGAGTAAGCATGTAGAGCTTCTTGCAAGTTAGAATCTAAAAAATTCAAGTTTTATTGAGTGCCAACAAAGTTTTAACAATGCCCATTTTGTACATTCAATAGTGTTTGGGATAGTGATAATGATTGTTTTTTAAAATATATTTTATTTAAAAATATATCAAAATAATATATTATTTTAAAAAATTATTTTTAATATCAGCATATCAAAATAAAAAAATATATTTTAAAACAAAAAAATTCAAATTTTTTTAACACAAATGTGGGGTCAAACTCCCCTTTAAAGTCTAAATACATCAACAATTAAGAGCAGTGAAACAGGTTTAAATCCTTTTCATTCAAAAAAATTTAAAATCCATCTCTAGCAAAATAGTACGACCATACTTAATTCCTGAATAAATTTAAGAGAAGGGATAAAACATGGAAAAAAAAATAGTAGTTATTTTTATCCTAGTGTCTCTATCAATTGTTTGATTTGTTTCCATGTTAAAGATTTACGACTATTTATTTTTATATTTTAAAAGTTTTTTAAAAAAATAATAATTTTTTTACTTCAAATTAATATTTTCTTGGTGTTTTCAGATTACCTGATGTATTGATATCAAATATAATTTTTTTAAAAAAATATTATTTTAATACTTTAAAAAATAACCATTACCACAATCTCTTATTAAATTATACATTATATTCTATAATACCATCCAATTAAAAAATAAATAAAGGCACAGTGTGCCTAGTGTTTTACTACGACCTATGAGTGATCAAATATTGTGCATTCCTATGGAACCTTTTTTTTTTTTGTCGTTATTATTTTTTTTTATTATATCATTTCAAATTAATTGATGATTGAATTTAAAGGTTTGTTTTGAGTTATTTTCTTTCGGCTTTTTGCATTCTCAAAAAAGAGTCTATGCATTAAATTGGTTTTTAGTTTTGCAAAGAAGAATTCGGTTTTGTTGTTGGGAGTAATAAAAAATAAAGGGTTCAAAATAAAAAATTTGGTAAGGCATTTAAAAAAAATGTTGTGTCGACGCTTTTTTTAAAAAATTTAGGCTTAGGATTCTGTACAATTTTTTCTGTCCTTTAGAGATGGATCGAAAGAGATTTTTTTGGTTTGATTTTGTATTTTTAATTTATTTAAGTATTTTTTCTAAGCTTGAAAATTAATTTCTTAAAGTTATTAGAGTGTTTTTTAGATGAAAATATATTGAAATTAAGTTTTTTTTGGTAAAAAATTGCCCACATGCTGATTTTTTAACCATTATAGTATTCAAAATCTGATATGCAAATGATTTATAATGTATTTTGTCTGCCGGAACAAATAATATATTGTCTACTTAAAAAAATATTAATAAAAAAAATAAAAATCCAAACACACAACATAATTATAGGCTCACGCGCTTGGGCTTATTCTTAAGCCCAGGTGCTCAAAGTTAAAAAAAAAATGGAATTTTATCCTGAAATTTTTTTTAAGTAAAGACTGTTTACTGATCCTTCAATTCTTGATAGCATTCCAAGGGGAAAATCTAATAAAGCTATTTATTGAATAACATAGGGATATAATTGAATAATCCAAACACTATAAAGGACTAATTTCAAGTGCAAAATGACGAAGAGGTCAATTGTGAGCGTCAATGTTCCATTAACTTATTTGTCCCCACAAAAGTCCTAAGAACAAACACTACCACCCTCTCATTGTCACATCTTCTTGGAAATAGAAAGCATAGGTTCTATTTCATTTGACCAATGAACAGGTTCATAAAATTCAACAACTTTCTCGACGGATTGGGGTGAAATTATGATAGTTTTAGACGAGATTCATTGGAGACATGCAAAAAAAAAAAAAAAATTCATTGTAATTTCACTATCACTTTTTATTTCATTTTTCCAAAAAATGTCATTTTTTTTAAATTAACATGGGTGTCTGGACCAGCTTGCACGCACCTCAACTAATTCCACGAGTTCTTAAATTAACGATCATTTAAACTTCTAGTGACCATCATATTAGCAATTATATGACTTTTCTTTTCAGCAATATGGTGTTTAATTTTACAATAGAGAGTATTCAACCAAGAATTCCCATTTGTTATTGTAAATGAGTTATTTCAACTCTCTTTTTTTTTCTGATCAAGTTGAATTTTTTTTATTTAATTTCTATTCTTACATATAGTTAATATGCATACCATGTTAATCAATATGTTTTTTTTTTGAACTTCTTATCATTGACTTAAGCAGCCATTCGAATAATAATCTTATTATTAACAAATATTTCAGTTCATTAACTCCTCCCTCTGCTATGGGTGCGTGATTAATTCTACAAAACACTATGGGAGTAGGAAAGAAAAGTTACCACAAATTAAAATTTATAGAATTCTTGTTGACGGAAGATATGACCCCCGAGTGGGGTCCGATATTTGACATCCTATCCGATCTGATTGGCTACGGCTGACTTTGTAGGACCCCACTTGCGGCTTTTTGTCGGATATGCATGTACATATATGCATCAAAGGTTTGAGGTTCATCGATCTTTCTTGCATACAGGCATACAGCTGCGTTGAGCAGTAGAATCCAAGCCCACGTAAGATCTGTATAGCTTTGGCGGCCAAGAGAAAGAAAGAATGGAAAGAGAAAAAGAAAAGGAAACTAAAAAGAAGAAGAGAATATGTTCTCGTTTAGGTTAGTGGTATTATCTTTCATTTTTTGATTGATTGATTGATGATGAAAACAGTACCACAGGCACTGGAAAGGAAGAAGCCACCATTCAAGGACAAAGAGAAAGGGTTTTAGGCTAGCTTTGCATTTGCATGCCCACCTCTGCGAAAAGATATTTCAAATTTTAGCTTTGTGTGTGATGCATGCAGTCATGCCGTAATCAAAGCTCATCATGCGTCTCCTTCATTAGAATTCTGCTTAATTTTTATTGTTCTTTGATGGAAACATCTCAAGGGATCCAATGCTAGCTGCTCCCTCTTACACTACGTACCTTAATTTTGCCAGTTCTTCCATGTATTAATTAATAACTAATATATTGTAAGATTTTCTTTTCTTTCTTTCGATTTTTTCCTTTGAAATTAATCCCTTAATAAAAAGCAGTGGTCAAGTTTCAAAGCTCTACAGATGTTATAATAGGAGGAGCAATTCACTCGAATTATATGGTTTCAAAAATTTTAGTCATTCAAAAGATGAAATGATTAAAGTGCAGATTACTGCAAGAAACCTCAAAAGTTAGCGGGTGGTTTTGCTTTCTTCCTTGTTTTTTGAGTTCAATTTTTGAAATAAATATTCAAAGAAGTTTATTCAAGTAAATGATGTGTTTTTAAGATTCTTTAATTTGAAAAAAATTATAATTTTGACAAATTATTTAGCTTAAACTTAAAACATCAATTCAATTTAAAAATTTAAGTTATATAATTTATATTTTTTTTCTAATTAACAATATGTGATTATTAAATTAGAAATAAAAATTATTTATTTTATTTTTAATAAATTCCCCAATAAAAAATTGTTATCTTATTACTTATATAAAACTCTCCAATACAAAATTCCCCGACACATTAATTAATTAATTAATTAACCTTTCGCTCATAGCAAATCATATGAAATTAGATTGTTTTCATTTTTGTGAAGTTCGAGACATATTCTTCGTACGTACTATGAAAGTGACATTATTATTCTAGAAAATGCAATACAACAAAACCAAAGGATTCCATGAGAAATTTAAAAACAAGTGCTAAGTAGTCAATTATTAGCAGAGAATATTTCTGATTTGAATAGTACCATTTACATCTCTTGATTTATATATAAATATATATGATATGATATGATTGACTAAATATCTCGAGCTCTACTTTATAATTTGGTTCTTAAAAGTGGCTATTCATCCGTGAATTATATCTAAGAGTGTTTCCATGATATATATATATATATATATATATATATAAGAAACAATTAACCAATACAAGGCAGCATTCTTTAGCATCCTTGGAAGAAAACTAATATTCTGCATGAACTCGTGATTAACATTGGTTCATACTTGAGAGTATTTTATTTTGGGAGAAGGTTCAAGTCAAATACTTAGGTATTAAGGCTCTTAAGGACACGGAACACACGCGATGGATAGAAGAAAGAGAGGGAATTAATAAGGGCAGCTTGTAGAACACAAAAGTTAGGGTTTGAGATTCCAATTTATAATCATTCACGTAAAAAGATAGTCTGTACACACATCACTGAAAAAGAAAAAGGCAAAGAAAGGTGGGAGTGGAGGGTCATTCAAATCGGGCATGCAAGATAGTGGCGGATCTTCTATCTTGTATTTTACAAGCAACAACCCTTAACAAGTCCTTTTACAATAAGGGTAGGATCCTTAGGATATGTTGGTTTTGCTTTGAAAAAATACCATATGATTCAATTAGTTTTCTTTACGACCACAATTATTCAAGTTTTCATGTGATTCCTTTAACATTTTGTACGTGGCCCATGCTAGTTTCTTTCTTTAATTTCACTGCCATCATCATGGGCGCCGGGGACCATGAAGAATCCCACAGTCTGGTTAAAATCACAGTGTTATGTGGTCTGCAGGGAAAGTTGTTTTTTGGTAGCTCTGTTTCTTTTGCCACTTGAATTCATGATGAAATGACCAACTCATGAGATTTATCATCCACTTGGAAAAGAATTCTCAAGCGTCGCAGTCAGCTAGGGTTAGAGAACATCACAGAACTCTCCCAGTAGGAAGTCAACTTGTTAAATCTTGTTCAAGAAGGAAGAAAGCCGATGTTCACCTTGCATGTAAAATCTTCTTTTGCCTAGTTTTGAAGTTCTTGATCTGATATATAATTAATTAGAGGGTTGGTAAGGAGATATATAGCTTGAGTCTCATTAATTTACTAGCTTTTCAAACCAAGTGTGGCATGGTTTTTTTGTTTTTTTATCTTAATTTAATATAATTTTATAAGAATAAAATAAATTATGTTGGGTTTTAATGAATTTCTTTAACAAATTCAAATATTGCATCAAAATATTCACAATTGTAAAAGGATATCAATTCCTTGTCTTTTGTTTTGATCTTCTTTCACACACAATAATATTGAATCTTTGTAGCTTTCTTTCTCTATATTGGAGAGTATCATCACCACAAACAAGCTGATGGTTTGCATTAGTAAGAAGACTAACTTTTATTGTTATTACATTATACATTTCACATGATCATAGTATTTAATTAATTAGGAAAGCTTTTGAAATGAACAAAGGCAATGGATTTGTTTTACTAGGGCCCATTTACCCAAAAGCTTGAGGGCCTAATCTTAGCCCGTGAGGACATGTTTCGTCCAAAGAATGAGAGTTCTAAGCTAGCAATTGTAAGCCTATATTGTTCAAGCTAGAATAGAGCTTAGGACAATGGCCCTATCAAGAAAGAAACGTGCCCGTCTATGTCCATCCCTCACCTTGATCCAAAAACAAGAAGAAATAAAACTTGAGTGTACTCGATCCAGTCCACCACTTGTTGCCGAAAACTGTGCCTTATCTTTTCAAGAAATGAAACTATTTTCGAAGCAAAACCAGGACCTCGTCCCTGAAAAAAGGATCAAATTAGATCTTTACCACTTTGTATTTTAGCGGGAAGAGTTCGTCTAAGCAACAGCCACGTGATGCCATGAACATCTACGTGTCCACATGGATGACACGTAGCTCCTCGTCATCTCTTTATATAGATCATCATCATAGCTATAACTCAATCAGTGGCTTGAGCTCATTAATTTCTCCTTTCCTTTGCTAAAAATGCTGCAAAAGGTGCCGCTTTTATCACTCCTGTTTTTGGGTTTACTACTCTGTCTCTCTCTTCATGTAGAGGCCTTCAGTGAGGATGTTTCAGCTTGGGAGAGACCTTATCTGGTGAGGAGAGGACACAGGAGGTCTCTGGTGGTGACAGAATATGGAGAGATTTCAGCTGCTGAAATTAGTAGTGGAACAAAAGGGCCATACCATATTCAGTTCATCACATTGGAGCCTAACTCCTTGTTGCTCCCTGTGCTTCTCCATGCTGACATGGTCTTTTATGTACACACAGGTAAGTGCTTAAGCTTAGCCAATGTTGCTTACACTAGAAGATCCATATTCAACAGTATGCTTTATGTTCTTACATTTGGATGCAGGGAATGGGAAGTTGAGTTGGACCGATGGAAGAGAAATGAAGAGGATGAATCTACGGAGAGGAGATGTATATAGACTGCAGGCAGGCTCAGTTTTCTTTGTTCGAAGTAACCTAGACTCGGAAAGACAGAAGATGAGGATCCATGCTATCTTTTCCAATACAGATGAGGACATATATGTATAGGATTCTTGAGACCCTTTTCTCCTTTCCTCTTATTATTTTGTAATTACCTGGTAATCCTTGAGAAAATTTTTGAAGAGAAGTTGTTTAGAGCTGTAATAAGTAGTAAGTCTACTGTTTTTGTTTCTGACGTTGCAAATATTAATGTAGGAGCCATCAATTGGAGCATACTCTAGCGTCAGCGATCTGGTCCTTGGATTTGATAGAAAAGTCCTTCAAGAGGCTTTTAAGGTATAATGATCGATGACTTATTTCTAATAGTTTGTCAACTTAATTAGCATTCTTATATCATCAGCATTTATGTGTGTTATATTTTCTAGTATTGTTTTGCCCTAATAACAATGCTATGGTAGGTGCTATAAATTAATCTGAAGTGCAATATTTATCTGATAAAATAAATATATATTATACATTTGATTGAATTAGTCACTGCTTGATCCACAAACAAAACATTATCTAATTGAGACTGATTTCGCAACAAGTTTCAAGCCCTTTTATGTGCAGAGCTTTGTGCCTCAAAATTTTGAACTTCTTGAAAGATGTACTAAAACATGTACTGCAAATTGGTTTCTCAAGGTCCCTGAAGAAGTTTTAGAGGAATTAACCAGTGCAACGAAGCCACCAGCAGTGGTGCACGCAGTAACAAAGGATCAGAAATCAGTATACTGGGAATTGGAAGACCGAATGCTAGATTTCCTTATCGGAAACAAACATAAGAAAACCAAGGAAACCAAGACATTCAACATTCTAGATGCTAAGCCAGATTTTGAGAATTGTAATGGGTGGAGTCTGACTGTAGACAAACATAGCTTGAAATCACTAAGTGATTCCAACATTGGAATATTCATGGTGAACTTGACAAAGGTAATGCCTTCGAATGTAAATTAATCTTAAGCTTTGCTCTCATAGCATGGCTTAGAACGAAGCTGGCAGTTACTAGCTAGTGTTTTCATTAGCATTTCCATTGATGGTTTTCGTTTCAGGGATCCATGATGGGGCCACATTGGAATCCAATGGCTACTGAGATAGCAATAGTGTTGCACGGGCGAGGGATGGTTCGGGTGATTTGTCATAGCACAGCAAATGAATCAGAGTGCAAAAACATGAGGTTTAAGGTTAAGGAAGGGGATGTTTTTGCAGTGCCTAGGTTCCATCCTATGGCTCAAATTTCCTTCAACAATGATTCATTTGTTTTCATGGGGTTCAGCACATCAACAAAGAGAAATCATCCTCAATTTCTGACTGGGAAGAGCTCAATCCTCCAAATATTGGACAGAGGCATCTTGGCTGTGTCATTCAATGTTACTAACACCACAATGGATCAGCTTTTAAATGCTCAGGAAGAAGCGCTCATATTGGATTGCACTTCTTGTGCTGAGATAGAGGAGAATAAAATGAAGGAAGAATTTGAAAAGGAAAAGCAGGAAGAGGAGGCTAGGAAGAGAGAGGAAGAGGAGGCTAGAAAGAAAGAGGAAGAAGAAGCTAGGAAAAGAGAAGAGGAGGAAGAGAGGGAAAGGGAGGAAGAGGAGGCTAGGAAGAGAGAAGAAGCGGAGAGGGAACGACAAGAAGAGGAAGAAAAACAGAGGAGGGAGGAGGAGGAAGAGGAGGCTAGGAAAAGAGAAGAGGAGGAGAGGGAAAGGGAGGAAGAGGAGGCTAGGAAGAGAGAAGAAGAGGAGAGGAGAGAACAGGAAGAAGCGGAGAGGGAACGACAAGAAGAGGAAGAAAAACAGAGGAGGGAGGAGGAGGAAGAGGAGGCTAGGAAAAGAGAAGAGGAGCAG
>Ga0307515_10011578_pt1 | contig 16729 bp, 21 predicted proteins | sample 17_EM_MG_FD_194513 | JGI IMG/M metagenome (GOLD analysis project Ga0307515, IMG submission 194513) | Populus trichocarpa ectomycorrhiza microbial communities from riparian zone in the Pacific Northwest, United States - 17_EM | ecosystem: Host-associated > Plants > Roots > Unclassified | place... | reverse complement strand
TGGCAGGCTTGTAGCTGTTGCTGGTAGCCACACCATCTATGTTTGGGATATCACCACCCCAGATCCTTACCTTGTTGAGACCTTCATTGGTCATACTAAGAGGATCATCTCCATTGCATTTTCCTCACCCTCCTCCCTCATCTCATCATCTGAAGACACATCAGTCAAGTTCTGGCAGATTGGTGGTTCATCAACAAATCAAGTTGCAACTGATCCAAAGTCCACTCTATCCCCTTCAGCCTCAATTCAGTCTGTCAGTCTTCAAGTCAAGGATGGAATTGCTATCTCAAGTGATTCAGCCGGAGTAGTGAAGACCTGGGACATCTTGACTGGCCTCTGCAAGACTTCCTTCCAAACCCCAGCTGAAGGTGACTGTTGGAGAGATGCCGAGCTGATAGATGGCAGGTTGATTTTAGTTTGGCTTGAGGACAAGAAAGTTCATGTTTGGGATGCTGGGAAAGATGAACTCCTCCAAACACTGGGTGTATCTGGGTCTGGTGGCCTCAGGATATCAGGGGATGGGACCAAAGTCTTCTACTTAGGTAGACAACTCATTCAAGCGTGGTCTATGTGGACATGGGAGCCTGTGGGTGAGGTACAGGTGGAGGGGGACTGGGGGCTGGATGACCTTCAGATAGACTCTTCACAAATCTGGGTTTGGTTGGAGGACTTATCTACCCAGGGGTGGGACTTTGGGATTCTTGGCTCCTCTCCTATCCCATTATCCAACCCATCCACACAGAGACCCAGCCTGGATTTTATCCCTGATGTGCAGAAGGTTGTGGATACAGTTACAGGAAAAAAGATCTTTCAATTTCCTGAGGGATATAAACAAGTTTATGTGGCACAGTGGGATGGCCAGTACCTGGTAGTTGGTTATACATCTGGAGAGATATTGATTTTAGATTTCTGTTATCTGTGTCCTAAGTAAGGATTTGTGGTGTACCACTTCTGTAATTGTAACCCTGTGAGTAAGAATGTTCATCAGATGAAAATGATGGGTAAATGGTAAAAGCTAAGCACTGCCAGCATGAGTCCCAGGAGAACACTTGTCAACAGCACTATTGAGATTGGAAATAACTGATCCCTTGTTGTTGCAGTCCTGTCTTAGGCAGGATACCATGCTTTGATGAAGGCTGTTTCCCAACTTGCTCCCTTATAATTGGAGGCACACCCTTGCTTCTACTTGTCAACATACCAAACCCTTCCTTTACTTTAGCTGTGATGGGTCTTATGACTGCAGGTCTGTGGTTGATGGCAGAGGAGCTGTTCCCAGACCCAATGGAGTGAGGATGTTATGGCCAGCAGTGTATAAAGACTATTTTGGTCACTGAGGCAAGGGTTGTTGACACCAATGGTGGTAGCCATGGCTCCTTGACCTGAAAAATGAAGCATATCAGACTTTGGTTTTGACGGTAGTGGAGGAAGACAAGACAAACCTCATCAATGTTCTCCCTGGCAAAAACTGTATCGGCAGGAGTGATCTGTTCTTCCGATGGCAGTCCAGGTCCCTTGTACATGTCCTATGGAACCTCACCCACCTCGATGTTCTCCTGCTCCATCTCCTCGTGGCGTGATTTGCGCCGGTGTTTCCCAACCTTCTTCCTATGGCGCCTTAAGCGATCGTGTGCTTGGTAACACAAGGCTCAGCAGCTCCACTGTCGCTGCGATCCCCATCTCGATCGCTGTACAGAATGAGGCTTGCCCGCAGTGTAGCACCCCGATCGATCGAACCGTCCGAAAATGTGTTCTTGCGAAGCTCGAGCTCACTCGTCCCGGTTCCGGTTCTGGTGTCGTCCTCACCACCCCCGCTCTCACTGAGATTCCTAGTGTCTGGCGGATGCGCTGCGTGAGGCTTTGTTTGACGACCTTCTTAGCGCTCTTGGCCTTCTCAACGCTGAACCGGCTGACTATCACCATGTGTGAACCACCCTCTTTGAACTTTATTGAGGGTCACCTGGTGGAGGGGGATTGTCTCTATAGGGTGAGGTAAATTGCTTGATTAAGCCTGTTCGCTGCTCGTGTCTCGGAGGGCAAACGTGCCGTCGGGGTCAAGGAGAACACATTGGAGGGTGAGGTGATGGTCGACATATATGCCGAATCAATGAGGTTGCAAGATCACCAATCTGCCCCACCGACGAAATCCCCATGATCCTCTTGACTACCATCACCGTTCCGTCTCCCCCCTTTCCACCCGAGCTCATGGAAACAGCAGATCCGGCTCTGTTCCCCCGCGGAAGTGAGGACCTCAACTTCTCCGTACGCAGCTACTCTGCTGTGTCCCCTCGCACAGATATTCCAGAGGATTTTGCAGCCTCAACTGCCGTCGATGAGAAAATAGAGACATCGTTGATTGGGGTCATGGCCTAGACACGATGTGGTCAGCGGATGAAAAATAGATGAGCAGGCTACCAACACTCCACTTACCTGACGAACAACCTCCTCTTGGAGGTCAGTACGGCACCGAAGGTCGTGACAGTATTGGTGTTAAGATCATTGCCGCGCCGCTGTCCCGTGGAGGAGTGCATTACGGTGAACTCCATTAGCTCTAAGAATCGAGGTACCTCAGTCCACCCGCACATCACCCTTATGGTGCTCGTACCTGTCCACCACGTCCCCCACAACGATGCTGATTCAACTTCCGATCCACCCCCCTCCCCCCCACTCGACCCTCATAAGTAGCAATGTGTAACATGGACATTACCGTCCCAGCACAATAAACCGGAACACAAAAAAAAAACCTGTCCACCTGTAGGTGATTCTATGGTGGGGTCCCAGCACAATCTCGAGCAACTTTGCAATCGACCACGCGATTATCCGCTTTTAGTTGTGAGAGCCGAACGTGGGTTCGGCAGTGGCGATCACAACTTGCATGCGGGCTGGGACTCATCATAGTCCAAAATATTGCTCGTACAAACGGGGCCACCTTTGCACCAACCCAAAGACCATAACACGTACAGGTGGATTGGGTAACAATCTCTGCAAACCCAAAGGCGAAGACCGTCGTTCGCTGTAAGGTGAATTGAAACATTGGGAGCTCAGAGAACGATAAGTACTGTACCGACCACAACGCCCTGATTGCCTCCCCAAGGACGGGGTCCGCTTGATTTTCTCCGCATAGCGCCTCTGTTTTCTGTGAGACGCATCCGAGTCGAGGGGTCGGGTTCCGGGGTGGTTGTATGACGCGAACTCACGGTGTCCCGCTGATACTCAGCACATTCAACTGGGCCTCATCTAAACTCGTATACCCCAGAAACCGCCCGGCGAGCACATCGGAGCGAATGAGGAGGACCGGGATGAGACACCCGAGGATGGTCTTTTTAGTCTTAGAGAGTCCCTCTCGTTTAGCGTAGGTATGGCCGACATAGCTAGCGTCAGTGTCGGGGCGGGTGCGACGTGGAAGATGAATGTTGGGATTGAAGTCGGATAAGATGGCGTTAATTTTGACCAGCCGGGACACCTATCACCATCCGGATGAGCGAGTGGATCAGTCCCTTCTCACAAGCATCAGCCAAGCCTGTCACGATGAGAATTAGACCACCGTGAAGGGGGTTGTTTCCTGTGTACTCTCAAGAAATGTGGTCGGGGAATCTGTGCTGGCCACACTCTACTGGTTTGCCACGAGATAATGTCCCTGGAGCTCACTTTGACTCGCGACTGGGAACTCGATACCCATGGTTCTCTCGCGGCCCAGATCCCGGCGGGATGGGTGTTCATCATTCAATGTTGATCCGTAGGGGGCACAAGGAATTGTCTCGCTGATCCGCCCAGTGCCCAAACCCTTCGCGTGGGGGCAGGAGGTGGAAATAACTTATTTAATTTTGCACCGTCTATTACTTTGCGTAGAGATCTGTTCACGCGGGTAATTCGAACTTTTCTCCCTGTAACACCCTTTACAACGACGTAAGAATTTGAATCCGTGAGCAGAGGAGAGTAACTCACTTGGTAAAGTAAACATAGAAGAAATCGGCGTACAACCCCGTTTGGACAAGGCCAGCAACCACGGAGATGATGTCGACAGAGTCATGCACGGACCACCTATTTTAGAAGATAGAAGAATTCTTCAAAGTTAATACGGGCCTTCGAGAATGACCGCCACAGGTACCTATATATCCAGTTCGGAATGTAGAAAGCCCTGTACGCTCCCAGAGCGGCAAGGTAATGGGTCGTGATGGTTTCCGCCTCTCCTGTCCTTTGCAACAAGAATAGTTGTGGGAGAATAGCGACGGCCTCGAGGAAGATGGAGAATGACCAGAAGACTTCACCAAACATGAACTTGTAGTTGAAGATGAGACTGAGAAGCACGCAGGGCCCGATGAGGTATTCGATTTTGAATGTATCAATGGAGGGGTCATGAGTTGGTCTAGGAGTCGAGGCTTAGCGACCGTCTGACACATACGACGCGGTGAGAGTGGGCGTACCGAAACCTGACTTTCATGAGATAGAGGATGTAACAAGAGCTGCCGATGAAGAACAGCTTCATGATGAAGTTGTACAAGGAAACCCAGCTCCATAACAGGTCCATGTAGCGAGTGACGAATACCACGACATACAAAGCCTGTGTTTTGAACGATATGCCTACTCTGGGCCATCAACACGGTAGGAACCTTGCGAGAAGTATTGGAAACGGACCTCTACATGAGCGCGTCGCCTGGATTTTCTGTAGCAAGATGAATATCGATGCGAGGTGCGAGAGGTCGCCTGAAGATAGACACGTTCGTGAGCATGGAGTTGGACGACGGTGAGTGCGTGGGCTCGCCTATTAATCGGAAGATATTCATGGCTGTGGGGAGGAAACGAATCAAAAGACACGTCGACCCCAACACCGTCCCAGCTGCTGACTAAGCATGCGTCACCTCCCACAGTCTCGGTTCGACTCTCGCTTGTGGCTGCTCTTTTCCCTCTCCCTATTCCATCATCCCCCAGGCGAGTACTTCTCTCTCCATCTCTCTCTCTGCTGTGATGCCATAGTAAAAGGTTCGACCCGCCACCGTGTCCGGTTGAATCGCGTCTCCTCCGTTGTTCGTTTCGTGTCCTCGGTTCCACTATCCATCATGCACCCCGAGCCCCGCAAATGTCTATTACCCGATGCGCCACTCGAGATTCCACCGTGGTTTTCGCACCTTAAGGCTAGACAAACATCCAATTTACACCTAAAATCACTGGTGCCTCTTTTAACCCATGGATTGTCCGCTTCGAGGTCTCATAGCGGTTCGATCAAAGGCAGAGGCTACAACGCGGGAGAGCTCGACGGGCTCTCTCGTGAACGTCCGACTAGCCAAGCCCACTTGGAGCAGCCCCCGGTGGCTGTCTTCACTCCGAGTTGTGGTGGTCCTAGATGTGGTTCAATTTTGTTTGGGACGTCACATCCTTCACGCGACTCAAAGCGTTGGCGCTCGAGGTCCACGCGCCCACGTGTGGTTACGCGTACACACGTTGAAGGTTTAGGGTTGCTTCATATGATGGATCAGGGCCGGGTGCATGTTCGGATGACGAGGGGACATTTGATTCGATCGTGCTCCATGGTGCGGAAAGGAGGACATCATTCCCTCAGGCTCTCACGAGTTCTGACCTGAGCTTTCATGTTCCTTCTATCATGCGATCAGTGTTGGAGACTTCTGCTAACCCTAGTCCTGCTTTTTCAGGCCCCCGCGAGGCATGGTTTCTTCATCACTCTATGCAATCGGACGCATGGCCGGGTGGTATTACATCCCCGACGTCGTTACTCGCCAACTTATCGGCTTCTCTCATCGATATATGCGCAACCCGCCCAAACTCGGAACTCCTGCGTTTTCTAGACACTATCGCATTGCATACACCACCGTTGTCCTCGGATTTCTCGTCTACAACCTAGTCGAAGCTCACCGAGCGATGCCTATCAACTTCTACGATATCCTCGACCTCCATTTAGATTTCACTGAAGAGGAGCTGAACAAGGCAAACAGAGCCTTTGCGAGGAAGAACCACCCGGATAGAGGAGGAGCAGATGAGGTTTTCATCCAGGGGAGGTTGGCTTATAATGTTCTGAAGGACCCTATTACACGGTTTGCATACGATAGGTGCGACCCTAGACACGAAAGTCCCTTTATCGTGTTGCTTATGTGCTGTAGATTCGGGCCTGAGATCGCCGCCTGGACGAATTGTAAAACCCAACGAGATTTTTTGAGACATGGGTTGATACAGTCAGTCGGTTACCACATTGTGACTGGTGTTGGGTTGTTCGTCTGGTCCACGATATCACCTAGCACAGTGAATTTCGTACGCGCTCTCCCCGCGTCTCGTCTCCCACCACGCCTCACATCTTACCACAGTGGCGATATATTCTTTACCTGATCGGCCTCCTCACAGAATTCACGTTGGTCGTGAACCCAGTTCCGCCGCTCTGGTCTCTCCTATTCCCTGAACATGTACAATATCAACACATTCTCTTCCTCCACCAACTTTCCGTTTTCTTCTCCGTTGCTCTTTCGAGGGTCGCACCTGTTGTATTCCCAAAATCGATAGAGGAGGACTGGGACGCGAGGGGTTGGCGAACACTTCTCGAACAGAACGCCCAGATCGCGAAGACTTTGGACTCGGAAGGTGGATTGGTTCTCCGACCTTCGTAAATCGAGCTGACCTCCATGAGTGCAGTATTCAGCATCTTGCACCAGAACGTGCGATTACTCGATCCTTCGTTCCCCCCTCCAACGAAATCTGATCAACAACTTCCACCGATATCCGACGGAGTCATGGACCTTCTCACGGAAGAGATGGAGAATATGATCATCGAGGGAAGCCTGAGGAAGGATCAAGACAAGGAGCCAATGAAGAGCCTTCTGAACTCTGCCATAAGCCGTGGTCGAAGGTCCTTACACCCCTCCGAAAGACCAGGGTGGCAACAATCGAAAGAGTATACGGAATCGAGGGACAAGGTGGAAGGGTGGAGGCTAAGGGAAATCAGTCCTGCGTTGGGACTGACCTCAGTGGATTTGGGCGGGATTTTGGGCGAGGACGAGTTCAGGTTACCATCGGACCCGATTGAAGGAGAGGGATCGTGGTTGAGACAGAGCACGAAGATGTCGGGTTCGTATAGTAGAGGCAGGTCGATGTCGTGTTGAAGTCTGGGGTTTGGTCCTCAGGACGGTTTTCTGGTTCCGTTCATATCCTTCTGGTGTTGTCGTACGGTCATGTTTCTGTAGCTATACATGTACACGGTGTATCAGATTCCATTATGGAAGTATTAATTTGAGGTTAGTGGTTCCTGGAACATCCATATGTCCTGGTTGGTATGCCCCGTGTGGACTATTGATTTTCAACCTGGGACTCTGCCCCGTGCAGAACATCAGCCAATATGGCTTAGCGACCGATGCTATTCCATTAAGTACTCCCGTGGTCTCGCGGATCCTCCAACGGAAAATCACCAAAGAATCATCGCAACGCAGACCGAGACCAAAAGGGCCGTCTGGGAAACTCGTTCGAAATCACCTTCATTACAATGTTCAATACACTCGGTCCATCAGCACAAGCCGGGAGGAAGCCATGAAGAGATGATTGATTTTCCATCTGCCCTATCGCGAGCGTTCTTCCGGGAAACCCGGGTCCCGACCTGGAGACACCAATCGGATGTCCTGACAGAAGACCTTGTAACGAAGTGGAGTTCCGCGGCCCACAGTTCACAATAACACCGAAACGGGTCTTGCTTGCATATTCCGTACACAGCTTGCCAATGAAAAACACATTCGATATGTGCGAAGATATCACGTCCTGACGCCCCCGTCACCAGATCAAAAGTTCCGCAGGAGCCGAGGGAACTTTGGAATACTCCCACATCAATCTAGGTCAAATTGCCGAACGCACAGTGTTGAGTTACGTGCCGGTATCGGGGAAAAATTGAAGCGAATTACGTCCGCGTGGTGGTCAGGGGAGGCTAGGGCAACGAAGCGGTTTATTGAGCAGATGCGGTATAGGAAGACGACCCCAGATGTGTTCCACGCGATGAGATATCAGGCGGAAATCTACCAAGGAGTCCGAAATAACGCTCCAACGTGACCTGATCCGGTCAACGCGAAGGCAGACAATTGCCTGGGGACGTCGTCGATTCCACGAATTCGATAAGGCGTTTTGATTGTGTGGGTGATGCTGAAGACCAGCGCCCCTGTTGGGCGGTGAGCTTCTTTGATGAGGGCGTACAGCCGGGGGGCATAGACTGCACGACATGTCCGGTATAAGCGGCCTTCCGGAGATAATCGACCCCTTTATCGTTGTCCACAATGACCAGTGGGCTTCCTAGGTTTCCAACCAGGCTACGATTCCTGGAACAGCCAGTAAGAGAGGGACGCCAGGCCGATCGAAGTCCGAATAGTCTTCCTGGTCCGGACCCCTTTGTCGATCCGCCTCCATTTGCCAGCGCAGCAACCCGAACGAACGCTTGGTCGGATGGCGGCGGTTACCTTCCCGGTTATACCACAACCTCAACAGTAAGTCCCTCGATTTTACTATAGTCAGCGCTGAGATGAATCATTTCCCAGGGCCAAGGATGGAACACTGGCGGAGATTTCCATGGGGAGACGCTCCCGAACCGAGCGGAGACACCTCTAGATAAAGTGCGCAGCTCGCCCTCTCCCCGCCGGTCGGTACGCTGATTATGAGCAAAGGTTTGGAAGGAGTTTGTGGATGAACACCGCCCCGAGGAAGTTGAGCAAAGTTGGGAGACGTGCTCGCGGGCAATCAGGGATCACGATAGCCATATGGTTAGAAACTGGAAAGAGGAGATTGATACACTGCTCGTTTTCGTATGTTTCTCTTGTTCGTATTCCTGCGTTCAAGATGCTCATCTCTGGTTTGCAGGCTGGTCTGTTCTCGGCGGTCACTACGGCGTTTATCATCGAGTCTTACAAATGGCTCCGGCCAGACCCAAATGAACTCTCCGTTCAACTCCTTTCCCAGATAGCAGGGCAGTTAGGAGGGTCTTTCAACCAAACCGCTTCCCAAATTCGCGGTATGACAAGTTTCCGCCCCAACATTTGGGACGTCGCCATCAACACCATGTGGTTTTCTAGTCTCGTATGCTCATTGGTCGCCTCTCTCCTTTGCATCCTTGCCAAACAATGGATCCGAGAGTACATGCGATCTATCCCCATCTCTTTGCGAGAGGACATCTCGCTGCGGCAATTCCGGTACGACGGGTTGAAGAACTGGGGTGTGAAGGGGGTCATCACGTTTCTTCCGATTCTCCTGGAGGTAGCGCTCGCATCCTTCCTCGTCGGGCTAATGGGCCTCCTCTGGACCTTACACACCATAATGGCTGCCATTGTCAGTGCGTTGGTCGCCGCTGCCCTCCTCTTTTACCTCGTGACCCTCACCCTCCCCGCATTCTCCGCCGTCGATTGCGCGTTTCGGACACCTACTTCCTGGACTTTGCGGAGGTTGCGGAAGCGGAGGATGTGGCGTCGGACTACATATGCCGCTGATTCTCATAGATCGTGGCAGGACCTTGACATGGATGCCGCTGCCAAAACACATAAACCCACCGCCGGACTCTTGTGGCTCACGAAAATTTCGCAAAACCGCCAGATCTTTTCCGCGGTCGCGAACTGCGTCATCAGCGACTCTGGTGCCGACCTTTTTACAGATTTGGAATTCCTAGAAGGTGTAATGGCCCATACCGCCGGATGTTCAGTCGAAGTCCTTCAAAACACCGTCAAGGGTCTTGCCTCCCTCACCACGCTTGTCGATCGTGACTTGGAGGACCAAGCGATTCGCGACTTTCGACAGCAGGTGTCTCCACATCGGCTCGCATATCTTCGACGCGTCGCTCTCAAGCGGCTGATGCGAATATGGAATACGACGATCCCGATCATGAAAGCCCCGTTGTTGGACTATATGCTCACAATGTTGCTGATTTTCAATAAATCGGACACTGATGGAGAGGGTGTTGGCACGGTTGAGAGAAACAGTGTGGAGACAATCGCGTTCCTTAGCAGCTTTACAAGGGCGTTACTCGACGAAGCGGAGAAGAGTGCGCAGGATAGGATCACGTACGGGTGGTTGCCCACGCAAGGACAACATATACACGGCGACCAGCAGGTTCTGTGCGCGAAAGCAGATAATTTGCTTAGGCATGAGATCCGTTCCAAACTCTCCTCTGAGGATGCTCTCCAGGGTTCGTTCATTTTGTCCTCTTCTTCCGCAGGATGCTCAGTCATAGCCCGCAGTCATTCCCCACCTCGTGTCTGTCGCTCGGTGCGCATACACCCGAATGAACATCATGTTCGTCGACTTGTCCACATCCGTCTTTCGCTTCCTCGTCCAGAACAGTGTTCGCACATTTGAGAATCCCGTTCTCAGGGAGCACTTTACCCTCCTGGTTGGGGACATGCTGCACTTCGTCGAGGGATTCCACGAAACCTCTGGTACGCGCGAAAATGGGGATTTCGCTCTGATGATGCGTTGGGTGATTACACTACAACACGAGACTCTCGCCGCACAGTTCAAGGATGAGGAAATCGTATCGCTGCTGAACAAACTAGTGGAGGTGTTGCGAGGGGTCAAACGCATGGGTCTCTTCCCCACAGCGAGTAGCGTCCAAGAAGTATATCCGTAGATTAACATAGATTAAGGTGGTCATATACAATAACGAAGGCGGGGCACATAAAGTCCCATGGATATTGCTGACGAGCATAAAGCTCGGTGGATTGGTATTGTATGGTGACTATCCAAGACATCACGCGTAGATGCTGTCTCTTTCGATGGGGTGAAAGTCTCCTCCGAAATGCATTCCTAACTTTTCCTTCGGGGTGATAGTGGATAAGAGACGCCCTTTCTTCTTACACTTGGTATGCGTTGTGTTCAGTCAGCCACAAGCTTAATCAGGCGTACTTCTAAGAAACACGTACGCTCGAGCACCAATATTTGTCGTGTTTTATATGCGAGTGCCTGCGCCCGTCGTCCTCCCAAGACAGGCAGTAATAACACTGCCTGATAAGCCCTTCCTCCGGCACTAGCACTTCGAGCTCGTAACAGTCGATGGTAGAAGCACCGTTTTCCGCCGAGACTTCCTTCCTCTTCCGTCCCGTACGCCGGACCAGGGGCGGATCTGCATGAATCAACTGATAGAACACGCCACTCGTATCGTCCGCGTCGCCGTTCCCCCGACTGCAGTTTAGCCAAAACGAAGCGACCTTCGGACCCTTCTTGGAGTGACGGTTTGAATGCCACGTGACAACGTTGAGAGACGAGTGAAAGCGTTTTCCGGGCTCGAGGAGACGATGCTCGTTGGCGTAGACCAAGAAGAACCTTGACCTGTACCGACTGAGGGCCATGGTGGCGGTGTCCCAGGTGAAAGTGACGATTTGAGTCGCGTCCCTGTCCTTGTCGACGCTGAGTAGGGTTTGACGAGATACGATGGACATCATCGTAGTGTGCAAGAGTAGATCTTACCCAAGTATTGGAGTCATACACGACAAAAGGGTGAAGTAGGGGTGAGTTGGGTCCACCCAGCGGACAGGCTAACTCGTGGGATTGAGCGCCATGCCGCGGTGCCGAGCCACAATTACCATCAAAGGCTAAACCGCGCGCCAGGGCGGTATCCAGCCATGAAAAGCGGCCCATCGAAATATACAACCAGTTGGCATATCTCTTTTATGTACACAGGGAAGGTCGTAGTGGCAAATACAGAATACAGGGACAGCTACACCGGAAAAATAAATAAACATAGGAATTAATTCTCGACTTGCGGTGGTGGTATTCTGCGGTGAGGGCCCTTGAGACCTTGAGGTCACAAACGCCACCGCGTGGGGGTAAACTACAGCGAGAGTAAGCGAATTCGCAACGAGCGCGAATCGTGATTAGAGGGGACGCGGGGCGACCGGTGATGGGTGATAGGCGCAAAAGATCTTCAGGAGTGGCGCTGCCTCCGTAGCTTCCACTCCAACCAAGCCTTCTTCCTCGCAGCATCACAAGCGATCACCTCGGTTACAAAGCGCAACATGCGATGCACATCGGAGAAATCGCTGGCTAGCCCCAGGCTGAGCCTCACGACCCCAAGTTCCCTGCCAACGATCCTCTCAAAATCCCCGTAGGTAATCCCCGGAGAAAACTTCTCCATCTCTGCCTGGACTCCAAGCATCGCAGCCGCTCCTCCAGGATTGCACATGCACCCAGTACGGAGGGAGATCCTCTGTCCCGTTGCGGCATACTCGACGAACGAGTTGGACATCACTTCGCCCGAAGGCTGTTCAAGACAGACCTTGTTAGAAATTACAAGTGATGAAGTATGCTTGGCCCACCTCGAGGAAGAGCAAAGAAACCGTCGATCCGGTTTCGGATTGTTGTCCGACTGCTGATAATTTTTTACCTGGTTTCCGGGAGAGTATTTGAACGACAGGCGTGCGGGCTACATCATGCTTGATTCCCGCCAACGATTCCGCAAGGTAGCGCGCGAGGGTCGACAGTCGCAAAGGAAGGTAATCGATATATCGAGACAGTATCTTCAATCCTCTTGTAACCGCAGCAAGACTTGCAAAATTAATGGTTCCGTCCTACGTGCAGGAGTGTTAATAAACCGCACGTGGGCGAGGAAGACGGGGGCAGTACCTCAAACCGCTCATGTATTTCCTGCGCTACAGTGAAGCCGACACCCGGTACCTGCACTACATCCACAGTTCCACCGGCGAACCATGGCCGTTTTAGCTGTCGCAGGAACGACTTCTTAGCTACGAGACACCCAACTCCTGTTGGGAACCCGAACATCTTGTAGAAGCTTATTGCCATCGCATCGACATGTGTGTTGCAAAGCGATATCTTCGAGGAAGGCGCAAGAGCAGCGGCGTCGAGGAGTGTATAGTATCCGAGGGTGGAAGCATATGTGATCAAGGACAAGGGATTCTTGCTATTTGTCACGTTAGACAATCCCGTCATCGCGAACAAACGCGGCGAGCCAGCCAGCCGTTGCCGTGAACTGTGGGTCGTCAGGACGCTCTGCAAATGTGGAGTGAGTATCCGACCCTGCGGAAGCAAGAAAGTTGGCACCTTAGCCTCGGATTCATCCATTCCGCCTCGGGACGTGGAACCAATGTACGCTACCTGCGCGCCTTTGGCTAGGGCGAATTGCCTGATCCCATTGAGGCTGTTGTGGGAATCCACCCCGAGGACGAATGAACTATCTTGAACGAACGGGAAGGCTTCTCCGACCAATTTCATGGCCCCTGTGGCGTTTGGAGTGAATATCACCGTATACTCCGCGGGAGAGGCGTCGAAGAACGCCAGAACGCTAGAACGAGCCTCCTCAGCGCACATTGCGGATTGATGGGAACTATTGTGATCTGGTCAGCACTCATTCTGTCATCACACTTCGGGTGCCTACCTGGTGCTAAAAGAGTGGGTGTTCCCCAAGAGAGCCTGGCGCAAGAACGTGGAATTGGAAAGGATGAGGCTTTCCGGATACAAGGAAGCACCCATGTAGTCCATGTATACTTCATCTGATCGTTTCAGCCTCTTGTATTCAGATTTTCGGAGGGTGTCGAGAGACCGAGTGAGTTTGTATGCGGGGTAGGCGCGCAGAAATGATAGGTAGGCGTAGTGTTCGTCGTGGTGAAAAAGTAACCGGCAGAATTCCAAGAGTTGTTTTGACGGAGAAACCTCCCCTCGCAACCGAGGTTTTGATACGTCAATACCCGAATCAGCGCGGGGTTTTGTGTCGCCTGGAGCCCCTTGGTACGGAATTGTGGATTTTGTCGATTGGAAGTCGTCCGAAGAACTCGATGGAGAGAAGCTATCAACGGATCCCGCTTCTGGTCGGTGATTGAGACTGTTGTATTTAACCAAGTCACCACAGCTCTTAGCGCGGCTAACAGCAGCATGAGCACCCGGAGGGCACCAACAAATGTGAGGTCGAACGACCATCGGGGGTCCTGTCTTTGAGAGGAGTGAAGGAACCCCTACTTCATACGGAGTTGCCTAAGGGATGTTGAGTGGGATCCGAGGTATCTGTGAATAAGTGAGGCGCACCTCTCCAGAACTCCCTGATACTTCTGGGTTTCTCTTCCCTTGAGGCATGTCATCAGGGACCGAAAGGGTGGAGCTCAAGCGGATCCGGTCGATGTGAGTCGGAGAGGTTAACGCCAAAGTCGACCCTGAGTACGTCGATTCGCGGACTGCGCTGGAGGTCATGATAGGGTGATGAGATTGAGGGATTATCAGTCCTCTGGCCGTTATTTTATACTACCCATTATGTGTTCGGGATGCAAGATGCCGGGGGCGTCAAGTGGTTTCCAGGTGAAAATTGGAAGGAATTCAATGTCTGCAGAAACACCCTGAATCACCCAGTGGGGCGATAGACCAACCGCTGAAACGTTTGTCTGAGATCCGGGGTCCACTTGGGGTTATGAAGCGGTGAGGGGTCAGGTGGAGACGGAGCGTGCGCTTCGCCCACCTGATTTTCCAGAAATATCAGCCCGCGGTGTATAGGAGCACCATGTTTGTCCATTATGCCCGCGCGGCAGAACTAACGCATCTACCCTATACAAACAGTGAGAGTGGTTGTGCGAGATCAAGTTAGCCACGTGGTTACAAATGCTACGTCCCGTTGATTTTCGGCAACAGTTACAGGGATCGACGGCAAAGCCGAAGCGCCGAAGCTCTCACTCAGGTCGGAACGTTGATCATCGCTTCCACCACACGATGCTGACATCGCTATCAGCGGTTCAAAGCCTCTTGAACGACACCCTTCGGGTCACTGTCACTGACGGGCGAATCTTCTTGGGGACTTTCGTTGGCACCGACAGCGAGCTGAACATCCTTCTGCTCAACACCGACGAATTCCGTCTTGGACCGAGCGAGAACCCCAATGGGAGATTTGTTGGTCAAGTGATGATCCCCTGGAGATTGGTAAACAAAGTAGAGGCTCATCTGTCTCTCCAGTCTCCCGACGGGATGTTCACGTAGGAGGTACGGTCCAATGTTTTATTGTCAGCGTGTCGTCTGATTAGGGTCCGGTGTTTGCATTATCAGCTGGCTGGCCTATTGGATAGGATGACATTCGTCCCCCAAAATGGCACATACAGAGTTTCATCGGTCCGCGTCCTTCCTTCCATGTAACAAGAAATTCTCTTCGACCGCTCCATAGGGAGCTCGTGCGCGCATGAGCTTCTCCCACGATTGTCCTTCAAATGGATCCGCGAATCCACTGGAAGCAAGCGGGTGTGATTTACTGCACGATTTTGATACGTGTTGAAATGGATTGTCCCGAAGGATGGAAATCACGGCACACGGGAGCGGAATTTAAAAAAAAAAAAAAGCACAACGCCCGATGCGTAACGCTCCGATGGCCTTCCGCTCTCCATTTGAGATGTAGGATTTTCAAAGAGTTGTCCTCATACATTTTAACAATCCCGACTGCATCGGCCTGGTATAGGGTTGGGGGCGGGGGAATTTCTTTTTTCCACACCATTAGCTTAACCCCATGTGGGCAGTTGCCTGGATTAGCCTAGTGACAAGCACACAAAGCGAGAGCTCTGAGTGACGGTTGGTTGGGACCAACACGGAGGACGAGGCAAGCGTGGGAACAAACATCAAGCCACATCACCCCGCCCAATCATCTCCCACCTCCCCAGAGGATCCAAAGCCCAAGGTCACCGTCACCGCCTTTTCGACCTGTAAGTCGTCAATACTTCGTTCTGTTAGGCCCAATCGCTGCCGGAGCCTATGGTCGACGTCATCCAGATACGACGTTGGAATGGATGCGGTGGATGTGGCTTGGATGGGCTTGGTCCAATGACTTGATGATGTGACTGACTCTGTCTCTCTTCCTTTCGCAGATTCAGTACGCAAAGGAACCCGCTTCCCAGGATATCTGATTGTCTGAAATTCTTTGGACTCAACCCAGCACGCCACCATGTTGATCTCAAAACCAAATCGTCGCATCATCTACGAAAACCTCTTCAAGGGTTCGTCGTTTCCTCGATCACTTCTCATTCGTATGGGCATTCTGGAGCTGAAAGTTTGAGATAGAGGGAGTGTTGGTTGCCAAGAAGGACTACAACCTCGCCAAACATGAGGATCTCGACGTTCCGAACCTTGAAGTTATCAAGGCCCTCCAAAGTTTGACATCCAAGGGTCTCGTCAAGACCCAGTTCTCTTGGCAATATTACTACTACACTGTCACTTCTGAGGGTGTCGAATACCTCCGTGAATGGTAAGCCCGTCTCTGCGATCGACGACTCGAGCCTTTTTGACCTTAGCGTATCTGGTCAGGCTACACCTCCCGGCTGAAATTGTCCCTGCCACACACAAAAAGGCCGTCCGTCCGACTCGACCAGCCCCTACTCGTGGGCCCCAGCGCGATGGCGAGGGCGGCGGTTACAGGCCACGAGGCGAGCGTGATGAGTATCGAAAGAAGGATGATAGTGCTCCAGAGGGGTATAGGCCCCAATACGCTGGCGTCGGTCGCGGAGCTCCCAGGGAGTAGACACTTTGTCACTGTTGTAACATTCACGCATATCTCAGGCCTCGCTGTCTTTGCCACTCGGTGGTATCCACAGTCTCTCAAACACCAAGACCACACGTCTTGCTCTGAACTCAATTTGGATTGGAGACCAACCTGCGGGCACGCACGAAATCCGGAGAAGTAAAATTAAGAGAGCGTGCAAGTGATGTGTTCAAAGGTGTAGCCTTGTTTCTGTGAAGGAGGATTCACCCCTTGAGAGGAGAGAGGTCTGAGTCGGGGGGGGGGGGGGGGCGGTCCACGTCA
>Ga0307515_10011577_pt1 | contig 16731 bp, 20 predicted proteins | sample 17_EM_MG_FD_194513 | JGI IMG/M metagenome (GOLD analysis project Ga0307515, IMG submission 194513) | Populus trichocarpa ectomycorrhiza microbial communities from riparian zone in the Pacific Northwest, United States - 17_EM | ecosystem: Host-associated > Plants > Roots > Unclassified | place... | reverse complement strand
TAATCAGCATGTGATCGCTGCTTACATTGTGATCAAAGTGGAGGATACTTTGTAAAAGATTCCAGCACGTATCCCCTGGATAATGTCTGGACGAATTGATTATAAAATCACAATAAAACCTCAATGTATCCCCTAGATAAGTGCCCCCTTGCCCCCAGTGTGGGGGGGTGGGTGGTGGCATACAGATCTGGTTAGAGCATAGGGGTTTTGGACGGAGCAGATTTTTTTCAAAGCGATATAATGCAAACGTACCACTGGAGGTCCCGAAGTTTATCCATCCAACGTCGCTTGCCTCAGTCCACTCCTCATTCACTACCATGGAACGCTCTGATCGCAAACGTACTACGCTGACACCAGGCATGGTGGACCTCCCGAAAAGGCGCAAGACTAGTGCAGAAGTTGCCCTTGAGAAGAAAAAGAAGAACGACGCGGCCACTGCGAAAGCGCGAGCCAAGCGACTGGCAGCAGTTCAGGTAGCTGAACTTGAGAGCCAGATGGTGACGGCGCAGGACAAGGGGAGTAGTGTCAATGCGCTTGTTCCCAAACAGTCTCGCAAACGGCCAGCAACTGGTGCGAGCAGAGATGTAAGTTTTTCCGATCACCGATCAGATAAGCTACTTACCCAAGTTGCGCGCCCCAGACCCCAACAGCTCAACTGGCGAGAACCCCGCCTAACGGACGTGGAAAGAAGAGGAAGGCTGACGAACTACCAACAGCCACGGCAACAAAAAAGAAAGGGGGGCCAAGGTACGTACCTAAACTCGGTCACATTCAATTTCACATTGTTGACAATGTGCGCACAGATCCTCCGCCCCCATGAAGCCGAAGGGCTTTAAAAACCATCTCATCTATGGTACCCCAGTTCCTGCACCTCCCTCCGAAGAACCAGAGGTCACCACTGATGAGGAAGACAGTCCTGAGGGATATAGCGAGGGAGACAGGGAGGGTGAGCTTGAATACCCTGGAAGTGATGACAGCGTGTCGCTGGTGCGTCTTTGTATCTACCTTTGCAGCAGCGGGGCAGCGGCGGTTTGGGTAACTAACCTCAACTGCAGGTCACCATTGCACCCTCCCCTGCAAACGGCCAGACCTCGGATCGTCAAATGCCTCGCTTGGGAGCACATTCCCTCCCTGATGCTATACGACATTCATTTGCCGACACGTTTGTTCCGTGTGTCGTCTCCAAGGTCGGCTGTTCATCTGAACCGTGGCACCATGTCAAGGTTGGGGATCTTCAGAACCTTTTCGCACTCGTTTACCCCAACCACGACCTTACAATTGTCAAGGGTGACACCCTCGAGTCTACTGTACGTTGCACTATTCCTGATTCATCATTGGCCCACGCTCACACCTCTCAAGACCAATTCAAGGATTATGTCCTTCAGGAACAATGTTGCGAGGCGGGCCCTGGAAAATGTTCAGGCTTATATGACACGTTTCAACATCCACGAGATCGCAGAATATGTTGCATCGGCATTCTCCTATCACGGAGAAATACCATTTCTCTATTGTACCTTCCGGCTCACAGATAAGGTGGAGCCTGACCTCAAAAAGGAGGCCGGTGGAATCAAAGTGGTGCATAGCCCTATACTGTATTCCATAGGATCCCCTTACCTGACAGCCGACAGATCTGCCGTGGACTTTTTCGGAATCAAATTATCCTCCAGACGATGTTGACATACTATCAACAGATCAAGTCAGATGTCGACACCGCCTGCCTAACCGGCATCCACCCCGTTGGAGTACTTGCGCTCGTCTGTGCGGCGGTATGTACATCTCCCGCTCGTTCCTGTCAGGTTGGTAACCAACACCAATTAGGTCGCACGTGCGATTCAAATGCACGAAACCGGTGTTTTTGTCCTCAGCACAACACCGTTCTCCGAGAAGGACTTGGGAAAAGATACCAGAATTTACCTGAAGCTCATAAACGATTTATCAGAATCCCGGTGGACAGCCTTTTACTCTGCTCTCAAGACAACTGCAGAGCTCATCAACGAACTTACGATGGTCTCGAAGGCAGGTCCGGAAACCCTGCAGGATATACCTGAGGGACATCACATTCAGGACTCCGATCCTGTCGATCCTGGCGAATATGCGGATGTGGACGTAGAGTAGTTGTGTACTTATTACTTTTTATGACCAAATGATACTTACTTCGTGCTTATTTCGTGCTTATCACTTTTCCCACTTATGGTTTCACTTATTTGAGAACTTAATCCAGGCGGGAGGACCATGGCTTAATAAGTGATCACTTATTGCACTTATCGTCGCTTTTTTCACTTTTTTCTGGTCAATAAGTGAATTTGAGGTTGACTGATGACTTTCTCGTCCTCATCAAGGTGAGGGTGAAGGGTTTCGGGTATACTGGCTAGGTCTGAAAAAAAACGTAGCACCTGACGAGGTCATTGTGTCCCGAAGCGCTTTCGCAACAAGTGTCCCCCAAACATTGTATCCCTTGCGTCAAGGATTTCTTGGACTTCCCGAAGGACATCTGCAGGGGGCGGGCTGAGGGGCACAGATGAGAATGTGGTAAACATGGAGAACAAAGAGAATTTCTGGTCCTACATACTGTTGACACCAACCCCGAGCCAGCAACGTCGAGCTTGATTCGCGTCCTCCGCAGGGGGTCCAACAGAGAGATGCAGAACCCGGAGTGTATGCCCAGATCCGATCAATTTAGAAAATAAGAAATGCCACGTGAGCAAGAGCTGATTTTAATTTCTCTCGACTGCAACCTCCCTAATCGGTTTTGTTTACACATGTTTGATGCCAGCCGTCCGTGAACGGACAAGACCTACAACTCCCGCCTAAAAAGGAAATTTTCTGAAGCCCTGAAACACCCTCACTCCAATCGGATTTGGATTGTCAGTTCACCGACGGCTGGGTAGGAGCCTGGGCACGAAGGGTTTCCGGCTTCCAGCTGTTGTCAAGGTTCCCACGCTCCGCTCCTGTGCTCCCCCGCCTGCTTCCGTAGGTTAGTTCCGTCAAGAGGCCTCTTTTCTTTTCTTCATTGGGGACTCGCTGCGCTCAGGAGATCCAAGTCCATCGAGCCTGGGAGCGGTTACCCTCAATATTCCCCTGTCGCGCTCTGTCAAACCAAGATGTCGTGCTCCCTCCCTCAAGAGATAATAGATCTCGTCATCGACCACCTACGCGATGAACGAACAACTCTCCGGATGTGTTGCGTCGTCTCCAAAACAAGGGTTGAGCGGACGCAGAAACACCTTTTCGCTCACGTCAAGTTCCACCCGTTAGGTCGCCGCGTCGGCCGATGGAGGGAAACCTTTCCAGATCCTACGAACTCTCCTGCTCATCACGCACGCACTCTATCCATTTGCCATCCCCAGCTCATCACCGCCGCAGATGCGGATACGATTCCCACATTTTGTGGCTCGATCAGGGGGTCTCCCTCGCCCCGTTGCACGGATTTTCCCCTGTCATCAGGTCGCTCCATCTGACCTTCACCTCCCTCCCGAATTCAAAGGTTTTCGACTTCATCTGTTCATTTCCCCTTCTCGAGGATCTGGCGTTGGTTTCTCGCACTCGCCGGGATAGTGATATGCCGTGGAACCCTCCTTCGACCTCACCTAGAATTACCGGGTCCCTCGAGTTGCAACTGATTGAAGGGATCCAGTTCACCGCCTGTCGATTGTTAGACTTCCCGAATGGTCTCCACTTCACGAAGATCGCGGTGCGGTGGCGCTCCGGAGGAGACGTTTTGTCGACAATGCATTTGGTGTCGAGGTGCTCTGGCACCCTTCGATCTCTCGACATCGCTGATCATCTCTCAGGTGTGTTTTTCTCGACCCTTGTGCCCGATTGATGCCTTACCTCTCCACGTAGATGCACCCGGGTTGCCATCGCTTGACCTCTCCAAAGTAACAAAACTCCAAGACGTAGTGTATCGGTGCAGACGTTCGAATGTCCAACGGATCACTGCAGCGCTCCGCACTGTCGAATCTAAAAATCTCCAACAGATCTCATTAGACCTCCTTCGTGGCGCCTTCTGGTCCACGGCGCATCAGGGATGGTCGAACCTCGACTCTTTGTTGGTCCAATTCTGGACTTCACACTCTTCGTCTAAAGGTTATGTACGAGTCAAGGCAGGGATCGGGGGATCCTCGGGAGCATGTAGCAAGGCTGTTGCCAGAGCTGACGAGGAGAGGGATCGTTGATCTGGTCGAGTTTCCTTACATTGAACAAACTTTTCCGAGCTTCTACACGCCGTATTGATTTAGTGGTGCGAACAGTAGGGAGTCAACTTGATGCCAGTACCGGTGGACTACTTTTTGTTCGAGCAATACCTACTCTCTGTTGTGCTGAGACATACTTTTCGCGGTCAATGAATAAATGAAACCCGAGATAAATGTATGTGGATGGTTCAAACTAGTAAGTTTTTCCTTCAAACTCCTGACATCCTTCGGTAGTTAGGAGATGTCGCGAAGGGCTTGATCCATATGCACGATCAGGGAATGATTAATGACCCACGGGGATCTCAAAGGGGTATGTCTTTGTGAGCCTGGGACATACTCTCTCTGATGCGCTTCTTGTCGACCAAACTGGTCATGCCCGCGGAAATACATGTGATAACGGGGGCAACATATGGTTGGCGTTCGACCTTGAAACAAGAAAACATAACACAAAAATCCAAAACCAACGAATTCTAAACAACATCCGTACTGCCAGCGCCACATTTCCCATCATCACTCTCGCCTCTTGAAAACCAGGGAGCGGCACGACGGCCTGTCGACGGGGAATCGTATCAGAAATCTGTTGATGAGGAGAAAGTTCCGCAGCCGCTCACGTTAACATCAACATCCCTTCAGCTTGGGAATACATCTTCTTGAGCTGCTCAAACGACAGTCCGGCGAACTTGGGGTGGGGTTCTACCCTGTAATGTTGAATGAGAGTCGTGAGCACAGCCAACCCCGTTGTCTCGAAAAACCTATATCGGAACGGTGAGACACTTCAGCCTTTGAGATTGGAAGTGTGAGCGGCTTACCCGCGACCGATGCACGCCCTCGCACCCCCGGAGAACGGGATAAAAGCATCCCTATCCCATTCACCCATGAACCTTTCCGGTTTGAAAGTGAATGGGTCCTTCCAATACCGTGCTGTGTAGTTCTCTGTAAACAACCTAAGTAGGCTCATCGGACGAGGTAACTCTCACGGTTGTAATGAAGTCCGGGAACGTCGATGGTGACTCTGCTCCCAGCAGGGATCGGGAACACGGTTGTCTCGCCGGCTTCGTTTCCAATCACGAGAGAGGTGTCCTCGGCACTGTACTTCGGAATATTAAGTACCTGGGGTCATCGCCAACGATCATTTATTATAGCGATTTCGGGGTCTGTGTGACCACAACTTACCACCGGGAACATCCTCAGCGTTTCGTATAATGTACTATACCGATTTAGTGATCAGAATGGACACTCCGGTATCACTTCGAAACGCATACGCTGTGACTCGGTCAAGTCTCGGGATGTCTTCATAAGTCTATGGATGCGGTTAAGCCTGGCATCTCGAGCGGCGATATCCTTGCACACTTACTGGTAGACGGCCGTCTGGGATGACAGCTTGAATGTGTTGGTATAACGCCTCTTGCTCTTCTTGATACACCGCGAGCATGTTCAGTGCGACACAAAGGGTATTTCCAGATGTCTATCATGCCGCTGAGATCAAGTGGTCATCCGCGTTAACTAGAGTATCCTCACCTCGTGTCCAGCAATGTAGAACATGAAAATGTTTCCTGAATGAGAGATGCATAAGTAAACGGACCAGCAGACCGAGTCCTGGCCCAGTACCAATGAGTTCCACTTCCCCAAGCCTCTGTTCTCCGTCGTCCATGAATTCCTCGTTCGCGTTGACCAAGTTCGATAGGATATCCTGCTTCTCGTCGTTCTCACCGGAATACTTCCGTTCGTTGATCATCTCCACCAAATACGACTGCGCACGTCGAATTAACGCTCGGCCGACTCGGAGGAGTACCAATGTGTGGTTGAGTTCGTGATGAACGTACCCGGAATTCAGCGAATCCGTCTCGAGCTTCCCTAATCTTCTTGGTGGGCGCCCACTCGAAGATCCACTTTGGACAGAGCAACCTCATTATAATCCTGTCGCTGACGATTTCGATAGACCGTTTGAAACTCAGGTCATGCCCGGGAGATGCCTCGTCATCTTCCCAGTTTAGTCGGTATCCAAAGCCGGCAGCGGAGATTATCATGAGGGTCGCCTGCAAAACCCATCAGAACCTCCTCCCAATTGAGAGCCATCGCTGAACTGACCGCCAGTGTGAGATGTAGGGTATCGTCAACAACAATTTCCCGCTTTCCAAGCCACCGTCCTTCATACAATGAGACCATGACGCTCACGGACTCCTCGAAAGCAAGCTTGTTGTTTTTCTGCGAGCCATCGTTTGGCACATCGGATGACACCCTGCCCATTGATGATCACGTACCGCGCTGAAGGCAGGAGCTACGATCTTTCGGTATCGTTTCCACTCATCAGACTCCGTCGTCACGATGTTGTTCCCGAAACACTGGATGACTTCGTAATCATCCAGAGGCTTCGGGAATTTATGGCGCGAGCCAAATATGGTCTTCAAGATAAGTATTCATTGATCCCAATTCCGGTCAGTCAAAACTGAGTTCGGGAAGTCGCTGTGATACCCGCTGACCTTGATCGCATGGGCATCAGCCACGAAGAGGCCAGCCTGGAGAGTAGGCCACAAGCCAATCTAAGTGCGTGGATTGACCATTATACGTCTTGGACCCGAGGAAAACCATAAATGACGTACGCTGCATATGGCATCCCAGCCGTGCATCTCGTGCTCTGCGCCAGAGATCACCGTGAGTACCCCCCGCAGCTGAAGGCAGAAGAGTGGGAGACGACACCTCTATGCTTTTCCCTCCAACCCTTATCCATGCCGGGTGTGATATACATTATCTCCCTGGTGAGAACCCCGAACACAGAGAATCTGCTGATGAGTGTGCATCGTCCAGGAATCGCACTAGATAACCGACGAACCAAGCTCAACGCGATCGATTCTGCAGGAGAAGCCTGAAATTACTCACCGGTACTGCTTGCATACCGTCCGGGCCTCGAAGTACGTCTTCAAAACGTAGAATAAGAGCAGGGAGGATCCAACGACGTAGGCGTTGATAAAGTCAATCATAGCTGACAGTGAGTGGAGGGGGAAGCAAGACACAGTGCCGGAAGGACACGACTTAAAAGCAATCCAAGCATCGGCCCCTGGGCCCGAAGTCTTGAGCGGTGACAACTGGCTTCCAGGCCGACGGATACTTGCTGTAGGTACTGGGGTCACCAGACCCGGCGTTTTCGTTGCATGGAAGGCAACCGGTAGGCGAGGGATCTACAATCTCTGCCGGTCAGGTTATAGATCTTCGCTTATGGCATGTCGAAGTGGACGGTTGTGTGAATAAAGAGAAATGCTGTCCTACTTTTCGTAACGGGGTCGCTGACAACGCGGTGGTGCTTCCATATTTGGTCTCAATGCCGTTCCGCGAGTCGATCCCTATGCAAAATGAAAACCCATCGAGGTGGCGGGCCGGGCATCAGTCTTGTTGCGGAAGTTTTTTCACCCTGCAGAACGCCGTGAGTACGTTTGCTTCCCACATTCACTTTGCCGATGCTCCTCTGGCAGTTCCATATTTCCTGTTCTTTCCCTCGACGCGACCCTGCGCAGCAGATCATCTATATATGAGATCATCTATATATACAGCTCGGGAGTTTTACATAATTCGAGATGTTACGACCCCCTTTCCCATACCAACTCGGTTATCGTCATAGATAACGCGATGCGAAGGCATGCAACCATTGGTTGTCTTGCACATCGTGGGCCGCGTTCACCGCCTCTCGCTTCAGTCCCTTCAAGCCCAGACTTCTCCAATCGAATCGCAAGCGGCTATACATATTTTACGATCATGATCAGTGTTCGTTGACTCGTGAAAAATTACCCAGCAATGGGGAGTCGGGGACTGGCGCCCTGGCGCCGTTACGATATGGCAACCAGAGATCGTCCCACGTGTCATTGTGAGTCCGGTCACTTGACCTGACCTCGTGCGGCTCCCCCCTCGGGCTGTTCATGGGATTCAGTGTTGTGCGATTCGTCGATACGGTATACCAGGAGTCGCAATCGTGGGAAATTTTCAGCCACATCCAATCAAAGTACCCGTAATGGTCAAAGGTAATCGGAAAAGCCGGCCGCGCTCACCCGAATCAACAAATCCCAATCCACGTTGCGAGCACGTGCCTCCACGAACAGGCCGGGGTTCTGGCCCACAGGGTCGCTACATCCTCAACGGCAACCCGATGAACGACGTTCCGGAATGCGGTTTCACCGATAGAAATAAATAGAAGCGCGTAGAAGGACTCACACGGAAGGGGGCGGAAGCTTAGAACGGGTTCACGCGCAGGGGAGCGGAAATTAACGCTCCGACGGTCCTCCGCCTTCAATTCGAAGAATGTCTGTTATTGGGCGTGAATACAATCATTTCTACCTTCTCCATTGATACACGAGTGCCTGCGAACCATCGACCGTGATAGTCGATAACTCGCATCTGTTCAACTCCGTGTGTTCGCCATTCCCAACGGTTCGTTGTGCCAAAACTGATCCTCCTTTTTCGATATAAAGTAAAATCTACCCCAACTCGGGAGATATCGCTGTGTTTAAGGTGTTGTGGCCGGCGTTCAGGGTAAATGTGAAGGAGGGGCCGAGACAATCAGGAAATGGGAGGGTGCGAAGGCCGTTCACGAGGATGGGAGTTTGACCAACAGCAGGTCTTTCGGCATCTATAAGCGGTGGAGCCCTGTACCGTGTATTTGCGAGTGTTCCGTCTGTTGAATTGCGGGACTTGTCGAGAGACTGGAGAAGTCGGTGATCTATGACCGGCAGAACGGGGGGGCAATCTAAAACCGGGTCTGCCACCACCGGAATGGGATTCCAGGGTCACCGACGCGCCAGCTGGGACGCGAAGACGATTCGGTAGGATAGTTGGGATGAGAGGGGAAGGGTATCGGGATACAAGGACGAGACGAGACCGTTCTAAACGCAACGGCGGGTACCTGTACATGAGGGAAAAGGCTTGAATGGAACGTCTAATCGAGAAACTTGAGAAATCCCAGGGACTTGAGATGCTCAGTAACTGAGTTTCCCTCCGTTGTCGTCTTCACCTCACCTCCACCGCATATATCCACGTATTCGGTCGCCTCGACAGTTTCGATCCAACCACTACAGCAGGGTCCGAGAAAGTGTGAGCGATTAGAGGACGGCCCTCCTCCGGGAGGGGACAGGGTAGTACGTTGAAGTATCGGTGAGGGGCCTTCCCGAGACTGGCGATCCGCGCCAGTAGTCGCAAGAATCCCGTCGGAGTGCTCCTCTTGACTCTGTCAGACGAGAACTTCTCCCAGTAGGGCTGATCCACAACGGTGAGGCCACGCACCCATAGATTTGCCCTCTCTTCTGTCGGCTTTCAACACAGGTCAGCGAATGGTCATCGAGGCATTTGGAGCACGTCATCGTCAGAACGTGTCACGTGTTGAAAGCCATGACCGAAGGAAGGGATGAGGATTGAAGATGACTTGAGGCTTGAGCGGCCCCAGTAAGAAGCAGTTCGAGGGTGTGTTGATCCGACCCTACTCTCTCTGCTGACAATAACGAGTAATATCAGAACCGTATGCCACATCAAGTCTGCGGTCAGGGAACGCGCGGACTCCACCCATGATTTGCGGGGGTATCACTCTTGGTTCACCAACGAATGTATCATATTGCTTGGCGGGCGGAGTTGTTGGAAATCCTGAGTGTTTTCGATGTGCGTTCTTGCCAGCTCACAATACCAACAATTTCTCAACCGCCTCAGGGCGGTGCCCTCGAGGCCAGCGAAATCAAACAACGTGCAGAGGTCCGTCAACGCAGAACCTTCAGTGCCTGCTTCCGTAATGGTGCGTTGTTGTTGTTCATCCCCGCGTTACGATCCCTGCTGACCGTCTGCTCAACCTAGGCTATGTCAGTGTTGACAATATCTGAGATTACCGGGCTGACGTGAATGTGACAGACAATCAATCCCACGAATCTAGTCCCCAGAACCCTCACCGAGCTCGTTCCTCAATGGGAATCTCGGTCTTGTCGAAGACGTTGTGCCACCCACGCTCATTGATTCGGGTGGTATCAATAGAGACTCAACGGACGAGAATGACCTACCCTTGCCTCTGCCTTCAGGGTATACGAACAATCCCTCCGAACCAGCCCCCATCCTCGACTCTGATGAACGAGCCTTGCGACGCTTGGTCAGCCGAACAGCCCCACAGGATGAACTTTCCTCCCTTATTGTGACAATTGTCTCGAACATGAAGTCAGCCGATATCGTCGAATGTCATCGATAGAGCGACGCTCAGACCTTTATCGACGTGACAGACGAGGCATGTCACCAAGCTATTCCGTCTCTGAGGGATTTGTTCATTGACGTTTGATTTCGGCCAGGTGTTGGATACCCTCAATTTCGTACCACGAATCCGCAGGAAATGTGTCAAATCATTGTACAAGATGTGCGCCAGCCATGGTCTGCTTCCCAGATCAATGCACTTCGAGTTACTCGAGAATCCGGTCGGCGTCGTAATGTACCGGGGTGGGTTTGCGGACGTGTTGAAACGTGAATATTGTGACCGGGGTGTCGCAGTAAAGGCGTTGCGTGTGTACGACAACAATTGCTGGCAGGGCATCGCTAATGTGAGTCACTATGGAGCTTCTACCCCCTTGCACGCATTGGTGAACACGCCCGCGGAGGTTCCGCACGGAGGTCATAACTTGGAAGCTCTTCGGCATCCAAACATTTTACCACTGCTGGGGGTGATCATGACCAAGAATCAGTTCGCCGTGGTCTCTGAGTGGATGACAACGGGAACATCAACCAGTTCGTGACGTCGCACCTGGAAGCGAACTGGTTCGAACTCGCAAGTTCTCCCTTCAAGCTCCTAACATCCTTGGATATTGCTGATGATTTCTGTTGCTTCGGTACATCAGGAAAAACCCGATCACGTTTTTCTGAGTTAATGTACAATGCGCCTCGTTAGGGATGATCAAGTACGTACAACCTATTAAGTACCTGGGGTGATCGCCAACGATCATTTATTATAGCGATTTCGGGGTCTGTGTGACCACAACTTACCACTGGTAACATCCTCAGCGCTTCGTATAATGTACTATACCGATTTAGTGATCAGAATGGACACTCCGGTATCACTTCGAAACGCATACGCTGTGACTCGGTCAAGTCTCGGGATGTCTTCGTAAGTCTATGGAAGCGGTTAACCCTGGTATCTCGAGCGGCGATCCCCTTGCGCACTTACTGGTAGGCGGCCATCTGGGATGACACCTTGAATGTGTTGGAATAACGCCTCTTGCTCTTCTTGATACACCGCGAGCATGTTCAGTGCGACACAAAGGGTATTTCCAGATGTCTATCATGCCACTGAGATCAACTAGTCATCCGTGTTAACTAGAGTATCCTCACCTCGTGTCCAGCAATGTAGAATACGAAAATGTTTCCTGAATGAGAGATGCATAAGTAAATAGGCCAGCAGACCGAGTCCTGAGTCAGCACCAACGAGTTCCACTTCCCCAAGCCTCTGTTCTCCGTCATCCGTGAATTCCTCATTCACGTTGACCAAGTTCGATAGGAGGTCCCTCTTCTCGTCATTCTCACCGGAATACTTGCGTTCGTTGATCATCTCCACCAAATACGACTGCGCGCGTCGAATCGACGCTCAGCCGAAGAGTGCCAATGTGCGGCCGAGGTCGTGATGAACGTACCCGGAATTCAGCGAATCCGTCTCGAGTTTCCCTGATCTTCTTGGTGGGCGCCCACTCGAAGATCCACTTTGGACAGAGCAACCTAATGAAAATCCTGGTGCTGACAATTTCGATAGACCGTTTGAAACTCAGGTGATGCCCGGGAGGTGCCTTGTCGTCTTCCAGTTTAGTTGGTATCCAAAGCCGGCAGCGGAGATTGTCATGAGGGCCGCCTGCAAAAACCCATCAAAATCTCCCCAACCGAGAGCCACGTCGCTGAACTGACCGCCAGCGTGAGATGTAGGGTATCGTCGACAACAATCTCCCGCTTGCCGCGCCACTCTCCTTCGTACAATGAGGCAATGGCTCTCACGGGCTCCTCAAAAGCAAGTTTGTTGGTTTTCTGCGAGCCATCGTTTGGCACATTGGATGACACCCTGCCCGTTGATGATCACGTACCTCGCTGAAAGCAGGAGCTGTAATCTTTCGGTACCGCTTCCACTCATCAAACTCCGTCGTCAGGATGTTGTTCCCAAAACACTGGGGAATTTTGTAAACATCCACAGACTTCGGGAATCTCGAGCGCGAGCCGAATATGGTCTTCAGAACACATATTCATCGATCCCAATTCCGGTCAGTTGTCACTGGTCAGTCAAAATTGAGTTCGGGAAGTCGCTGTGATACCCGCTGACCTTGATCGCATGGGCATCAGCCACGAAGAGGCCGGCCTGGGGAGTAGGCCACAAGCCAATCTGAGTGCGTGGACTGATCATTCTACGTATTGGACCTGAGGAGAAGCATAAATGACGCACGTTGCTTATGGCATCCCAGTTTTGCATCTTGTACTCTATGCCCGAGATCACCGTGAGTATTTCTCAAAGCCTGAACACAGAAGGATGGGAGACGGCACCTCTATGCTTTTCCCTCCAACCTTTATCCATGCCGGGTGTGATATAAATTATCTCCCTGGTGAGACTCCCGATCACAGAGAATCTGCTGATGAGTGCGCATCGTCCAGGAATCGCATTGGATGACCGACGAACCAAGCTCAACGCGATCGATTCTGCAGGAGAAGCCTGAAATTACTCACCGGTACTGCTTCCAGACCGCCCGGGCCTCGAAGTACGTCTTCAAAACATAGAACAAGAGCAAAGAGAATCCAACGACGTATGCGTCGATAAAGTCAATCATAACTGACGGTGAGTGGAGGGGGAAGGAAAGGAAAGACATCACTGTGAAAAAAACCGTGCCTTAAATTCAGCCGCCAAAATTGAATTCAAGGCGCAGTTATTTTTACAGTGCACAATGCCGGGAGGACATGGCTTGGAATCAATCCAACATCGGCCCCTGGGCCTGAAGTCTTGAGCGGTGACAATTGGTATCCCCGACTCCGACAGGAGGAGGGTTTGTCCTTGATGACAGCGCGTTGAAAACCGATAGATAGAGTTGTTGGCAGTTCGCTGCCAATTTGCCACGCGCCGGGTGGCAGTTGGTTTTGCCAGGGTTACAATTGGCACGCGTGAATGGGGGGCTGGCAGATCGTAGCAGTATAACTTAAGCGCCCGCTCGGTTATGTCGGGCTGAGTCCAAGCTGGACTCCGCACACATCTCGTGGTTCGGATCCCTCCACCATGCTATGCATACACCCCAGATGGCCGGTAGTCAAAAACTCGGCAGATTCATCGACCGACAATTCTCGAGAGCGGGGGAGAAGAACCCCCCGGACACACAGGTGGAACGTGAAATGCAGCTACTGCAAATCGGATGTTGTTATTGAACACCATGGGCTGTGGTGCGCGGAACGCCTCTCCAAACACAAGCGGTGCCCAGGTCAGGCCGCTTCCTGGCGTAACCTCCTACTACGAAACTTCACGAGGTGTACGATCTCGAAAAGGTTGTCGCAATTCGGAAATGGGTCACAATCCGTGAGGGAAGAACCGACAATTCACGATCAGGTCGAGCGACCTGGGGTCTGGGACCCTGTTGACATTATACGGGGTCACTGAATGTTCCAGAAGGTAAAATACGTAGATTGGTAATGTACCGGGAACAATGAACCTTTTTTCATTTGCCTGGCAGATCCCCCGCTGAGAGACTGCTCCAAACGCTAGCAATAGACCGCTTTTCGAAAAAAATAGGATTTCTTTGTTTGCACTGTGACATGTAAACAAAGTCAACAAAGTCAATAAGCGCTGTTCGTCACCAGCCATCCTCTCTAACCATCCGGATGCCTCGTCATGATGCCCATACCCGCACTCAACTCTGCCTCACGCTCACAAGCCGGCCAGAACAACGCAGTGATTTATACCTCCGGCACTAACTCTGGAGGTGCTCTGGAGAGTGTGAGGGGATGTGCGGTCTCTGCCGGTCAGGGTATAAATCATTGTTTACATGTTGAAGTGGACAGTTGTGTGAACAAAGAAATCTTGTCCTATTTTTCGTTGACGGGTTCGCGATGAACCGGCTGACAACGCGGCGGTACTTCCATATTTTGTCTCAATGCCGTTCCGCGAGTCGATACCTGTACACAATGAAAACCCATCGAGGTGGCGGGCTCCAGCCGGGAATCAGTCTTGTCGAGGAAGTTTTTCACCCTGTGGAACGCCGGCGCCGTAAATACGTTTGTTTCCGTCGTCTCACCTTCACTGTGCCGATGCTCCTCTGGCAGTTCCATATTTCCTGTTCTTTCCCTCGACGGGACCCTGCGCAGAAGATCATCTATATATACAGCTCAGGAGTTTAAATAACATAATTCGAGATGCTACGACCCCCTTCCCCATACCAAACTTTGTCACCGTCAAAGATAATGCGATGCGATATCACCCGGGAATTTGTTTTGTTCCACCTACTACACCACACCGCACCACCCAAGCCGAAGAAGGAGAAAGTGGGACGAGGAAAGGAAGAAGCTGGAAGAAGGGATTTGTCGAAGGCGCATCAATTCAAACGCTCTCACGGATGGTCTGAAGTCGACTCTGATTAGTTTGCTTCCACGCCGCCACCTGTACCAACCAACCGAACCTCGTAGTATGTAATGTGTAACATAGGTACTCCTACCTCCAGACAATAAACTAGCAACCAAAAAAAGAAGAAAAAAGCGATGCGAAGGCATACAACCATTGGTTGTCTTGCACATCGTAGGCCGCGTCTACCGCCTCTCGCCCCGGTCCCTTCAAGGCCAGACTCCTCCCCTAGAATCGCAAGCGGCTGTACATATTTTTACGATCATGATCAGTGTTCGTTGACTCGTGAAAAATTACCCAGCAATGGGGAGTCGGGGACCGGCACCCTGGCGGGGCCGTTATGACGTGCAACCAGAGATCGTCCCGTGAGTCCTATCACTTGACCTGACTCCGTGCAGGTTTCCCCTCGGGCTGTTCTGGTATACCGTATCGATGAATCGCACAACGCCGAATCCCATGGAGTCGCAATCGTGGGGAAATTTTCAACCACATCCAATCAAAGTACCCGCGATGGTCAAAGGTAAATCGGAACAGTCGGCAGCGCTCTTGTGCATATAACCACCAGAATCAACAAATCCCAATCTATGTTGCGAGTACGTGTCTCCACGAACGGGCCGGGGTTCTGGCTCACATGGTTGCTACGTCCCCGACGGTTACCCGATGAAAGACGCTTCGGAATGCGGTTTCGCCGGTAGAAGCAAACGGACGCGCGTAGGGGAACTCGTACGGAAGGAGGCGGAAGCTTGGAACGAATCGCCTTCAATTCGAGGAAAGGCTATTGTTGGGCGCGAATACAATTTCTACCTTCTCCATTGACACGAGTGCCTACGAACCATCGACCATGATAGTCAATAACCTGCACCTGTTTAAGCCCTCGTGTTCGCCATTCCCAACAGTTCGCTGTGGCAAAACTGATTCCCCTTCTTCGATATATAGCGTAGTGTACCCCAACTTGGGGCGTATTACTGTGTTTGAGGAGTTGTGACCGGCGTTCAGGGTAAACGTGAAGGAGAAGTTGAGACAATCGGGAAATGCGAGGGTGCGAAGGCCGTTCACGAGGATGGGAGTTTTGCAAACAGCCAGGTTTTTCGACCTTCAAAAGCGGTGGAGCCCTGTACCGTGCAATTTCGAGCGTTCCGTCCGTCGAAGTGCGGGACTTGTCGGGAGACTGGAGAACTCGGTGATCCACGATTGGCGGAACTTGGAGGGTAATCGAAAACCGGTGTCTGTCACCACCGGAACAGGATTCCAAGGTCACTAACGCGCCGACTGGGACGCGGAGACGATTCAAGGGGATAGTTGGGTTACGATCAAGAAATTGGACGGTGAGGTGAGAGGGGAAGGATATCGGGATACAAGGACGAGACGGGACTGCTCTTCGCGGAACCACGGGTACCTGTTCAAGAGAGAGAAGGCTTGAATGGAACGTCTAATCAAGAAACCCCAGGGACTTGAAATACTCCTCCAACCGCGACAGCGGGGATCGAGAAACTGTCGGAGCGATCAGAGTACGGTCGTCCTTCTTCGGGAGGGGACAGGGTAGTTCGTTGAAGCATCGATGGGGGTCGTTCCCGGGACTGGCGATCCGCGGCTGTAGTCGCAGGAGTTTCGTCGGAGTGCTCCTCTTGTCAGACGTGAACTTCTCCCGTAGGGCTGATTCACAACGGTGAGGCTCACGCACCCACAGATTTGTCCTCACTTCCGTCAGCTTTCAACGCAGGCAGGCGAATGGTCTTCGAGGCGCTTGGAGCACGTCAGCGCGGAATAAGTTTGGGAGCTTGGAAAGAGGAGAGGGTCTTCATCTGTGGACACGTTATGAGGCGAGGGGAGTTGCAGATCCTTCATGGTAGAGTTGTGTATGGTCTTCACTGTGTCTGCTTCTGAATGCTCAGATTGAAGTTCGAGAGGAGAGATGGCGTGACCAAGAAAGAACCAGAGCGGCTGAGAGCCCATATTCAGAGAGGG
>Ga0307515_10011576_pt1 | contig 16731 bp, 23 predicted proteins | sample 17_EM_MG_FD_194513 | JGI IMG/M metagenome (GOLD analysis project Ga0307515, IMG submission 194513) | Populus trichocarpa ectomycorrhiza microbial communities from riparian zone in the Pacific Northwest, United States - 17_EM | ecosystem: Host-associated > Plants > Roots > Unclassified | place... | reverse complement strand
AAGCAGAACTGTTGTCTGATCTTGACTATGACGTCCTATTCGACGGGTTCGATGATCTACGGGTCGAAGACGAGGATTGGGAGATCGCTGAGCGAGGCTTGTCTTTCTCTTTTTCGCGCCTTTTCTGTCCTTGACCTTTTTTCTCTTTCTTTCGGCAGACTTCACCAAACAGTACAATCGACTTCGGCAGCACGTTGCCGTGCGATCCCACAATGGCTCTGCGAAAACGATCCAGACGTCTCTCACGGGATCCGTTGTTGCCCCTCTCCCCGCCGTCAATCGACCAATAACAACAAACCCCGCCACAGCCCCTTCGAGAAAAGATAAGACCACCGACCAGCTCACTGCCTTGTCAAAGTTCTCCTCTCGAATCTCGAAAATTGATCACCCATACGACCTCGGCGTCAGCGTAAATCGGAAGGGCCCAAGTCAGCATGCAAACCTCAAGGGCAAGTCTGACCGAGCCACCAACGAACAGGTGTTGGATCCCCGCACCCGGATTATCCTGTACAAAATGATCGGCAGAGAAATTATCTACGAGGTCAATGGATGTGTCAGCACGGGAAAAGAAGTCGGTAGATTCATTCATTCCCCTCCATTTAACAATTGTACTCACCGCCACTATTGTTGCCTTTCATTTCTTACTCGCGGAACACCCAGGCAAATGTCTATCACGCGCTCACACCCTCAAAGACGCACCTCGCCCTCAAGATCTACAAAACATCTATCCTCGTCTTCAAAGACCGAGACCGCTATGTAACTGGCGAACACCGTTTCCGTCGCGGCTACTCTAAGAACCCGCGCAAGATGGTCAAGCTGTGGGCTGAGAAGGAGATGCGGAACCTCAGGAGACTAAACGCTGCCGGCATACGCTCTCCGGAGCCCGTTGAAGTTAGGGAGAACGTCCTTGTTATGAGTTTCATTGGAAACTCGGAGGGATGGTGATTACCCTCATTCGGCTTACCACGCTGCATGTGAATTGACTCTTACTCCTGTATGCTCTCAGGGCTTCACCTCGACTGAAGGATGCAGAGTCCCAGATCCCCTCTTCCTCCTACTCCGACCTATACCAAGAGCTCCTCCTCACAGTGCGCAAGATGTATCACGAATGCAAACTTGTCCACGCAGACCTTTCCGAATACAACATCCTCTATCATGATTCCCACCTCTACATCATTGATGTCTCCCAGTCCGTCGAAAATGACCATCCCCACGCCTTCGATTTCCTCCGTAACGATGTGAAGAATGCCGAAGAGTACTTTGTGCGGAGGGGGGTGGCGACTCTGGGTCTCAGACGGTGTTTCGAGTTCGTCACGAGAGAAACATTTGAAGGTGTCGGGGAGACTGGTCTCTCTGATCTCGAAGTCCTCAAGAACTGGCTGGAGACGCCTCTGCCAGACCTTCTCTCCACTGGCACGGGCGGGGCAGGCGATCTGGACGGAGAACAAGCTACCGGAATCGACGCTCAGCAAGAAGATTCGGTCTTCCTCAAATCTTACATCCCACGAACGTTAAACGAAGTCTACGATCCCGAGCGAGACCTTGAGTCGGTCAAGAAAGGCGGGAAAACCATCTATTCAGGCACTATTGGGATCGTCGACTCAAAGCCTCAGGCTAACTCTCTCTGTGCCAAAGAAAATAGGGGACCGATCGAGGAGAAACCCAGAGTACACTTCTCGACTGGGGTCAAGTCGGATAACGAGGCGCAAGGCGCGGGCGAGAGTGATGAAGAAGATGAGAGTGAGAATGAGAATGAGGACGAAGATGGTCAGGATGGAGGGGGCGAGGGCGGGCTCAGGGAGAGGAAACCTCGGGGTCACAGACACGAAGATAAGGAAGCCAAAAAGGTGATTGAGGAGCGAACCCATTATTACCATTTCTGCGCGACTGATGAGATTGATCTTAGGAACGCAAGAAAGCCGTGAAGGAGGGACAACGAGAGAAGCGCAAGTTGAAGATGCCCAAGTCGGAGAAAAAGAGGCGGATAAAGGCCACCACAAACAAACCATGATTTGTATCTCGCTTGGGGCTACGCCCCCCTCCCCCTACAGTTTGGACCTTCTCTCGTTTCCCCAGTGTGTAGTCGAGCCGTTTATCCGATTAGATTGTGATTACATTGCAACTCCTACATTGTGCTCGTACTTTTTCCTGCCTCGCAAGTCCATAAAGAAAGATTCGCGAAAACATTTCAGGGGGAGATGGATATGGTGTCCCTCCGTTCTCCGTGCGCGACGTTCAAGCGTCCGTAATGCATCCCCGACTAGCGTCCGACACCACCTTGACGTACTTGTACAAAGTACCCTGATTGACCTTGAGTGGGTGAGGTTTCCACTCCTTGCGTCTCTTCTCCAACTCATCCTCGGAAACACGGAGCTCGATGACGTTCTTCACCGCGTCAACGTGGATAACGTCTCCATCCATTACTAGGGCTATGGGCCCACCGACCTGGGCCTCGGGCGTGATGTGACCGATGCAGAACCCGTGAGACCTGTGCCATGTCCGCGCCATATCGGAAAAAAAGGGGCGGTTTGAGTTAGCCTCGAGTTTACGAACGGGGTTCCGGAAGGGGATTAGGGAGAATAAGGACGAGGATCTCGGGTGAGCCAGGGTTTAATCTCCAAACACCGCAAAATGCGCCCACTGAAAAAGAAAAAGAAAAAATCCCCCACCCCTCACTCAGAAGGGAACTATTCTGTGTCCGTGGAAGAAAAGGTGACTAGGTGGAATTTGCCACTCGTTTTGCAAATTCAACTAGTCACCCTTCTTTTCTTCCACGAAGAGATAGGGGGTGAAATCGAGGAGGGGGGGAATTCCCCCACCACACAGACACCCCAGATAACGAAGGATGCCCCTGTACGAGGCGGACGCTATACTCTCGCTTCGTTTGATCCACACGATTATCTCCTTCCTCCGGAGATAAAGCCATCCTCCAACGAGATAAATGAACAAATGAATGAGAGGGATTGAATGGGAAGGAAGGGGCCTATCCCACATATGACATGGGTACAATGGGCCTCGGTAGAGAATAAAAATAAAAATACTTCGAATGCGGTGTGGGCGAAAAGAACGTGAAAGTGCGGGAGGCCCGAACAGCCCGAAAGTCCGAGGTGAGGTATGGAGAGATGGACCCACTCACCCTCCGCTGAACCTTCCGTCCGTAAGACAAGCGACGTCGAGGGAAAGACCGGCACCGATGATCAAACTCGTCGGCTTCAACATCTCAGGCATACCTAAACGTTCCAACCGCAGCGATCGGCGGAACGACGACCAAAACGAGAGAGAGTCAGCAAAGATGAAGAGCAAAGAGAGCACAGGCACAGAAAGGCGGATCAAGATGAAACGGAGATCGGCACTCCGAAATGGGTAAAGTCTAAAGACGGTACCATGAAAAGCGTGTTATGATAGTGCTACCACAACAACAAACCCAACCACAAAAGAAGAAAATGAACGGGTGATTCGGATTATCCGTCGAGGCCCGTGCTCGGGAACAGAGATACAGGGAAGGTAGAACGACCACACGGAAGACCCGACGTCGGGTGTGCTTTACCAGGGCGAGCCTAGGTCGGAAGGAACACCTGGGGTCCATGTGCTTCGATATCACATGGGTTCGGGTGTCTCTCCACTTGGTGTCGGGACCCCCGTGCGCCATTTGTTCTTCCAAGTGGATCCCCCCGGCACCGTCGAAACACTAAACCTTGATGGTTTCCAACAGGACGACTTGGTGCTGTCGATGGAGGCTATACCGGACTGATCTCCGTCCCCCAAATGAAACAAATAAACCCCCCGACTCAGCAGAGATACGGACGTGTGATCCGGCGGAAGAGGCGGGAAAACAGATAGGGATAACAAAAAGAAGGAACACCGTAAAAGGGAAATGACCAAACAAGCGAGGAAGTCAGGGAAAGGTGTGGAGCCGAGAGACACGTTTGTATCGTACACTCCCAGGAACCTTCTAACTTCCAGATCGGACTCCCAGGCGAGCAGCAAAGACAAAGTCGAAGATGGGGGATCATGGAAAACGGACTCACCAGGACCACCCTTTGGGCCGAGGTACCTAAGCACGGCGACGGTCTTCTCGCCCTTCTTGATTTCGCCCTTCTCCACAGCCTCGACGAAGGCGTCTTCAGTATCAAACGTCCTTGCCCTTCCAGTGAACTCTAGTCCCTCTTTCCCAGTAATTTTAGCAACAGCGCCTCCAGGAGCCAAGTTACCCTTCAGGATCCTGGAAATAAACAATGAATCGGCGAAATAAGTTCAAGTCGGATGAGCCAACAACAAGGGGGCCGGAACCCGAATGTGAGAAAATGGGAAGGGAGGTTCGCGTCGGAATGCCAGGGTCAGGTGGATGGGCAACACCGGCCACATCCCACGGGTCTGGACGAAGAAAATCCATTCGCGGGATAAATGACCCTCCATCAACATCCGAGGAACCGAAAAAAGGAAAAACATAAACGTATGGGGAGCATGCTCCGTGCCGTGCGTGGAATCTCCCATCATCTGGCGCCTTGGGAACGGGCGGACTTACCTCAGGTGCCCTGTCGACTTGATCGGTTTCTCTAGAGGTCTGATGACATCCTGGCTCGTCATCGAGAGCTCCCCGCGCTGATGCACCCATCGTTCCAAGTTCTCTCCCAGCGTCTTCCCGGTAACAGTGAGAGTGTTCCCATCGATCAACTTGTTCTTCAGCAAGTAATGCAAGACCGCTGCACAAACCGTGAATGAGATCTGGTCAATAGAGCGGATCAAGGACAAAATCAGAGGGAAAAAGAAGGACCCTCCGTGTACGACGGAAACGAATGCGGAAAGGTCGAGGAACCAAATCTCGAAAAAGGAACATAGTCTCCAGCAGAAAGGAAGGGGAGTTGTCCAAAAAAGGGAGCCGGAAAAACAACGAACCAGGTATTCCGCCAATCTTGTACACATCCTCCATAACGTACTTCCCACTCGGTTTGAGATCCGCGATGAACGGAACACGGTCTGATACCGATTGGAAATCGTCGATTGTGAGGTCAATGCCGACTGAGTGCGCGATGGCGATGAGATGTAGCACGGCGTTTGTAGAACCTCCGAGGATCATCGTCAACACCTGTTGGCAGAATCGCGAAGATTGCTGAATGAGGACAGCAAACGGTTTCGGATTATGTACGCGATACGGACCATTGCGTTCTCGAAGGCGGCTCTCGTCATGATGTCTCTAGGAAGGATGTTCTTCTCTACAAGGTTCCTCAAGACCGGTCCCACTGAATCGCATTCCTCCAACTTCTCCTTATACTCTGCAGGGAAGGAAGAATCGCCGGGAAGTGTCATCCCCAGTGCCTCCGCAGCACTCGCCATCGTATTTGCGGTGTACATCTAGTGAACCAAGGTCAACAGGATTAAAACCTGGAGTTACCACCCTGACGTACCCCACCACAGGCCCCAGGTCCCGGACAGGCATGACGGACGGTGTCGTAGCGCTCCTTCTCAGCAGCTTCCGTGCGACCGTCCTGTAGGTATTTACCATACGACTGGAACGCTGAAACGACATCAAGTTGTGGTGCTCCCTCGCAAGATCCGGGCCGAATAGTGCCACCGTAAACCATGAGACCTGGCCTGTTCAGTCGGCCGACTGTGAAAGAGAGATCAACTGATGCCTAAATAGCATCGGACTCGGTAACTTACGAGCAATGAGCACGCCTGGCATATTTTTATCGCAGCCAGGAACGACAGCAAGACCATCAAGCCAGTGACCCCCGGCAGCGGTCTCGACCTGATCTGCGATGAGGTCTCGGGACTGGAGGGAATATGACATTCCGCTCGTGCCCATGCTGATGCCGTCACTGACGCCAACAGTGCCGAATTGATAGCCAATCATACCAGCATCGGTGATGGACCTTTTTACACGTTGACCAAGACCGAGCAAATGGCGGTTACATCTGTATCCATCGATCGCACATCAGGAGGGGTACGGGGACAAGTTTTGTGGGGAGAAGGGGGACGTACGGATTTCCTTCGTACCTGTTTGATCGTCACGAAATCAAAGAACGGTTAGAGTCGGAGAGTAAACAGACGGACCAGACACTCGCAACACCAATCATTGCCTTTTGGAAGTCATCGTCGGAATTGACGCCCTCTGTGGCGTAAAGCATGGCCTACATGATGGTGAAAGACGATGAACGTGAAAAAAGGTTAGCCTCGTGTATCGACAAGAACAATAAGGAGGACACGAGACTTGTGCAGCCGTACCTGGCTCGCGCCTTGTGTCTTCGGCTGGGTGATAGTTCTGCTGTACCGGTTCATGACCGGTTTTTGGGAACCAGAGGCGGCAGCATCGCCGTTGACGTTTCTGACGGAACTGGAAGAGGAGAGCAACCTCCTGGATGAGAAGGCAAACCTGGAGCCGAGACGACGTTTCGGAGTTGAGAGCATGACCTCTCAAACGGTCACGCCTGTTCCGTGTGGAAAAAAAAGGGAAGGGTCAAACGCGGTGACTCGCATTGGCTTTTGAAACTGCGCTAGACGCCCGGGCTGTTTCCAAAAAAGGAAGGAGAGCGGAACCCTGCGCAAAACTGCAAGTACGCGACGCTTGACGAGAAAACAGGACTGCGTGATGTTGCACATGTACCCCACTCCTTCTCATACGTACCAAGGTCGGGTGAAGAGGGTTGGGAGCACCGAGAGCGCGGCTAAATCAAACTAACAAACACGCCCCAATGCAACGTTTTCGGGGTGAAAAGATGAGGTTCTTTTCGCGAGATCAGGGAATGCTGATTGTGTTTCCTGGGGAGCGGCCCTCAGCCTGCGGTAGGATTTCAAGGAGAACCACTCACCCTGTGCGTAGGGATGGTTACTCATAACGTAAATTAACCGTTGTCCCTCTTTCAAGCTGAGCCAGGGTAAATAACGTAACAAGTTTAGGGTGAGGTACCAATCCCACGGGGCAAAGGTGACTTTTTGGGCTAACTGTAAGAAGCGTCGATGATTGTCGATCGTCTTCATCTCATCTCGCAGAACTGTACTACAGCCCACATTGCGAAGGGGGCGCTCCAGAACACGCATCGTTGCTTTTTGTTTCTTTCTGCTAAAACTTCACACCCCGCGAATCATTCCCTTTTTGTGTTACCTTACAAAACATCCATACCACCCTTCCTGGGTTGTTCCGGTCGAGTCGTGCCCTTTTTTCCTTCCTCCCTTGAGTTTCACGTCCAAAAATGAACAGAAAAATCAAATCCAGGGGGGGAGGGAGACGACAGCCGGGACGGGGGTCGATGACCAATTTCAATATCCTGCAATACCCGTGTTTCAATTTCAGCTTTTTGGACGACCACTTGTCCCGGAAACACGTTCTGGCGCCGACGGCAGTTTTCCCAGGCTACGACCCGCGGTTCTAGCAGAACTGCCTCGCGTTCCGTTTAGGACTCTACTGTCCGCATCGTGGCGAGAGTTCAAACTCGGATGGTAAGAACCTCATCGGACTTGCCATGAGGAGGGTCTGGAGGGGGGACAGGGACTTGGGAGTTTGCTCCTCCCTTCCCCTTCCCCTCAGATCAACCGTAAACTCATTTTCTCCCGTTTCCATCGCCCCCTGTTTGCAATCTAAGATTGTTTCCTCTTGAGTCCGCCGTCCCCTCAGCGCGACGGATGGAACCCTTATTTCATCTCTCCTCTTCTGTACCGGGCCTTTTTCTTCTCGACTGATCCGCCTCCACCCCTCCGCCCCGAAGCTTCTTCCCCCCCCCTCCTCCCCTTCTCACCTCGCCGTTCAAACGAGGCAGACAAGTTCTTTCCCGAACGTCCCTTACCCCATCCTTTCTCGTGAAACACCATATCGGGAGATATCACCCCCCCTCAATTTCTCTCTTCACGAATAGCGCGACGCATAAATCAGGCACAAAAACTCAATCACGGCAAACAGTCATTCTACACGAGCGAAACACAAAGCGTTTTACACCACCCAACCTCCTTCGGCCCCAAGTGGTTCTGAGTGATGGATGATCAAGGCGCAGGCGGTTCATCGAGGGGCAGGGGCACGGATCCCGAAAGACGACCAATGCGTGAAAGTTCCCTACCGCAGACCCTCCTCCCGCACCTGTATCACGCCCCGCGGCACACCAACTCCGTAATAATTGCGCCCCTGATGGTCCCGGATTGGCACAGCCAGCCTACCAGATCACGCCCGCAGGACTACGGACGGTCTTTACCCTCCCCGTCACATCTTCTACGCCAAACCGAACCCACGCACGATTACGACCACGTTATCTTATCCCGATCTTTGGACGCCTCTCCCATCAATCCCATCTACGTGACTGACCCGGACTTACCCCTTCCAAGACTCGTAGTACAGAGACTACCATCACCGGTCGATGACCCTCCCCACTCGACAAGGGATCGCTCGATGGGTGGGTATCCGTACCCCCCTACGGCAAGATCGTTGAGCACGTCACCCTATGGATCTCACTCTCGCTCGTATTTGCACGCGCTTCCGTACGGACATGAACCGACGTCACGGACCCCCCAGCCCCCACAACCGCCGTCGCACCAAGTCGGACCTTCTCCAGGAATGCAGGACGTGTTCATGGAGGACGTAGGGGTGTTACTCCAGCCAGAGGTGCTAGTCAGACCCCCTCGCGATCCGTATGCGGAGTTGAGACATTCTCCAGGACTTGCGCAGGAGCAGAGGAGGGGCAGGAGCGAAGTTCAGGCGACTCACACCTCACGTCCGCAACGTCCGCAGATTCAAACTCAGGATCATCGAGCGGCCCACGAGCAAGGTTACGTTGGGGGATTTCAGCGAGACCCGCAACACCAGGTGGGATCGTTCCCTTCTCAGTCGATCCGAGGTATGTGTCTGGTTTTTCTTCCTGGCCCCAACGTTCAACGCGTATCGTTTATCGCGTCGAATCTCGCGATATTTTTTCCTCTCTTGGTCCTGTTATCTATTGCCCCGTCCTTTTCCTTATTTCAAACGAGGAGTAGATGACTGATTGACAACATCACGTTCTTTCATTTCGTTTGCCTGTTCTCCGTTATAGAAGGATGGCCACGCACCGCGTATCCCGTGAACCCTTTTGAAGATCAGCAGAGACTGCAACGTCCACCATCCCAGCTGCAACGGCAGCAAGTTCATCACCAGCCACGACCCCAACCGGCGAGGTTTCCGCAACCCCTGAGTGGACCAGGTTACCAAGGAGGCGTAGGGGCCTCTTCAAGCTCGCAGTCAGCGTCTTCAAGTCGAAGCCAAACGATCTTCAGCTTCTCTAGCGGGTTGTATTCCGAAGCCCAATCGGAGATCAAGCCTTTGTATCAAGGGAGTTCAACGGCAGAACCTCCGGTGATCGAAACGCAGGAAGCCGTTCCGGGGCGGAAAAAGGCGCGGAGATCGCCTGCGGTGAAGAAGGGGTTTGGAACGACGACGGAGGAAGGCGGAAGTATGGGCACGAGTGCTGGCGCGACGACTTCAACGAGAAGGAAGCCTACAACAAAGGTGGCCGTTGCTTGTGATTTTTGTCGGGGTAAGCACATCGATCTCCACTCGGTGTTCGTGCTCGAAAATCTGATCGAGCCGCCAATTGGAATTTCCGCTCGCAACGTGTATCTTGGTATTGATTCGCTCTTATTTCCCTTGTTGCGTTGATTAGGACGTAAACTGAAGTGTGACGGAGTGAGACCGTGCTCCAATTGCTCGGCACGGAATGGCGATTGCGCATATCAACCTGGACCTAAGCGGCGCGGGCCGGGAAGACGACCGAAGGAGCCGTCGCGTCGGCGCCAACAGCAGCAACGCCAACAGCAACGCCAGCACCAACAACGACAACGGCGGCGACAACAGGCTCAGCAACAGGCTCCTCCTGATCAGGGCCAGATGTCGATCGGCGCGGGCTCGCCTGGTCCTCCCGGACCACCGCCGATTACGAATATACCCACCGCTGGGATCATCGGGGAAGGGAGTCTTCTGACGCCAGGAGGGAGAATGAACGCTGGCCCCCGGTTACTCTCTCAATCGCCAGGAGCATCAACATCTGAGATGGGGACGGGATCGCGCGCGGGAAGTAAACGACGGCTGTCGGGATCAAGCGTGGAGGAACCGGAACGGAAGAGGTCTCGCATCCGGGAGTTGGAAGGGGAGGAGGGGCCCTGACCCTTTTTTTATTATTTCTTCAACTATTTTTTCTTTTAAAGCCGTGTTGTATTCCTTTTCTTCCTATTCTTACTCTGGCAGCCTATAAGTCCTGGTCGAGTACGGTATTTTCGTCCTATTAGCCACAGAATTAATACGAGTTAGAGAGAAAAAAAACATCCGGATCGCATCAAATAAGCCAAAGACCAAAAGTGGACGCCCTCCCGTCTCCGGTCACTCGAATCCAAACGGGCGTTCCCCCGCTCACTCGCTTCCGACTCTCCTTCCCCCCTTGTCCCCCCTCCCGTTCTTCCGTCCCTCCCTTTCTTCTCCTTTTCTTTTTTTCCCTCCCTCTCCCCATCCACCCATGGACTCTCCAGAGCAGAGGCCGAGGTCACACATCGACGACGAGTACAGGGACTCCCTACCCCCCGTCGGTCCTGCAGGCGTCGCCCCTTTTCACTCTTCCCTCAATGGCCTCGGGGCTCGGAGGAACAGTGTTTACTCAAACATCCCCGGCTACACTCTTATGGTCGCCGGCCAGCGCAGCGGCAAGACCTCCTTCCTCCGTCTCCTCCTAGACACCAGCAATATCGCCCCCACCGTCTCCAAGGAGCAGCTCACCCCCGTCGCAAAGTTCATTCAAGGCTCTAACGGTCACACCTCCCGCGTCCGACATGTTTCCGTAGATGTCATCCTCGACTCCCCCGACTCCGGCGCGCCCCAGCCCGTGTCTCTCACCCTCATTGATACGCCTTCTCTAGACTTTTCCGACGAAGTTTCATCAGAAAGAGTCATCACAGATATTCTTGACCACATTGATTCAAGGTTCGCCGACAGTCCTGACGACGTGAGTCCCCTCCCTCCAATCTCCCTCTTCCGTTTGTTGTGTCCGTCATGTGATCCCGACTCTTCGCGCTTTCCCCTTTGGTCCTCCGGGCTGTAGGAAACGAACGGAAACCATCATGTTCACTTGTAAGTGTCCCGTGTTCGTCTTAGACGCGTATTTCCACGCTCGCTGTATGCGCTCCGGGCTTATCAACCAACCTTTACCGCACACAGATGTATATACTTCCTGGATCCGGATCACGTCGTGCCTCCGCAACAGCCTCCACCTCAGCACCTTGCTCCACTCCGGGCCAGATCCCATAGCATGTCACAAGTTGGCCAGCCCATTTCTCTCGATCCTCCAGTGACGACACATCTCGAAATGCTGCGCGCCACGCTGCCCGAAGCGGACATTACAGCAATACGGCGTCTTTCATCAAGAGTCAACGTGCTGCCGATCATCGCCAGGGCGGACATCCTCACCAATGAACGCCTGGCCGCTGTGAAGATGGCGATCCGACGTGACCTGGCTGAGGCTGGAATCGGCTTCGGTATCTTTGACCTCGACTTTTCCTCGCAGTTGCCAAAACCAGAACAGCAGGGTTCTGGTGCTGGTCCAAGCGAAGTACATGCCGCCAAGACCAATGGTGGTGTCGAGACCAGCGGGAGACCTGCCGCCACTTCTCCCACGCCTTCACCCTCATTAAGACTCCCTTACGCCCTCGTTTCGGCAGATATTTATTCACACAGCGAAGGCTTAGTTCGTACTCCGCCGACTCGTGAAGACCTTGTCCTCCTTTACATGCCATCTCTTACTCAGACACCGATGTTTTCCAACGCCAAACTCACCAAGGGAAAATTCACGAGGTCCTTCAGGTGGGGAACCCTTGACGTTTTAGACCAAAACCACTGTGATTTTAGGCATTTGAGGACGGCCATCTTCCATCACATGAAGGTGAGATTCTACACGATCCCACGGCATTTGGCGGTGAGCTAAAAATCCGTCAATCAGACGCTGCAAAAGTACACAAAAGAGTACTTGTATGAGAAGTATAAGATGGAAGCTCCTTCACACGGCCATCCCATGCAACGGCATCAAAATCCCCGTCCCCACCACATGCCTCCGCTACCCCGCAATCACCGGCCGCTCATGACTATCGATGTCGCCCCTCAATTCGGTGGACCCGCACGCCGTACATCCCTCGTCTTACCACCCCCGTCGTTATCGCACGAAGGGGAAATGATGAATTCTCCAATGCCCATCCGACCTAACTCGACAAAGATGCCAGGGTCAACTGGAAGTAAGTCGTTCATCCGCAGTTTTGTCATTTCCGGACCATCTCACGTATCAACGGGGTCTAGAATCGCAACGGACTAGGTCAAAGAAGATCACTGTCGCGTGCAACTTCTGCAGGTGTAAGTCACCCGCTTGATCGTCATTTCGGTTTTTTCGAAATCGGTCACGGAACAAGCAATTGTGTGGCCATTTGCGCTGACATCAGAGCTTTCTGATTTTTCCCAGCCCGGAAATTGAAATGTGATGGGGGAAAGCCCGCTTGCGGACAGTGTTTCAAGCGGTCGAATACTTGCGACTATATCCCCCATTCGAAACGCCGTGGGGTTGGCCGGACCCGGAAGCTACCTGAAGACGACAGTGCGAGCGAGTTGGATAGCGGGGATGAGGTTGGCGGGGGAGCTGAGATGGACGGGGGTTCCGCCTCTCGGTCTCCAGAGGTGTCAACCATTTCCGTCAACCGGGTCAACGGCAATCTCGAACAGGCCGGTAGTTCGATGAATCATCTCTCCGAGATCCGCCGAGCGGTTGGACCTCCGCACCACGATCCACAGCCTCTCCGACTGTCCCCTGTCATTCATGGTTCTTCGATGTTACCCAACGATAACGGCGGCCTTCCGCCGCCACCCGGCGCTGGCATTGGCCCATCCCATCACTACCGACCCTATGCTGGCTCAAATCATGTTGGCAATCAGGATCTTCCACCAATCACAACGTTACCCGTCAATGGGTCATTGAGATCAGAAGACTCGGTTCTTCCGCCAATTATCTCCATCTCGGATCAACACCCATCTCGCTCCCCCAATCAACAGCCACTCACTCACCCACCCCCCGGAACTCCTGCTGGACAACTTCCAGATGGCCAACAGCTCGGTAGACCGAGGAAGAGGGCTTCAACCACTGGCTCTGGGAGGGGTAGTCGGTCCCATTACGCATCTAAAATCGTTGCGTGTAATTTCTGCCGAGGTACGTACACTTGGACCGCTCTTCTGGTGGCGCTTCCGTGGTCGATATGATCCGGGGGTGACGCTTCTCCGTTTGGAAGTTGAACCCTAACTGATGTGATCAATTCCTTTTCCTTGTTTCCCCTTCGTTTGACGCCCGGCATGGCTGATTTCACATTTCCAAACGGAAACAGCCCGCAAGACCCGTTGCGATGGTGAACACCCCGCATGTGGTGCTTGCTCTCGAAGGTCTCTGGCGTGCAGCTACGTCAATGAACCATCACCCTCAATGGGGGTCGGACCTGGACCCTCTGGAACCGGAAAGAGGAAGAGCGTGGGGGATTCTCCTGACGAGCGTCCTATTATGGATCACCATCTGGACCGCGAACGCGAACGGGATGATAGACCCGGACCTCCGCCTTTGTCGTCACTTTCGGTGTCCGTTTCGTCCTCGATGATCCCCACCCCCACGTCCGGTGGACCGTCTGGGGCAACTTCCGCGAAGAGCTTGTCCCCGCCTGTTGGATCACATTATGGGCTTCATGGACACAGCAATACGTACCCTCCCCCGCCTCCCCCACCTCTTAAGACACCACCACAGCCATTTGGACTGTCTGGTAGTGGGGGTGCGAGCGATAGTGGTCACAGCGATGGTTCGGAAGGCATCAAGAGAGGACCTGGACCGATGGAGTTGGACGGCATGGGACCTACGAAAAAGATGAGGTATGGCGAGTGATGATATACCCCCACCCTATACGGAGATCGCATGTGGATGGGCCCTCGCAACCTACCCTCTGGTCATATCCCTCGCACGTGGAACTCTAGTCTGCGGTTTGTGGTTGGCGTGTATTTCCTGCCCTCAGCTGCCATATGGATTTATTAGATGGACTCTTTCCCGCTCTTCCTTCCCTTTTCTTTGTTCTTGACGAAACTCGCGGCCATTACACAGGCACGCTCCATTGTCTCTCACTCTTTCTGCCCCACGACCACACATCATTACAACACCCATGTATGCACACCGTCCATCTCCTGGTGTCCCTCGGTCTTTGGCTCCCTCGGTCCTCGTTGTAACTCACTATTGTCTCATCCCCTCGCTTCCCTTTTCTCTCTTTTTCGTCTTGTTTTTTCCTCAGTCCTGGGTGATTATACGCGTGTTTTGGTTCTGCCTGTGTCCGTTCTCTCTTTCCATTTCTGTTCTCGACTCTCAATGTCTCGACGAGAAGCCGTTGAAGAAATAAATTCTGTATAAATGTATACTGTATCCCTTCACCCTCCCGTTTCTTCTCCCCTTTATTTGTGATAACTTGCCCTTCCCTGCACAGTGAGCAGTCGGTGCCCTTATTTATGCACACCTTTCGTAAAAGGCACTCCTTCTTGTCCCTTCCTTCACCCCCCTCGGTCGTATATAAGTTTCATATACCCTCCCTCTCTTTCGCTTACGTACCCTTACCATCTCACCATCGTATCCTCTATTTGTGGAAATATTCATGTTAGACGTGTCTCGAGTGTATGCTTCGCTGTATGCTCGAGACTTTTCGGAGGATTCATTTACGATGGGGGGTACTATATGTACGGACGATTGAGTGGAATGAAATCTGTCTGGCGGAAAGTTACCATTGTGTCATAACTCCAGGACTCAGACGGAAGCGTTCTTGAATTGTGTCGTGAAGTGGAAAAAGACTGCACACATCCTCACATCCGAATTCTTTTTTGCGTCGTCCCCCCACGCCAGGCGTGAATCCACAACAGATAATCCTCCTGACTGTCGCTACGCTCACCTCCGCTTCACCATGGGAGTGTTTTTCTTTGCTGTGGTGAACCGTTTGTGTTGCACTTCCAGCGGACAGCGCCCTGATCTACTGGACCCTCTCTGAATCCTCGGCCCCTTTCCACTCGTTTCCCTCCGTCCTTTGTGCGTTGAGACAAAGGCTGAGTTCCCTCCGCCTATCCTACGCATTCCAATTTCGTGGTCCTATATTTACGACACACCCTGGCGTCTCTCCGACCCCACCCGATCGCGATCTCCGTCCTTCTCCCTGGCACTGTGGTTAGCTGGAGAGCTAACCAGAGCGCATAGGGTAAGAACCAGAAACCTGCACCAAATGGAAGTCCAGTTCAAACAAACAATGGCGCGCAGGGAGAGGGGTTGGGCGTGAAAACTTGTTGAAATTGTTATCGTTTCCATCCGGTTGTGGGCCGTATTATTACGTAAGTCCAGAGAGCACCAACTCGCTGTCGTTCATACAACTTAGTCTTCAGCTTCAGCGTTCGGGTGTCTGGTCCGACGAGCATAATGAATAGGCTATGGAGCTCTTCTACGACGGTGCTGATGGTAAGTGATTTCTCAGGGACACGACTTCGCATCAACTACCTTGATGCAACAGCAAATCCCCGACATCGTGACTCCTGAAGATGTCAAAATCCTTCAGAGTTTTAAGCAACCTCCCCTTGAATGGGTTCGCTGTTGTGAGGCAATGACTCGCCAATACGGAAACCAACCGTTCTTTGTCGCAAGGGTCACAGAACGGTTGCTGTTTTTCGGAGCGATTCGGGTTGCTGAATGGATGTTACGCGAGGTTTGAGTCGATTTAGTGGCTGATGTGGGTCCGTTTCGAGCCTGATACTTAAATCCACCGTTAGGTCAGGGAGAGCCTGCTTGGTATCGAAGATATGTAACCAACCACTGAGTGATGTGCTAAAGCAGCCGCTAAGCGAGCGACGGAAAATATGAAGAGTCCCTGAAATGTGCGTACTTGAGTCCGCGTTCTGCCTGATGGGAAGTTGAAGCTGATAGCTTTACAGTTAACTACTCCCAAATCTGGCGGCCGAGCCGGGAACACAAATTCCCCCTGGATCTGCCCCTACCTGACGGTCACGAACAAGTGAAGGAAGCGTGGGCAAAATTGTTGTCTCGGGATGAAGGTTGTCGGCGGAAATACGTCGTCCGACATGCCATAGACACGAATTCTGTTGGAGACATCTTCGTGCTCGAACCAAGCGTGCGCGGTTGTTCACTGGAGTGGAGTCTTGTTACCAAAAGGGTCTAGTCAGAGGACGACATTGCCCATCGAGGTGTAGACAAAGGTCGGCTCACGAGGAGCGAACTCGTTTGCACCCTTTTAGGTAACCACGAATGGATTAGGGACGTCTTACGTGGAACAGCTTCGGTTCGTCCCATCCTTTCCTTGCTCTCTGACCCCGCAAACTCCCAACCTTAGGGCTACGACATCGTATCCGAGCTCGTGGACGAACCGCAAAAATTCAGTAGGCAGAAGATGTGCGACGCTCACACCAAAATTATGGAGACTTTTCGGGTTTTCCATTTCGCCGGTAATGCGCAGTACATCCCCCCGGGCGGGACTAGAACCACCACCCAGAAGACCGTCACGTTCTGGGGGAGGAATACGGTTGCGCAGTGTTGTCCATACATGAGTGTTGATAAAGAGATTGATTTTATCTGCGATTAGGCGAAGGTGCATTCTCCCCTCTTCTATGTCCGCACTTTCTTCGTGCAGCACCGATAGAAGCACATGCGGACTCGGCCACAGAACCCATTTGCGACTGCTAGT
>Ga0307515_10011575_pt1 | contig 16732 bp, 11 predicted proteins | sample 17_EM_MG_FD_194513 | JGI IMG/M metagenome (GOLD analysis project Ga0307515, IMG submission 194513) | Populus trichocarpa ectomycorrhiza microbial communities from riparian zone in the Pacific Northwest, United States - 17_EM | ecosystem: Host-associated > Plants > Roots > Unclassified | place... | reverse complement strand
GGCGGCCGCCAGAGCCCGGTCGTTGATGCTGGTGTCCCGTGGACGGCCGCGTCGACGGAGAGTCTCTGCCATGCCCGTATCGTAGTCACCAGGCATATTTATAGGACGACCTCTTCTATAATTCGGGCGGCCTGGCTACAGTCCGGGGACGGGTCCGCCTGATGAAGGAGGGCAGCCATGCGCGCTGCGGTGCTGCGGGGCGGGACGGTCACGGCCCGGGTCATCGACGATCCGGTTCCCGGGCCGGGTCAGCTGCTCGTTCGCTCCCTCGCCTGTGGGATCTGCGCGTCGGATCTGCACTTCATGGATCATCCGGAGGCCGGCGCCGAGGACGACAGCGGGATGTCGACGTACGACCAGGACGTCGACATCGTGATGGGCCATGAGTACTGCGCCGAAGTCGTCGGCTACGGACCCGGCACCGAGCGGCGGATCCCGGTCGGCACCCGGGTGAGCTCCCTGCCGGTGCTGGTCACCGCGGGTGGCCGCAAAATCATCGGCCAGAACCCAGAGTCGCCCGGCGGGTTCGGCGAGTACCTGCTGCTGACCGAGGCCGGCACCCGGGTCGTGATCTCGGAGCTGCCGAGCGAGATCGTGTGTGTCGCCGACGCGATCTCCGTCGGCTGGTCGACCGCCTCGCGGGCCCGGCTGACGACGCGCGAGGTGCCGCTGGTCATCGGCTGCGGCGCGATCGCCCTGTCGGTGATCGCGCGGCTCAAGCTCCTCGGCGTGGGCCCGATCGTGGCGGCCGACTTCGTGGCGTCGCGCCGCGCGACCGCGCGGGCGATGGGCGCCGACGTGGTCGTCGATCCGGCCGAGATCTCACCGTACGACGCCTGGCGCGAGGTGGCTCGACGAGGTGCCCGGCGCGCTCGACGCCGCCCGCGACGCGAACGGGCCGGCCCGCATCATCGTCGTTCCCTGAGCGGCGCCACGCGCACTACGAGAGGGGCTACGCGGGATGGCCGAGATCGACGAGCTTCGGGCCACGGTCGAGCTGCTCGCGGCCCAGGTCCGCGAGCTGTCCGACCAGGTCGAGATCATGCAACTCGTCGCCCAGTACGGGCCGGCTGTCGACAGCGGCTCGGGTGCGGCCGCGGCGGCGCTCTGGAGCGAGGACGGCACCTTCGACGCCGTGCCGCAGCGGCGGATGCGGGGCCGCGACGAGATCGCCGGCATGGTCCACGGCGACGGCCACCAGAGCCTGATCCGCAACGGCTGCGGCCACGTCCTGACCGTTCCGCACATCGTCGTCGACGGCGACCACGCGACCGGCCGCAGCTACGCGCTGAACATCCGCTGGGACCCCGGCGCCGACCGGTTCTGGCTCGCCCGGGTGTCGGCGAACACCTGGCGCTGGGCGCGTACGCCCCGGGACTGGCGCATCACCGAACGCGTCAACGCCAGCCTGGACGGCACCGCCGAGCACCGCGAGATGCTCGCCCCCTAGTTGAGGAGTGCACCGTGACTACAGCTCTGACCAGCAGGTACGGACCGTGGGGCGTGGTCGCCGGCGGGTCCGACGGCGTCGGCGCCGCGTTCGCCCACGCGCTGGCCGCCCGCGGCATGAACGTCGTGCTGGTCGCGCGGCGCGTGCCCGTGCTGGCGGCCGCCGCCGAGGAGATCCGCGCGCGGCACGGCGTCGAGGTGCGCACGGTCGCGCTCGATCTCAGCATCCCCGGCGCCCTGGCCCAGCTCGCCCAGGCGACGGCCGAGCTGGAGGTCGGGTTGTTCGTGTACAACGCCGGGGGTGACGACCGCAGCGTCGCGTTCCTCGACAAGGATCTCGACACCCACCTCGAACTGGTCCACCGCAACTGCGCCGGCGTCCTGGAAGCGGCCTACCGGTTCGGCACGCCGATGGTGGCCCGGCAGCGCGGGGCGATGGTGCTGGTGACCTCCGGCGCGGCCTGGGCGGGCGGCGCCACGCTGGCCGCGTACGGGGCCACGAAGGCGTTCGATCTCATCCTGGCCGAAGCCCTGTGGGCGGAATGGCGCGGCAGCGGGGTGGACGTCCTCGGTCTCGTGCTCGGCCGCACGGACACCCCGTCGCTGCGCCGGGTGCTCGACGCGAGCGGCGGATCGTACGGCGAGCTGGCCGACCCCGACGACGTCGTACGGGAGGCTCTCGACCATCTCGCCGACGGACCCACCTGGATCGCTGGCAGCGAGGGCCCCGGAGCCGGGTCGCCGGTGGGCGCGCTGAGCCGCCGGGACGCCGTGCTCGCGATGAGCCGAGGCGTGTCCGCGAGCCGCGAATCCTGAGAAAATCAGCCGATATGTCCGTTCGAGGCTCCCCCATCGGACACCGGCGATATTCTGACCGCGACAGTGCCGGTCCTGCGTTCCCCGGGACCGGCGCAGCCGCCGAGCCGAGGCGACCTTGGGGGAACGATGCCACAGCCCGCGGTCGATCCGAGCGGTCACGGTGCCGGCCGGCGGCATCAGTCGCAGGCCGTGCTCGCTGCCGCGCTGCAGGCGTACGTCGCCATCGACACGCACGGCCGGATCGTCGGCTGGAATCCGGCCGCCGAAACCACCTTCGGGCACGAGAGCGCTCACGCCTTCGGGCGGGACCTCGCCGATCTGATCATCCCGCCGCGCTACCGCGACGCGCATCGCGCCGGGCTGGCCCGGCTGGCCGCGGGCGGGCCGAGCCAGGTCATCGGCCAACGGCTGGAGCTGGCCGCGCTGCATCGCGACGGCCACGAGTTCCCCGTCGAGATGACCCTGACCGTCACCGACGAACCCGACGGGCGGCTGTTCCACGCCTTCGCCCACGACATCACCCGGGCCCAGCGGGCCAGCAGGTTCGCCGCGGTGGAGTCCGCCGTGGCGCGCGGGCTCGCCGATTCCGAATCGAGCACCGGCGCCGCGGCGCGGGTCGTCGAGGCTCTCGGCGTACGGATGGGCTGGCCGGTGGTCGAGCTGTGGCTGGTCGACGCCGACCGGCCGGCGCTGACTTGCGCCGCCCGCCACGTCGAGCCCGGCCGGCGGCTGCACGACTTCGCCGTCGACGCGCTCGAACCCGGCGTCGGGCTGCCCGGGCGGGTCTGCGCCGAGGCCGCGCCGCACTGGATCCCGAACCTGTCCGCCGACACCGCGTCGCAGCGCAGCCGGGCCGCCGCCCGCATCGGGTTGCGCGTCGCCGTCGGCGTGCCGTTGTCCACCGGCCGCCGCACGCTCGGCGCGCTGTGCGTCTATGGCGACCGGGTGGAAGACCCCGAGGACACCCTGCTCGCCCTGCTCAGCGGGCTCGCCGCCCAGGTCGGGCAATACCTCGAACGGCGCCGGGCCGAGGAACTGACCATCGAACTGGCCCGCACCAAGGACGAGTTCCTCACCATGGTCACCCACGAGCTGCGCAACCCGCTGTCCGTGATCACCAGTACCGCGGCGCTGTTCGACGACGAACTCGACGAGCTCACGGGCGAGCAGCAACGCGGATATCTGCGCATCATCGCCCGCAACGCGCAACGTCTGGCCGTGATGGCCGACGACCTGCTCGACCTGGCCCGGCTCGAATCCGGGCACCTGGCGATGGACCCGACCGCCACCGACCTGTGCGACGTCATCGCGCAGGCCGTACAGGCGCACGCCGCGCCGGCCGCCGGCAAGCGCCTCACCATCGTGCTGAATCTGCCGGAACAGCTCGATCTGCACGGCGACCCGCAACGGCTCCGCCAGGTCGCCGACAATCTGTTGTCCAACGCGATCAAGTACACCCCCGCCGGCGGCACCATCACGATCACCGCCGGCCTCGACGGGACCGGCCAGACGATCACCTGGACCATCGCCGACACCGGGATCGGCATCCCCCAGGCCGAACAGTCCCGGCTGTTTCGCCGCTTTTACCGCGCGTCCACCGCGGTCGCGAAACGCATCCCCGGCACCGGGCTCGGCCTGGTCATCACGCGCACCATCATCGAGTGTCACCACGGCACCATCACCCTGGCCCGGCACAGCGGCCCCGGCACCACCTTCACCATCGAACTGCCCACCAAGCCGCAGCTCGACGCGGGCCTCGGGCAGCCGCGAAACGGGCTGCCGGCCTGATCGCCGCGGGCCGGCGCAGAGGCGATCGCGAATCCGGGCGGAAACGTCCGGATTGGGTTCTAGGGTGCCGGCATGACAACTCCGCGGGGAAGGTGACGGCGTGCGATCTCGTACGAAAGGCATGTGGTGGGGAACGGCTATCGAGGCGCCTGATCCCGGCGCGCTGGCGAGGTTCTATGCCGAGTTGCTCGGCTGGCCGATCGGGCACGAGGAGCCGGGCACCGCGATCCTCGCCGCTCCCGAGGGGTCCATCTACATCGTGTTCCAGCAGGCGACCGGCTACCGGGCCCCGGTGTGGCCGCCGGTCGACGGCGAGCAGCGCCCGATGATGCACTTCGACTTCCAGGTCGGCGACCTCGACTCCGCGGTCGCCGAGGCGGTCGCGCTCGGCGCCTCGCTCGCCGCGCACCAGCCGCAGGAGCAGGTCCGGGTGCTCTTCGACCCGGCCGGCCACCCGTTCTGCCTGTGCCGCGACGACGGCTGAGCCGTCAGTGGGTGATCGTGGTGAGGTCGGTGATGTGGCGCATCCAGTCCTGCAGCTCGGTGGAGGCCGCCTCGCCCTTGGCGATGACGGCGAGGGTCTTGCCGGAGAGGCGGTTGCGGTCGTTCTGCGTGAGGTCCTGCGAGGTCAGCACCAGCACCGGGATCTCCCGGGTGACGGGGTCGTCGTGCAGCGCGGCGATCACGCCGAAACCGTCGAGCCCGGGCATGAAGAGATCGCAGATGATCAGGTCGAAGGTGTGCGCCCGGGCCAGGCGGAGCCCGTCGAGGCCGTCGACGGCGTCGACCGCGCGGATGCCCTGCCGCTGCAGCAGCTGGCCGACGACGGCCAGCGTCGCGGGGTCGTCGTCGATGACCAGGACGTTGACCGTGCGGTCGCTCAGCGGCGGGATGAAGCCGTGGTGCACGAGCCAGCCCAGCATCGCATCGGGCTGGACCGGCTTGACGAAGCAATCGACGGCGCCGAGCGCCACGCCGACCTCCCGATCGTCGACGATGCTGATGATCGCCACGGGGATGTGCCGCAGCTGCGGGTCGTCCTTGAGCTGTTGCAGCACGCGGCGCCCGTCGATGCCGGGCAGGATCAGATCGAGCAGGATCAGGTCGGGCCGGCCCGAGCGGGCCGCGGCCAGGCCGTCCTCGCCGGTGGCGGCGATGGTGACGAGATACCCGGCACGGTGCAGATGGGTGCGCAGCAGCAGCGCGGCCGCGGTGTCGTCCTCGATCACCAGGATCCCGCCGGCGGGATACGCCGCGCCGGCCGGATCGCCCGGCGCGCCGGGATCGGTGTGCGGCGCGGCCGGCAGCGTCAGGGTGAAGCGGGCGCCATGACCGAGTTCGGACTCACACGTGATGTCGCCGCCGTGGGCCTGAGCCAGCCGCCGGGCGAGCGGCAGCCCCAGGCCGGTGCCGCCCTTGCGCAGCTCAACGTCCCCGACCTGGGCGAATTCGGTGAAGACATGGGCCTGGTCGGCCGGCGCGATGCCGGGCCCGGTGTCGGTGACGGACACGTGGACCTGGTCGCCGGCGCGATGCGCGTTGATGAAGATCTGGCCGTCGCTCGGGGTGAATTTGATGGCGTTGGAGAGCAGGTTGGTCAGGATCTGCCGGAAGCGGACCCGGTCGGTGGGAATGGTCAGCGGCGGGATCGCCGTCGTCACTTGCAGCTTCTTCTCGTTCGACAACGGGCTCAGCGCGGCGACCACCTCGTCGATGGCGCTGGGCAGCTCGAGCGGCTCGGGAAAGAGCTCGATCCGGCCGGCCTCGACCTTCGACAGGTCGAGCACGTCGTTGATCAGCACGAGCAGGTGCCGCCCGCCGGTACGGACGTGCTCGATCCAGTCGATCGGCACCGAGCGGATGTCCCCGTCGGCCCCTTCGTTGGCCATCAGTTCGCTGAAGCCGAGGATGGCATTGAGCGGGGTCCGCAGCTCGTGGCTCATGTTGGCCAGAAACTCCGACTTCTGCCGGGAGGCTTCGCGCGCTTCGTCGCGAGCGACCGCGATCGCGGCCTCGGCTTGCCACTGGCGCCGCTGGGTGCGCAGCAACAGCACGATCCCGGCGCACACGACCAGGCCGAGCGGGAGCCCGATCGCGAGGATCGTGCCGCGGATCGAGTCGGCTCCGGCGTAGGCCTGGTCGCGGGGCACGGCGGCGAAGACGGTCCAGCCGAGCGGGGTGACTTGCTGGCGTACCGTGAGCAGCTCTTCGCCGTGGTAGTCCAGGGTGACGAGCCGGCCGGGCGGGGCGGCGGCGGCCGATCCGACCGGAACGCCGGCCACGGGACCCAGGGCCGAGGGGCGACCGCCGGGCGTCGCCACCAACTGGCCCTTCTGGTCGGCGATCCACAAGCTCACGCCCTGCGCCTTGGCGACGCTGTCGACGATCTCCTGCACCTCGCCGAGCTCGACGCTGGCGGCGAGCACGCCCAGCGGCGGCCCGAGGTTCTGCCCGGCCGGGCCCGGAGCACGGACGTAGGTCGCGATCGACACCACGAACGGGTGCCCCGGCGCGGCCGACACGAACGCCTCCGAGACGTAGGTATTGCCCGTGGAGACGAGCCCCTTGAAATAGCCCCGGCCGCTGAAATCCGTCCCGATCAGCCGCGGCGCGCCCGGTATGGCCCGCAGGACGCCGTCCAGGTCGAGCAGCCCCGGGGTGGTCCGCCCGAGCCGATACTCCTGCAGAGCCTGCAACTGCTGGTCGATCTCGGCACGGTCGAAACGGTCCGGATCGCCGTCCGCGAGCGCCCGGACCAGGCGCGGGCGCTTGGCGGCGCCTTCCACCAGCGAGACGATCGATCCGACCTGCTCCGCGATCACGGCACCGGACAACGCCGTCGTCAGCCGCAGCCGAGCGGCGACCTCATCCCGGACGGCCGCCTCGGACTTCGACAGCGTCAGCGTGGCCAGGACGACCAGCGGCACGAGCGCCCCGAGCACCGCCAGCGCACACATCCGCAGCGCCTTGCGGGTAAGCAGCCCACGCTCCCCGGACAAGGCAAGCCCACGAAGTTTCACCCGAACCCCACCCGACCCATCCGCGCCGACACCGCCGGAAGGAGTCCCCAACGCCCGAGCGAGTCCCCCGCGGGGCCCGGACGCGGCCACCCAGTGCCGCGCCGAGAGACTCTCACCCCCACAACATAGGCCTACCGCCAGAATCCGGGATAAAAAGCGCCCCGAAGACGGCGCGGATCACCGGCCGGCGCCCATAGATGAGAGACAACGACCGCGTGGAGTAATGGTGACGGGTGTGGCGATCGCCTGATTCTTCGTGACAACTCGGGCGGATCTGCATTGCCGACCGGGGCCTCGGCCGGGACCATCGGCGTCGCATCGGACCCGGTAAGTCTCTCTTGCCCAGGAAGGACACGACGACACGTGCAGTCACACTCCTCCGCGCACGTCGACGGCCTCGACGAGCCCGCCACAGTCGATCTCAGCGGTCGGTGCGTGGGGAACTCGTACATCCTCATCTGCCCCGTCGGGCAGGGTGCCACCGGGACGGTGTGGCGTGGCATCGAGCGTTCCTCCGGTACGCAGGTCGCCGTCAAGCTGTTGCACGAGGGTCTGCTGCGCCAGCCGAAGCTGGTCACCCGCTTCGTGCAGGAGCGCACGATCCTGATGATGCTGCGCCACGAGAACATCGTGGGGGTGCGGGACCTGTTCAGTGCGGGCGAGTCGCTCGCTCTGGTGATGGACTTCGTGGCGGGCGGCAGCCTGCGGGAACGCCTGCGGGCGCACGGCACGCTCGCCCCGGCCGAGGCGGCGCGGCTGCTGGCCCAGGTGGCGTCCGCGCTGGCCGAGGCGCACGGGCTCGGCGTCGTGCACCGCGACGTCAAACCCGACAACATCCTGCTGCAATCCCACGACGGGCGTCTCGACGTACGCCTGACGGATTTCGGAATCGCCCGCGTGATCGACGCGGCGGGCCTGACCACACCCCACTCGATCATCGGTACGCCGCACTACATGGCCCCCGAGGTGATCAGCGGCGGCGACGCCGGCCCGACCGCCGACGTGTACGCGCTGGGCGTCGTGCTCTACGAACTCGTGGCCGGACGCACGCCGTACGCGGGCGAACCGATCTCGGTCTTGCGGCAGCACCTGGAGGACGCGCCCGCCCGGCCGGCCGGCACCCCGGACCGGACCTGGGCGGTGATCGAGTCCTGCCTCGCCAAGGACCCGGCCCGGCGCCCCACGGCCGGCGACCTCGGCCCCATGCTGCGCGATCTCGCCCGGGAGACGGCGGCTCAGCCGGCCCTGCCCGCGCCGCCGGAGGTTCCCGAGCAGCCAGAGGTTTCCGAGCCGCCGAGCCTCGGCCCGGCCGCCTACCCGTCGGTGCCGGAGCATCCGCGGCCGGCCCGCAACCGTCCCCGCAACGGAGCCCGCAGCTGGCTCTGGCGCCGCCCCGGCGTGATCGCCGCCCTGGCCGCCGCTTCCCTGCTCGCCTCGGGAATCGGCGGCTACCAGGTCTGGAACGGGCGCGACGCGGGCGGCACCCACGCGACCGACACGCCCGCCCAGGGTCTCGGGGCCGGTGACCCCGGGCCGGCGGCACCTGCGACGCCGACCGCATCGCAGGTGCCGCCCGCGCTCGCCGCGGCCGTCGGCGAGCCGGCCGCCACCGGATCAGCCGGCCTGGAGCCGTCCATCGGTGCGCAGGCCCGGATCTCGGCCAGGCCGACCGGGATCGCGGTGTCCGCCGGCCCCGGTCAGGCCGAGGTCTCGTTCGGGCCTTGGCGGTGCGGCGACGAGTATTCGTGGGACGTCGGCCACCCGGTGCTGGCGCAACCGTGCCATGCCATCGGCCCGGCGGTCCGGGTGGTCGGCCACATGGAGGCCACCCCCGGTGTCCAGGCTGACATCTCCGTGTCGGTGCGGGACGCGGCGACCGATCAGGTGGCCGCGGGGCCGTACACGTGCGAGGGTCTGATGTTCACCGACTTCGCCCTCAAACACAGCTGCGGGCCGGTGGACCTGCGGCCACCGCACGGCGGCCGCTATGTCGTGGTGGAGACCTGGCAGTACACCGGCCGGAGCCTGTTGCCCGGTGGCACGGCAAAAGGCCCCGAGTTCAGCTGGTAAGAGGGGCCAGTTCGGGCTCGGCGATGCTCGTCTCTTGCAGAGGTTCCGGGTCCGGGGTGGTGTGCTCGACCGGCCGTCGTGGTGCGCGGTTGAGCAGGAGGCGGGTCACGTCGGGGCGGGCATAGTGCCCGACCGGGTCGGCTGCGGCCTTGGCGAACGGGATGGCCGCGAGGTCGATGTCGGCGTACAGCAGCCCTTCGGCGTCTTCGGGCAGCGGCTCGGCAAGCGGCCGGCCGTCCGGGCCATAGATTCTGGCGAAGCCTCCGCCGCGCTGCAGTAGTTGCTGCTTGGTCGGGGTGTCGCAGAACAGCTCCAGGCCGGCGTCGCCGACGACGGCGCAGGGTGCGAGGACGAACACCTGGCCTTCGGCGGCGTACAGCTGGGACGCGGCGGTGTTGACCTCGGGGCCGAGTGCGTAGGCGGCACCCTTGTACACCGAGAAGCTCGGCCAGGCCGCGACGTGCACCTGCTCGTTCATGCTGAACATGGCGTATTTGGTCAGCGGCTGCAGGTGCTCCCAGCAGCACAGCGCGCCGACCCGCCCGATCGGCAGGTCGTGCACGGCCAGATCCGAGCCGCCGCCCTCGCCGAAGACGGTGCGTTCCACGTGGGTCGGCTTGAGCTTGCGCCGGGCGCCGACCAGCTCGCCGGTGGCGGCGATGATCGCCTGCCCCATGTAGAGGCTGCCGCCGTCGCGTTCGCTGTAGCCGGCGACGACGGTGATGGCGTTGGCGCGGGCCGCATCGCACAACCGCTGGAATCGCGGGCCGTCGAGGGCGAGTGAGTTGCTGTGGTACCGGCCGACGAACTGCATGCCCCACGCGGGCGAGTCGAGCCAGAGCCACCACGGGTACCCCGGAATGAACGTCTCCGGGAAGGCGATGAGCGCGGCTCCGGCGCGCGCGGCCTCTTCGATCAGCGCGATGCTCTTGTCGATGGTGGCGTCGGCGTCGAGCCACACCGGCTCGGCCTGCACGACGGCGGCCTTGAACGCGCCCGAGTATTCGATCATGTCGGTGTCCCCTTTCAGTGGGTCAGTGCGGTGTGGCGGTCGGCCAGCGGCAGGAATCCGGTCATCGGGTGGCAGTTGACGTACTCGGCGGTGACCGCGCCGGCGGGCAGCACCGAGACCTCGTGCCAGAAGGCGACGTCCAGCGGCCCTTCGCCGCCGCCGACCATCTGGAAGAAGCTGGCGTAGATGTCCAGGTGGGTGCGGTGCGACTTGCACCAGGTCATCAGGTGCTCCAGCGAGGCGAACCAGGCGACGGTGCAGGCTCGGTCCAGGGCCGTACCGTCGGCCGCCTCCTCGTCGACGTTGCGGGCGGCGATGCAACCGGAATCGGCGTGCTGCGCCAGGAAATCGACGCCGCGGTCCTTGACCGGTTTGACGTCACGCAGGTAGGTCTCGCGGTAGAGGGTGCTGGCCGACCAGTCCTGAGCGGTACGGATCAGCGCGACGTTGCCCGGCACCTCGACGCTCAGCCGGCGGCCCCGGGTGTCGGCCGGCCGGGGCGTGTACACCGGCATCTCCGGCGCCAGCTCGCTCTCGGCCGAAGCGGGAATCCGGTCCCGGGCCGCGCCCCAGTAGTCGTGGGTGAGCGTTTCGCGCACCTCAACCGCTTGGACGAGACCACTTGTGGCGTAGTCCTCGCGGCGGTGCGTGTGCAGGGTTTCGGCGTGGCCGGCCGGGATGACGCACGCCTCGCGCCAGTGCCCGACGGTGCCCTCGCCGGGCAGCGCGTCCCACCGGGAGCGGACCCGCCCGCTGGCCGCCCAGCGGCGGTACCGGTCGGGGTCCGGCCAGTAGACCAGCCACACCACGTTGTGCTCGCCCGCGGTGTCGACGAACGAGCCGCGGTCGACCAGGGTCGGGCCGTCGGCCTCGGCGAACGACTCCCGCAGCAGGGCGGCCGCGTCGCTGGCCGCCGCCCGGGTCGGTGCCTGGCAGCCGTACTGCGCGAAGACGAAGGCGGAGGTGGTGCTGGGAAGCTGCGCGCTATATGCGGTGAACCGGGGCGTGTGTCCCGCTCGTGCGTTACCTGGCATGGTTCCTCCTGCTGCTTTTCAACTGCGTCTTTTCAACTGCGTCAGGGACCGAACGTAGGCCGGACCGGCCGGCGTTCTTGGACGCCCGCGCACGGGTTCTTGACTCACGGCGAACTGGGCCTGGTTACACCGGCGAAGTGCGGTGGTAGCTTCCACGAAAGATCCGTCGCGTTCCCTGGCAAGGAAGATGAGCGTCGTTGTCTCCACGGACACGCTGCCGGTCGGTGACCGACCGGCCTTCTGGCATGACGTGGTCTGTCAGACGTTCGTGCCGCTTCGGGTGGCGATGGCGGACAATGACCATTTCTCCGGTTCGGTCACTACCGACCGGCTGGGGCAGATGCAGATCTCCACGGTCGATGCGCAAGCACAGCAGGTCACCCGGACGCCGCGCCTGATCGCCGCGTCCCCGCACGACTACATGCTCGTCGGGCTGGAGACCAAGGGCCCGGCCGTGGTGGCGCAGGACGGACGCGAGGCGTTGCTACGCCCCGGCGATCTCGCGTTCTACGACGCCACCCGGCCCTACCTGCTGGGCTTTCGGCAGGCGTTCCAGATGCAGGTCTTCCTCGTACCCCGGCGGGCCTTCGGCCTGAGCGAGTCGCTGCTCAACCGGATCACCGGTGTGACCGTCCGCGGCGACGAGGGGCTCGGCGCCCTGGTGGCTCCCTTCCTCTCCCGGTTGGCCCGGCAGGCGAGCGCGTACAGCGAGACCGGCGGCGAGCAGCTCGGCGCCACCGCGGTCGACCTGCTCGCCACCGTGATAGCCCAGCAACTCGCCGGAGAAGACCCGACCGAACCGGCGCCGGGCGGCCGGGCACTGCTGGCCCGGGTCCGCGCTTTCATCGCGGCGAACCTGGCGGACCCCGAGCTGTCGCCGGAATCCATCGCCCGCGCCCACCACATCTCGGTGCGCTACCTGCACCGGCTGTTCGAAGCCGAAGACACCACGATCAGCCGGTACATCCAGCATCGCCGTCTCGAACGATGCCGGCGGGAGCTGAGCGGGCGATCGGGCACGAACGCGCCCACCATCGCGGCGATCGCCCACCGGTGGGGATTCACCGACCCCGCGTACTTCAGCCGGCTGTTCCGAGCCCACTACGGCCACTCCCCGCGGACGCTGCGCACGTCACCGACGGAAACGGCTACTTGAGGTACGAGCTGTCGTCACTTGCGGGATGCCACCACGCGCGTGAACGTCAGCACGCGGCCCGCGTCTTCGCGGACGAGGTCCGCCTGTGCCCGGTTCGCGCCGGACTTCGATTCCGGGTCGCCGAACTCGGCGCATGCCTCGGTCCACCGAAGCCAGTCCCGCCAGCCGTCCGCAAGGGTGTCCGCCGTTTCGATCACGACCGCGCCGCTGCGCGACCACGTCTTGCGCCACCAGTCCGCGGTCCGGAACGTCCAGAAGTCCGCGTCCGCCGCCCACGCTGACAGGTATTCCGGCACCGGCTCCACATCGAGGTCGACACACGTCCCCGGCGCCACCATTCCGAGCTGACCGCCCGATCGCACACACCGTGCAAGCGTCGGCAGATACCGGACGTCGGTCCCGAAGTAGTGGTACGCGTCCACGCTCACCACCGCATCGAAGTACCCGGCCGCGAACGGCAGCGCATGGGCCTCGACGCGCAGCGGCGTCACCGTCCCCGCGCCGGTATCGGCGTCGCGCACCCGCCGCCAGTTGTCCCCCGGGCCGATCCAAAGATCCGCCGCTGTCACGTGTACGCCGAACTCGCGTGCCAAGAACACCGACGTCAGTGCCGCCCCGCAGCCGAGGTCGAGTACGCGCATTCCCGGCTCCAGCCGCATCGTGCCGGTCAGCCACTCGGCGAGCCAGAGCGGCTGCGGTCCCATCACGTTGGCCATGACCCACGCCGGGTCGTACGCCGCGCTGCGCGGATACCGTGGCAGCGTCAGCCGTTCAGCCAAGACGGAGGCCTCCACCGACGGCGGCTTGTCCAGCGAGACCCGCTCGACGCCGGCTGCCGCCAGGTTCGGCTTCCGCGCGACGACCCGAGCGAACCCCAGCGCCCGCACCGCATCCGACTCCAGCATCGCCACCTGGTCGGCCGAACCCTTGGCGGGGTCGGCGTCCAGCACTGCCTTCTCCCAGGCCAGCCAATTCGCCGCGCCGTCCGGAAGAAGATCCGCGCGCTCGACGTCGGCCTTCCCGGTGGACTCCCACAGCCGCCGCCACCACGCCGGCGGGTGCCACCCGTTGAACTCCCAGTCCCACCACGCCGCGTGCTCGGGTGGCCGCCCGTCGAGTTCCCGCGTCACGCCCGGCGTCACGACGCCCACCTGTCCCCCAGGCCGCAGGAAGCGCAGCAGGGAAGGCAGGAACCAGTAGTCCGTGCCGAAGTACTCGAGGGCGTCAACACACACCACCGCGTCGAAGTAGTCCTCGGCGAACTTCATGTCGTGCACGTCAACGCGCAGCGGAACCACCAAGTCTTCGGCGCCGGCCGCGCGGATCCGCTCCCAGTTGTCGGACGGGTCGATCCACAGGTCCGCGGCGGTGACGTGAACACCGTACTCACGGGCGAGGAAGACGGAGGTCAAAGCGCGCCCACAGCCCAGATCGAGGACGCGCATGCCGGGCCGGAGGTCCATCACGCTGGTCAGCTCGTCAACGAGCCAGAGGGCGTTGGGCCCCATCTGGTTCTCCAGAACCCAGTCGCCCGGGTAGGTGGCGGCACGTGGCGCAGTGCCGACCGCAATGCGATCCTGAAACCTTTGCAAATCAAAAGAAGAGTCGCTCATGGCGAAAGAAAGGTCCTTTTCGAGAGAAAGGACCCGAGGACTGAACGGACGAGAAGCTGCGGCGTCAGCCCCGGGCCCTGAAGGCGGGGATGGCGAACGCGCTGCACGTAGCAGCGCCGCAACCGGCGACCATCAAACCCACCCCTTTACGTCCCGAAACCACCAAACCGACGGCGGGCACGTTACCAGGCCGCCTCGCCACGGCCAAGGGCAGCCGGTAAACCCGCACGCGGCTGTCCTGTGACAGTGCATCGTCCTCACGGGGATCGCGTTGACCTTGGGTGAGGAATGTTGAGTGGCGAACCGATCGGTGGTCGCGGCTTGCTGCGGGCGAGGCGACCGGCTTGAACATCCTTGTTCCCGACCAATCGGACACGCCGGCAACACCGTCGAGATACGTCGTATCGGAACATCGACAGCGATGTGCGTCGAGGGGTCCGGTTCGCACGAGGATGTCCCTCGTGGGTGTCGCGATTGTGGAGCGTGACGGCGAGTGCCTGGCTCTCGGGTCGGCCGTTCGGGAGGCGTGGGCCGGGTCTGGGTCGGTGGTGCTCGTTCACGGGGAGGCGGGGATCGGCAAGTCCAGTCTCGTGCGGGCGATCTCGGACCTGTTGCCGTCGCGCGGCCGGTTCCTGGTCGGCTACTGCGACGAACTCGCCACACCGCAGGTGTTCGGGCCGCTGCGCGACCTCGCCGGCCGGGTGGGCGCGCCCTTGACCCGGGCGTTGCGCCGCGGCGACCGGGAAGAGGTGATCCAGGCGTTGCGCGACGAGTTCGGGTGGGCGTCCAACCCGGCGGTGCTCGTGATCGAGGACGCGCAGTGGGCCGACGAGGGCACGCTCGACGCCCTGCGGTACCTGGTGCGGCGGATCGCCGGGCTGCCGCTGGTACTCGTGCTGACTTACCGCGACGTCGAGGTGGAGACCGGTCATCCGTTGCGGCACGTACTGGGTCTTGCGGCGGGGCAGGAGGGGACGCGGCGGCTGCATCTGGCGCCGTTGAGTCGCGAGGCCGTGCGGGCGCTGGGTGCTCGGGCCCGCTGGAGCCGGACCGACGCCGACGAGGTGTTCGCGGTGACGTCCGGCAATCCGTACTTCGTCACCGAGGTTCTGGCCGCCGGAGACGTCAGTGCGGTGCCGGTCACCATCGCCGACTCGGTCCGCGCCCGGACGGCCCGGTTGGGTCCGGCGGCGCTGGACGTGGTCGAGCAGTTGGCGGTGGTGCCGGCTGCGGTTCCGTTGCACTTGCTGGAGACGCTCGCGCCGGCGGGCCTGCCGCTGCTCGCGGGCGCCGAGCAGCGCGGCCTGCTGACGGTGACGCCGAGCCACGTGACCTTTCGCCACGAGCTGACCCGGCGCGCGGTGGTCGACTCCATGCCGGCGACGCGGCGGGTGGTCGCGAACCGCGTCGTCCTCGCAGCGCTGCTCGTCCAGCCGGAGGTCGAGGTGTCGCGCGTCGTCCATCACGCGGTCCAGGCGGGTGACACCGACGCGATCATCCACTATGGACGGATTGCGGCGCGGGAGGCCGCGGCGGCGGGCGCGCACCGCGAGGCCGCCGCGCATCTGCGGCTGGTCCTCACCCAGCCACGGCAATGGGACGCGGGGACAGAGGCCGACCTCTGGGAGGCGCTCGCCGTCGAGGGCTACGTCATCGGGGCCGCCACCGACGAGACACTCGCCGCGATCCGCCGGGCCTTCGCGCTCCGCCGGGGTGCGGACTCGCGCTCGCGCGGGCAGACGCTGCGATGGTTGTCCCACTTGTGCTGGTGGGCCGGCGACCCGGACGCCGCGAATGCCGCCGCCGACGAGGCGCTCGCCGTTCTGGGCCCGGCGGGCGACGACGACTTGCTGGCGATGGCGTTCAGCAACAAGGCGCAGCTTCAGACGCTCGCGGGCCACGACGCCGACGCCATCTCGGCGGCCGAACGCGCCATCGCACTGGGCCGCGACAACCCGGCCGTACTGTCGCACGCGCTGAACAACCTCGCCAACACGCTGTTCCGGATGGAGCACCCGGACGCGTTCGCCCGGATGCGGGAGAGCCTGCGCGTCGCGCTCGACGCGGACGAGCCGGAGCATGCCTGCCGCGCCTATCTCAACCTGATCGAGCACGAGATCGTCCAACTGCGTCTCGACGACGCCCGCGCGCACGCGGCCGAGGCCATCGGCTATGCCGAGCGGGTGGAGTTCACGAACTACCTGTGGGCGCTGCGTGCGGTCCTGGCCAAGATCCACCTCGCCGCCGGTGACCTGGCCATGGCTGAACCGGAGGCCGCGTGCGAGTCAAACGGCTCGCCGACCTCGCGGTGCAACGCGCTGATCGTGATCGGACGGGCCCGGTCGCGGCACGGCGCCGCCGGCGCGGCCGACCTGCTGCGCGAGGCCCGCGACATCGCGCTGCGGATGAGGGAGAGCCAGTGGATCGCGCCGGCGACGACGGCGCTGGCTGAGGCCCTGGTGCTCGACGGCGACCCGACGTCGGTCGAGGCGGAACTGGTGGAGGCGTACGAGCAGGCCCGTCAGTTCGCCATCCCCGCCAAACAGGCCGAGTTGGTGTACTGGCTGCGCCGGTCCGGCTGCCCGGTGCCGCACCACGGCCTGCTTCACCCGTACGCCCTGCTCGCCGACGGCCGGTGGCGGGAGGCGGCCGACGTGTGGCACGCGGCCGGGTTCCGGTACGAGTACGCGTTGGCGTTGTCCGAGAGCCCCGACCCCGCCGACCACCTGGCCGCACTGTCCACATTGCACGCGATCGGCGCCGTCCCGTTG